>Ga0316198_10002143_pt1 | contig 11889 bp, 10 predicted proteins | sample OudBieAanoxic_MG_FD_204935 | JGI IMG/M metagenome (GOLD analysis project Ga0316198, IMG submission 204935) | Coastal sediment microbial communities from Oude Bieten Haven, Netherlands - site A anoxic | ecosystem: Environmental > Aquatic > Marine > Coastal > Sediment | place: Netherlands... | reverse complement strand
TTGCCGGCCTCATTCACCGGCCGCCGGTCACGATAGCCTTTTTCGTGGGGGTGATCTCTGACGAAAAGCCAAATGGCGGCGGCAATGAGAAATGTGAAAATGGCTGACCCAAAAATGATTGTTCGCCAATCATAATGATTAACCAGCAGGCGCAGGGGCGGTCCGGCACAGACCGCACCGACGATTCCGAAAAATAGCGCCACCCCGGAAACAAATGCAAAATAGCGGGCCGGAAACCAGTTGTTGGCCACTTGCAGCAGTCCGACAAAGGCGACCGCCACGGATCCGCCAATGAGAAAACGCCCCGTGCAGGCCCAGACAAAATTGGGTCCCAGGGCAAATACCAGTGTTCCAATGCCGGCGATACATGCGCCCAGGCTGAGGAGGCGACGGGGTCCCCAGAGATCGGCAATGATACCGGTGGGAATTTGCATGGCCACGTAACTGTAAAAGTAAAAGGCGGAAAGGTTTCCAAGCGCTGCTGCGCTGATCTCGAATTCACGCATCAATTCGGCGGTCATGACCGCTGGCGCCACGCGCTGAAAAAATGCCATCAAGTAAAAAAGCGCGCCCAGGCCCCATACGAACCATGCCACGCGCAGTGGCGGAGCAGCAGTGGTTTGCATTGTACAATATTTCCGATCGTTTGGAGAGAAGCAAATAGCGCTGTACCATAGATTTGCCCTTAAGCATTGTCAACATATTTGGAACCCAAGGAGTTTGGATGATTCCTGACATGTCCGAAGAGAAAAAATTTTTCAGCCGATTTGGATAAAAGTGGCTTCAAATCACTGTCTATTACCCTAGTCACAGCAGATCAAGCGTTGCGGCCGGCAACATGTCTTGTTATGTTTTCTTGGTTTACAAATGGAATATGACCTTCAATGTTGCTGCGGTCTGGATCAAGAAGCTCAGAGACCAGTAAGCGGCCTAACCCTGACAAAACCTGTGAACACCATTCATACCCTTATACTCGGTAATATTGTGGTAACGATTGGTGGCGTGATCACGCTATCCCTGGTGGCCGAAAGGGTGAGCTCGTCGGTGGCTGGGATATATGCTGGCACCACCCTGGCATTCATCGGGGCGACCGCCTATATAGTGATGCTTCGAATGATTGTTTCGGCTTGGAAAAATAGGAACCCCTGATGAGAGAGCCTGAAATAAAAGATTTTTTGACGGTTAATGGTAAGCGATTGGAAATTGCCAGGTACCATCATAAAGCGAAACTAAAAACAACCCTGGTATTTCTCCACGAGGGATTGGGATCCACATCCATGTGGCGGGATTTTCCCGCAAAGTTGGCGGTAGCCACCGGTTGCCAAGCCTTTGTTTTCAGCCGGTTTGGATACGGCCAGTCCGACCCCTGTCCGCTGCCGAGACCGATTCGGTTTATGCATGATGAAGGATTAACAGTATTACCGAAAGTGTTAAAAGCCGCACGGATCGACGATTATATCCTGATCGGCCATTCGGATGGCGGTTCGATTGCACTCATCCATGCCGGTGGTTTGTCCGCCAAAGGACTGCGAGGCGTGATTACCGAGGCCGCACACGTGTTTTGTGAGGAGTTGACCATCCAATCCATCCGAAAGGCGAAAGCCGCTTTTTTAAACAGCAATCTTCGCAAGCAGTTGGAAAAATATCACGGTGCCAATACCGATACCGCTTTTTGGGGATGGAACGATGTATGGCTCCACCCCGATTTTATCCAATGGAATATCGAGAGGTACCTGCCTACAATCCGAGTGCCGGTCTTGGCCATCCAGGGCGAAGACGATAATTATGGCACCCCGGCGCAAATTAAGGCGATCGCTCACCAAGCCGGTGCCGGAGCTGAAACAGTGATGCTGTCCGCTTGTGGCCATTCGCCGCACCGAGATCAGAAGGCAGAAACACTGAGGGTCATGAATGCTTTCATCCAGCGCTTTAGCGGCAATTCATGCTGATCAAACCTTCATGTGAAGACCATTTTGAAATCATCAGGCAGGCTCATCTTAAGCACTATTACAGCATTCAATGTCGATTAGGGTGAACATCATCGATTTCTTCCCGGAAGCCGTGCGCCTGATTCTCATATGGTTGACACGACAAATATTGAAATTATTTTAGATATAGGGACGACTGATCAGAAGCGGTTTCAAAACCTCGTCTAATACCCGATGGCGGTGTTGCAGGCCACCTCAAAATGCTCATCGGCCTGAGGCGGACTTCGCTTTTTCGTCGGCCGGCACCTTGCCCTCGAACCTGATCCAAGGCTTTGAAACCACCTCTAGTAAATTGGCAATTATAATTCAAAGATTTGGAAACCTTTCACGAAATCATCGCTTTAGGTGACTTTTTACGATTTAATCAAGACATGGACGGTGCGAAAAATAACCCAAGAGTATCGGGCATAAACGCCCGTGCTATTTTGGGTTTAAATATAAGGAGGCCATAAAGATGAAAGGAACGCGGAATCTACACCTTAAAATTCAAGAACTTTGCGATTGCTATGCTTCAAACGACCCTTTGAAAGAAATGTCTGAATTACAAGACGATAAAGATAAAGAAGAAGCGTCTCTAAAATGGCTCGCCCTGGCTGTGCTGCATGGTGTGAACAATAACGCCAGCGAAATAGCCATCATCCGCTCATCAAAGAAAGGCGTTACAGTAACCGCCAAATATCGGAAATCGGAGCTGCCCTCTCCGGGTCGGGAAATCGGTGAAAAAATCGTGTCGGCTGTGCGTGAGATCAGCCATATTGATGATGACAGGGGCGAAATCCCCCTCGCATTAGGTATCCGTCAGGATAGCCTTGAGCTTAATATTGAGATGAAAACCAAGGATAAGGGAGAAAAAATAACGATAAAATTTCCGAAATAGAGCATACAATATGCCGGCCCATAACATAAGGCCGACAAAAGAAAAAAGCATTCAAAACCCTTTTCTTGAGGTAAGAAGGGCAGAAAGTGGCCACCGAATAGTCTCAAATACAACCAATATAATCAACTAAAAAGCCGAACGGATACCCGTTCGGCTTTTTTTTCATTGTGGTTGTCTAATATTCTTAGCCAATTGCATCATTCATCGGAGAATACGCCTATAAGAACACCACAACCTACCATCCCCAGGTAAGGTAATCGTGGATGGAATCAGCCGCCTTCCGGCCGGCACCCATGGCCAGGATTACGGTGGCGGCACCGGTGACGATGTCACCCCCCGCCCAAACCGCTTTTTTGGTGGTTTTGCCCGTTTCGGGATCGGCGGTAATATATCCCCATTTATTCAGTTTAATTTCAGTCGTCGATTGGGTCAGCAGCGGGTTGGCGCCCGAGCCCACCGCCACGATGCACAAGTCGGTTTCGACTTCGAACTCGGATCCTTCGATGGGGACTGGTCGCCGTCGCCCGGAATCGTCCGGTTCGCCCAGCTCCATCCGTAAACAGACCATTCCGGTTAAGCGTCCCTTTTCGTCACCGAAGTATTTAACTGGATTTGTAAGTAATTCAAACTTGATGCCTTCTTCCTCGGCATGGTGGATTTCTGCTGTCCGGGCCGGCATCTCTTCCCGCGAGCGCCGGTAGACGATGCGGACATTATCGGCGCCCAGTCGCATGGCCGTGCGGGCCGAGTCCATGGCCACATTCCCGGCCCCCAATACCACAACGTTTTTCCCCATGGGGATCGGTGTATCGACCTTGGGAAACAGGTAGGCTTTCATCAGGTTGGCGCGGGTTAAGTATTCGTTGGCCGAGAGAATACCGATCAGGTTTTCACCTGGAATATTCATAAACCGCGGCAGTCCGGCCCCCACGCCGATATAGACGGCATCGAAGCCTTCCTCGAACAGCTCATCTACAGAAACCGATCGCCCGACCACGGCGTTAGACTCAACATGGACGCCGAGCCGTTCCAGAAAATTGACCTCCTGGGCGACGATCGCCTTGGGTAGCCGAAACTCGGGAATGCCATAAACCAGAACGCCGCCGGGTTTATGAAGGGCTTCAAATACCATGACGTCGTGTCCCTTGACAATCAGATCGCCGGCCACGGTCAGACCGGACGGGCCGGAACCGACCACCGCCACTTTTTTGCCGGTGGAAGGTGCCTTTGGGGGAAGTTCACCGGTGCCATATTCGCGTTCGTAATCAGCGCAGAACCGCTCAAGATTGCCGATGGCCACCGGATCCCCTTTTTTGCCGACAATGCACACACCTTCACATTGAATTTCCTGGGGACAAACCCGGCCGCATACGGCGGGCAGGGAGTTTTTACCCCATAAGTTTCGGATGGCGCCGGTAAAATCCCCTTCGCTGATCAGATTGATAAATCCGGGGATATCGACTTCCACCGGGCAGCCCGCCACACAGCCGGGTTTACGGCATTGCAGACATCGCGACGCCTCGGCTTGGGCCAATTCCACGGTGTAACCCATGGGGACTTCATCAAAATTCCGGCGCCGGATATCGGGTGCCTGCTCCGGCATGGGTTGTCTGGGGGTTTTCTCTTTTTTCATCTTTTTTTCCGTCATGAATTCCTCCTGAAATCTTTATTCCCGGTCATACGTTTTCCGGGACTCAAAGAATTCGTCATGAAACATATCGGGCGAATTTGCTTGTCTTTTGGCCTGTCTTCTGGACTATTTGACCGGCCATATCCTTTCACTTACCGGTGATCAAGCGCCTCGGATACAGCCTGAAATCACTTACGATACGGTGGTATCGATTACATGTCAGGCCCTATCCCGACAATTTGCAATAATCATCATAACATCTTTTTTCTTCTTCGGTGTAAGCCTGAAGCCGAAGCATCAATTCGTCGTAGTCGACCTTGTGTCCATCAAATTCGGGACCATCCACGCAGGCGAATTTAGTGGTATCGTCGACTGTCACCCGACAACACCCGCACATACCGGTTCCATCCACCATAATCGGGTTCAAACTTACCAGCGTGGGCACATTGTATTCCTTGGTTAATTTGGAAACAAACTTCATCATGGGGACCGGTCCGATAGCTACCACCTGATTGATCTCCTCCTTGTCCAGAATATCTCTGAGGGCATCGGTGACCAATCCGTGCCGGCCATAGGAACCATCGTCGGTGGTGATATAAAAATCATCCGACACCTTTCGCATCAGGTCCTCAAGGATTAATAGACCTTTGTTGCGGGCACCCAAAATCGTAATCACGTGATTGCCGGCATTCTTCATCGCCCGAGTAATGGGATGGAGCACGGCGGTTCCAGTACCTCCGCCGACACAGACCACTTTTCCCACGTTTTCAATGTGGGTCGCCTTGCCTAAGGGCCCAATCACATCCTGGAAGGCATCTCCCACCTGAAGCGTCTTAAAAAGCGCAGTGGTTTTACCGATCACCATATAAATAACCGTAATAGTACCCTTTTCAGGATCCGTTTCCGCCATCGTCAGCGGAATACGCTCGCCATCTTCGTTGGCTTTCAGAAGAACAAACTGGCCGGGTTTCTCTTTACCGGCGATCTTCGGTGCCTCGATTTCATTGAGAATCACCGTGCCGTCGGCCATTTCTTCCCGCCTGATAATTTTAAACATTAGAACCTCCGCACATATCTTTTTTGACCGTTGGGATTGGTTAATCTTCAACCAATCTTGGCCGTTTAACCTTTATTACCGTTGACTGGCAGCCATCCCTTTATTGCTTCGGTCAGGTTTGGGTGTTATTGTTTTTACCAAACAATCCCTATACGCCTTTAAATCAACCGAGGCAAGATGAAATTATTCGATAGTCATTGCCATCTCGATGATCCGGTTTATGATAATGATTTAAACGAAGTCATCGGGCGAGCCCAGGAAAACGATGTGGCGGCCATGATGATGGCCGGGGTAAACCGTTCCAGCGTTGAGAAGGCCGTGGATATGACCCGGCACCACCCGATGCTCTATGCGGCCGTCGGCGTCCATCCCCACGATACCAAAAATTGCTCTGATACCGATCTAGCGGCGCTTGGCAACCTGGCCGCCGTCACCAAGGTTCGGGCCTGGGGAGAAATTGGTCTTGATTTTAACCGAATGTATTCACCGGTTAAGAATCAGGAGTACTGGTTTTTACGACAACTTGAGATGGCCGATGACCTCCCACTACCGGTGATTTTTCACGAGCGCGATACCGACGGCCGGCTGTTGGAATTGCTCAAGACCCATCCCAATTCCTCTCGAACCGGGGTAATCCATTGCTTTAGCGGCACCCGTTCTGAAATGGAACAATACGTCTCACTGGGTTTCCACATCGGTATCACCGGCATCCTGACGATCCAAAAGCGCGGCAAAGATCTCCGCCGTCTGGTCCCTCATATTCCGGGTGACCGAATCCTCATTGAAACCGACGCTCCTTACCTGACGCCGGCACCCCACAAGAACAAAACCCGGCGGAATGAACCCGCTTTTGTGAAAAGCGTACTGCTAAAACTGGCTGAGGTCAGGGGGGAGGATCCGGAGACCCTGGCTGAAAGGATTTATGCAAACACCTGTCGCCTATACCGGATTTCCATCTAGATTGACAATTTTTCGCTGAGAATAAAAAATCGTTGGGTTTCAAACTGTATTCGTGAACGCTTGAATAGGCGCCGGTAATTTCTCAATTCGTACCGGTACGGCCTTCAGCAAGGGGAAACCACTGATGGGGTCGTTGATTTCATCGTGAGTCAGAAAATTAACCCGCCAATCCTCCCAACCGTGATAAATCTCAACGACGCCCCGACGCAATTCCGTCGGGTGCTTTATCGAAGCACGAATGGTGAGCTGACCCATTTCCGAAATGACCCGCACTTCCTCCCTATCTGTGATCTGCAATCGTGCCGCGTCCTCGGGGTGGATTTCCATCTCGGCTTCGGGGTGAACATTACGAAACCGGGGGATATTCTGATGCCGGGAATGGTAAAATAAAGATTTGCGCGCGCCGGTGGTGAGCACGAAAGGAAACCGGTTATCGCTTTTACGGCGGTGGAAAGGAGGGGTGTATTCGGGAATTTCGTCAAGTCCGAGCAATTTCAAATATTCAGATGCAAATTCCAGCTTACCCGTTGGCGTGGGCAAATCTTCCGTTAAATATTTCTGATACCGGATCGGTTTATAGACGAAGCCCTGGGGATGGTCGCGCAAGAATTCAACCGTCACACCAGTGGGTTCCAGCAGCCATTGGTTCACCTCGGTCTCATTTTTCCATGGGAAATACCGATCCCCAAACCCCAGGCGCTGGGACAGCTCATGCCACAGATGGTATTCGTCCAACACCCCATCCACCGTGGCTATGCGCCGAGTGATATTGACCGTCTGGTATTTGGGGAAAAAATGCAGCTCCTCGCGTTCCAGGAAGGTGGCCGCCGGCAGGATATAGTGCGCCAAACGGGCAGTTTTAGTCATAAAAAAATCGTTGACAACCAGGAGGTCAAGGCTTTGCAAGGCTTTTTCAACTTTGGTCGTGTTAGGATTGGTCACGGCGGGATTGGCGGCGGTGACAATCAAACCCTTCAAGGGGTAATCCCCCTGGCCCAGCATATAATTCATGGCTGTCATGGTATGACATTCCTTGCGAATGTCATGGAGTACCGGGAATTTATCCGCCCCGATCGGTTTGGGTCCGGTCAGCTCCTGCTCCCGATCAAAGGTTAACTCTCGGATCCCCATAAATTCGGGCCTGAAAAGACCGCATGGACGTCCTAGGGCACCGCTCAGGCAAGAGAGGATGGCCAGGGTGCGCACGCTGTTGACCCCATTTTCATGATGCTCCAGCCCTGCGCCGGGAAAGATGCTGATATCGGGACGGTTTTTGATGATGAGTTGGGCGATTTCCTCTACCACGTGGGCATAGATCCCGCTCTGCTCTTGAACGTACTGTGGGGTAAATTGGGCGGCATAGGCGGCGATCTTTTCAAACCCGATGGCATATTGCTCGACCAGTTCGCTGTCGTAGTTTTTGGATTGAATCAGATAATTGATCAAGCCCCATCCCAGGGCACCGTCGGTACCCGGATAGGGTTGGGCGAAAATATCAGCATAGCAGGCCATAGGGTTCAAGCGCGGATCGATCACAACCAACTTGGCTCCGTTTTGGCGTGCATCGGCAAGCTCGCGCATAAACGGTGGATGGCACATGGGGGGATTGGTGCCAAAAAGCAGAATTAATTTGGCCCGGTCAAATTCAGGAAATGCGTTCCAGAAACCGCAAACCAGGTGATACCCCAGATAGCGGCCGTTAAAGCAGGCAGAATCATTGGAAAAATAATTAGGAGAGCCAAAGGCGCGAACGAATCGCCGCACATAGCCTTCCTGCTGGTAGAACCCGATCCCTTCTCCCTTCCAGGCGCCTACGGTGTGGGCGCCGTGTTCGGTTTTAAGCGTTTTTAGCTTGGTACTGATTTCATCCAGGACCTGTTCGTATGATATTTCAGCGAAACTGCCGTCATCCTTGCGTTTGAGAGGTCTGAGAATGCGGTCGGGATGGTAGAACAGGTCAATCGCTGCCCCGCCGCGCGGGCACATTCGGCCATGATTGACCGGGTGGCCCCCAAATGGCGTGATTTCGGTAATAACACCATCTTTTATGTGCACATTGATGGCGCAACGAGTGTCACACATCCGGCACAGGGTGGGGACGACCCCATCGGGTATGACCGTACGGACCTTCATAATTGTTTTTCCACTTTTTGGGACTGGGTGGCCCTGACCTGGGCTTTGTCTATTTTCTTGCGCTTGATGGCCGCCAGATCGTTGATATTGCTATAATGCAGGGCTCCGGAAATGCAGTTCTGGACGCATTTGGGTTCACCATTGCACAGGTTGCACTTCGCGACGATGCGTTTCGCTCTATCGAAATGGATACAGCCAAAGGGACAGGCGTTGATGCACATCTTGCAACCCACACACACCGTTTCGTCCACCGTCACGGCACCTGTATCCAGGTCGCGGTTGATGGCCCCCACGGGACAGACCTCCAGGCAAACGGCGATTTCGCATTGCTGGCAGGTCAGGGTGAAAATCGTGCGCGCATCCATATCGATGTGGACCCAAATATTGGCATCCTCGCGATTAAAGCCCCTGGAATCCTGAAACGAGCAGACCCGCTCGCAATTCCGGCAGGCCAGACAGCGATCTTGTTCAACGAAAACGACTTTCACAATGGTGCTCCCATGTATCAATTTTAACGATCTGTTCTAATATCACAACACTTGATCAGAAGCGAGTGTGAAACAAATGCTGTTTAAAAGCCGGCCATATTCCCAGGTCTATTTTCCAGTGTAGACAAGCAAAGCCTCATTGGATATGATATGATTTTTGCCAAAAGCACAGTGAGCTTAAAAAAAGTTTAATCGAAAACAATGGATGCCGCACCTCACCCACAACGTAAGTCGCGATGGAGCAAATTCCATCGCTCGCCGCTGTTCGACGTTACCCAGTTTTCGATCTTGGTGATCCTTATTGTTTGGTTTTTCTCTACCAGTACCGAGAAGCTTGGGTATAACTGGCAATGGTATCAGATCCCCCAGTACATTTTCACCCACGATGAATCGGGTTACTACGCTGGCCCCTTATGGGAAGGGTTGATGGTGACATTGCGAATTTCAGGGGTCAGCCTGGTACTGGCTTTCCTGATCGGATTGACCACCGCCCTTTTTCGCCTTTCGCACTCTTTCGTCGCTCAAATCATTGCCCGGTTTTACCTGGAGACGATCCGCAATACACCGCTGTTGATCCAGTTGTTTTTCATCTATTTTGTCCTGGGTCCGGTGTTGGGCATCAATCGCATGACATCGGCCATCCTCGCCTTGAGCTTATTTGAAGGGGCCTATGCTTCGGAAATCTTCCGGGCCGGGATTGTTTCCATTGGCCGGGGTCAGTGGGAGGCTGCTTACAGCCTGGGGTTGAGCACCTTTGACACCTATTATTGTATTATCCTGCCCCAGGCTATCCGGCGCATTTTACCACCTCTGACCAGCCAGGCCATTTCGCTGATCAAAGATTCGGCCTTGGTGAGCACCATCGCCATTTACGATTTGACCATGCAGGCCCAGGCGGTGATTGCCGAGACCTTTCTCACGTTTGAATTGTGGTTCACCGTGGCCGCTATGTACCTGGTGGTCACCGTAACCCTGTCCATCATTGTCAACTACATGGAACACCGTTTCAAAGTGGTCAGCTGATACAATACCGAGGAGATAAGGCATGCCGATTGAGGTTGAGAGGAACGATATCATTGTCGTCGAACGCATAAACAAAACCTTCGTTGGCGGGATCAAAGCCCTGGTGGATTTCAGTACCCACATCCGCCGTGGCGAAGTAGTGGTGGTGATCGGACCCTCGGGATCCGGTAAATCCACCTTTCTGCGCTGTCTCAACGGGTTGGAGGAGATTGACAGCGGGTCCATCGTCATCGATGGTATTCTTCTGGACGATGCCAAGAAAAACAGACTCGAAATTCGTAAAGAAGTCGGCATGGTCTTTCAGCAATTCAACCTCTTTCCCCACATGACCGTTTTGGAAAATGTCACCCTGGCCCAGCGCCGCGTGCGTAAAAAATCTAAGCAGGCGGCCCGGGCCATGTCCATGGACCTGCTGGAAAAAGTGGGGATAGATGAAAAAGCCGATAGCTACCCGAGCCAGCTTTCCGGGGGTCAGCAGCAACGGGTGGCCATTGCCCGGGCCCTGGCAATGATGCCCAAGGTGATGCTTTTTGACGAGGCCACCAGTGCCCTTGACCCGGAAATGATCGGTGAGGTTCTCGATGTCATGAAAGATTTGGCCCGTGAAGGGATGACCATGGTTTGCGTGACCCACGAAATGGGGTTTGCCCGGGAGGTCAGCGACCGGGTCATTTTCATGGAAGATGGTAAAATCGTTGAGGTCGGCACGGCCGAGCATTTCTTTACCGCTCCGGTCGAAGATCGCACCCGGCTTTTCCTGAGCCAAATTCTATAGCCTGTGGAGACCGTTCGGGCCAGGACTTATCGATGTTACCCGAGCATGGTATGCAGCGGTATAACTTGAATGGCGGCATCGGAAATGGTATCCTTGAAGATATCCTTTAATTAATCTAAAAGCCTGACAAAGGAGGAGACAATGAAGAGAAAAATGACGATATTGACGGCATTGGTCTTGGTGCTGGGAATCAGCCTGGCCGGGAGCGCCATTGCCGGGGATCTCCAAATGCAATTGTCAAAGGAAAGCACCCTGGAACAGATTATGAAACGGGGCGTATTGCGAGTGGGCATGGATACCTTCGTGCCGTGGGCGATGAAAAGCAAAACCGGTGAATTCGTGGGGTTTGAAATCGATGTGGCTCGGCAACTGGCCGAAGACATGGGGGTAAAAGTCGAATTTATACCCACCAAGTGGGCCGGCATTATTCCGGCGCTATTAACCGGCAAATTCGATGTCATCATCGGTGGCATGGGAATTCGACCCAAACGAGCGCTAAAAGTTAATTTCACCATCCCTTATGATTATTCGGGTATGTCCATGGTTGCCCATAAGGAAAAAGCGGCCGGATTCAATTCCCTGGATGATTTCAATAAGCCGGACGTTCAATTGGCGGTCAAGCTGGGTACCACTGCAGTGATGGCAGCCAAAAAATATATTCCCAAGGCCAAGCTGCGACTTTTTGAAGACGAGGCTCAAGCGTATCAGGAACTGCGAAACGGCAGCGTCCACGCCGTGGTGGGCTCCGCTCCCCGACCGGCCTATGAAGCGGTCAAATACGCGGATACCCTCTTTATGCCCATGCGGGACAATTTCACCAAGGAGCCCATTGGGTTTGCCCTGCGCAAGGGCGATTTCGACACCATGGTTTTCTTCAACGGTTGGATCCAGACAAAACGTGACCAGGGATGGCTCCAGGAGAAGCACTACTATTGGTTCGGGACCCGTGACTGGGCAA
>Ga0316198_10002142_pt1 | contig 11902 bp, 13 predicted proteins | sample OudBieAanoxic_MG_FD_204935 | JGI IMG/M metagenome (GOLD analysis project Ga0316198, IMG submission 204935) | Coastal sediment microbial communities from Oude Bieten Haven, Netherlands - site A anoxic | ecosystem: Environmental > Aquatic > Marine > Coastal > Sediment | place: Netherlands... | reverse complement strand
CGTGGACCGGAGCGTGGCCCAGGAAGCGCACGTTGGGACAGAGGTTGCCGTTGCCCACCCGGCAGAACTCGCACACGCCGCAGGCATTGGCCGGCTCCACGACGACGCGCTCACCCGCGCGCGGGCCGGAGATGACCACGCCCCCGAGTTCGTGGCCCAGCACCAGCGGCTCCTCGACGACCGATTCGCCGATGCCGCCGTCCTCGTACCAGTGGAGGTCGGACCCGCAGAGGCCGACCGCGGTGACGCGTACGAGCTCCTCCCCGGGGGCGGCGACGGGCTCGGGTTCCTGGTGGACACGGACGTCGTTGGCGCCGTGCAGTCGAAGCACTTCCATGGCCCCACCATAGCTGGTGCGTTCTGTCAACCGTCTGCCAAGGGTGTTCGCGTATCCTCCTCCTGCGGTGGACGCACACGTGCCGTGCGTGTCGTCATGCTGCAGCGTGAGGAGTCGCTATCGCCTGATGGCCACCGAGCATGTCCGCGTGCCCACGCATGCTGCCGATTGGGCCACGCCCAGCCCCGAGCCGGTCCCGACCTGGACGCCTGCGCCTGCCCTGGAGCGGCCGCGCACGCCTGTCAACGAAGGCCTCATCGAGGTGGCCTCGTCGATGGCGCCGGGCAAGGCCCTCGATCTCGGCTGCGGCGAAGGCCAGAACGCGATATGGCTCGCCGAGCGCGGCTGGATCGTCAACGCCGTGGACATCTCACCGGGAGCCATCGCCGACGCCCGCGATCGCGCCGTTGCAGCCGGCGTGGAGCGCACCATCGTCTTCGATGTGGCCGACATCGCCCGCTGGGCACCCGCCTCGCGCTACGACCTGGTCTTCTGCACCTTCGCCCTGCCCGCGCGGGGCATGGGCCGCAGCCGCATGCTGGAGATGGCCGCCGCGGCCGTCGCCTCCGAGGGGACCATCCTGCTGACCGAGTTCGACGCCTCGCTGCGCCGCGACGGCTGGATGGCCGAGAAGTACCTCGTCTCGGTCGATGAGCTCGAGCGCCACCTGGGCGGGTTCCGCGTGGAGCAGGCCGGCGTGCGCAAGGCTCGCCACCGCCACGGCTACGAGGAGCGCGTCCTGCCGGTGGCCCACGTCGTCGCCACCCGCCGCACGGACCTGCGCTCGAGCTTCTAGGCCGGCATGTCACACGAGCCGGAGAACGGTCGGCGCGATCGATCGCAGGGGTCCGTGATGGCCACGAGCATGGCCGTCGGCGCCGGCCTCGGCGTGGCCCTCGGCATCGCGCTCGACCAGCTGGCCGTGGGCATCGGAGTCGGCGTGGCCATCGGTGCGGCGATCGGCGCGGCCCTGGCGAACCAGCGCTCCGGCTCCTCGAAGTAGAGCCGACCCGGCCGACCCCGTATGCTCTCGCGGTGAACCAACAGCGAATGAGGGCATCGAGCGAGATCGACTGGGAGGCCGCATACGAGGGAGAGGCGCGGACGAGCCCGGTCGACAGCGACATGGTGGCAGTCGTCTCCGACCTCCAGCCCGGCACAGCCCTGGACCTCGGATGCGGCGCCGGCCAGAACAGCATCTGGCTGGCCCGCCGCGGCTGGCGCGTCCACGGCGCGGACATCGCCGGCGGCGCCATCGAACGCGCCGAAGACGCGGCGACCCACGCTGGCGTGGAGGCCACCTTCGAACGAGCTGACGTGACGACGTGGCGCACGCGCGAGCGTTTCGACCTGGTCATCAGCACGTACGCCCTGCCGCCGCGCGGACCCGGGCGCCTGCATACGCTGAGCGTGGCGCGCGACGCGGTGGCGCCGGGGGGCCTGCTGCTGGTGGCCGAGTTCGAAGAACTGACCGAGGCGCTGCCCGCTTCGAGCTGGACGTGGCGGAGGTGAAGGTGACCGCCCACAGCCACGGCGACGAGAGCCGGGAGCTGCCGATCGTCTGTGTCGTGGCCCGCCACCCGGGCCCGCTCTCGGTGGATGTCTAGCGTGCGGGTCATCGGCCTCATCTCGGGCACCAGCGCGGACGCCATCGAGGCTGTCGTGTGCCACATCGACGGTGCCCCTCCGCGCCTGGACCTGAAGGTGCTCGCGGCCCGGTCGGCGCCCATCCCCCTCGAGCTGCAGCGGCGCATCCATGCCGCGGCCACCATCGAGGGCAGCGACGTCGAGGCCATCTGCCTGCTCGACGTCGAGATCGCCGAGGCTTTCGCGGAGACCGCCATCGCGGTGGTCAAGGAGATGGGCTTGAGCATCGAGCACATCGACCTCATCGGCTCGCACGGGCAGACGATCTGGCATGCGGTCCGCGACGACGGCTCGGTGGCCGGCTCGCTGCAGATCGGCAACGGTGCGCGCGTCGCGGAGCGGACCGGTGTGACCACCATCAGCGACCTGCGCTCGCGCGACATCGCGGCCGGCGGGCAGGGCGCGCCCATCGTGGCCTACGTCGACTGGCTGTTGAGCCGGCACGAGACGGCCTACCGCGCGGTACAGAACCTCGGCGGCATCGGCAACGTGGCCTACCTGCCGCCCATGACCGACCCGGACACGCGTCCGCTGGCCTTCGACACGGGACCGGCCAACGTCCTCAGCGACGTGCTCATGACGCTCCTCACCGACGGGCTCGAGTCGTTCGACCGCGACGGACGGACGGCCGCGAGCGGGACGGTCGATGAGGAATGGGTAGCCGAACTGCTGGCCCTGCCCTACTTCGAGCGCACCCCGCCCAAGACGACCGGGCGCGAGCTGTTCAGCCCGGAGATGGGGAGCCGGCTGCTGGAGACCGGGCGCTCCCGCGGCCGCAGGGACGAGGACATCGTGGCCACCGTCACCGCCTTCTCGGCCGACTCGGTCGCCGATCAGTACCGGCGCTTCCTGCCGATCGAGCCCGACGAGGTCATCGCCGCCGGTGGCGGGACGCGCAACCCGGTGTTCATGGCCCGACTGGCCGCGGCCCTGCCCGCCCGCACGCGTGTGCTGACCTACGAGGACCTGGGCTACGTCAGCCACCAGAAGGAGGCCATGGCCGTGGCCGTGCTGGCCTACGAGACGTTCCACGGACGGCCCGGCACGGCGCCCGAGTTCACCGGCGTGCGCCATCCGGTGCTTATGGGCGCCATCAACCCGGGTCCTCGGATGCCGGGCGCATGAGCCGACCCCGACCCACGACCGAGTCGCTCAATCCCAGCTCGTCCGGGCTGGACACGATGAGCGCACTCCAGATCGTCTCGCTCATGAACGAGGAGGACGCGCATGTGCCGGCGGCGGTCCGGCCGGCGCTGCCGTTGATCGCCGCGTTCGTGGAGGCCGCGGCCGAGCGCCTGCGCGGAGGTGGCCGGCTGATCTACGCGGGTGCGGGCACCAGCGGCCGGCTGGCCGTCCTCGACGCGGTGGAGTGCGTGCCCACTTTCAGCGTTCCACCCACGCTGGTCAGGCCCATCATGGCCGGCGGGGACGAAGCCCTGACCCACAGCGTGGAAGGCGCCGAGGACGACACGGAGCTGGCTCGTCGCGACGTCGATGCCGCGGGCGTGAGCGCTGCCGATGCCTTCGTGGGCGTGGCGGCCAGCGGCACCACGCCCTACGTCGTGGCCGCGCTCGAGCGGGCGGGCGAACTGGGCGCGGTCACGGCGGCGGTCACCAACAACGAGCCGGCACCGGCGCTGGAGGCGGCCGACTACGGCATCGCTGCGGTCACCGGCCCGGAAGTGTTGTCGGGCTCCACGCGGCTGAAGGCAGGCACGGCGCAGAAGCTCATCCTCAACATGATCAGCACGGCCACGATGGTGCGGCTGGGCAAGGTCCACGGCAACCGCATGGTGGATGTAGCCGTGACCAACCGCAAGCTGCGCCGGCGTGCAGAGGGCATCGTGGCCGACCTCGTGAGCTGCGACGCCGAGCGCGCGGCGGCCCTCCTCGACGATGCCGACCAGGAGGTCAAGACGGCCGTGCTCATGGGCCTGGCGGGCGTCGATGCCGAGACCGCGCGAGCCCGGCTCGAGGCCGCGGAGGGCTACCTGCGGGCGGCCCTCGATGCCTGATCACCAGTCGCCGGTCGACATCCCGGCGCAGGCCCCCCTCCACCGTGACGGCCTCGAGCTGCGCTACGGCCCGATCCCACTCGTGCTCGGCCGACACCCGAGCGCGATCCGGGTCGACTGCACGTGCGAGGCCGCGGCGGTCATCGATGAGACGCGCTACGAATTGGACCAGTTCGACATCCACTGCCCCGGCGAGCACACCTTCGGTGGCACCCACGCGCCGCTGGCCGTGCACCTGGTCCATCGCTCGGCGGCGGGACGGTTGGCGGTCGTGGCCGTGTTGTTCCAGGACGGCCCCGCCAACGAGGCTCTCGCGGCCCTCGTCTCCGCCCTCGACCAGGGCCACCCGCCCGCGACTTCGAGACGGAGGTGCGAGCGCAGGTGCTGGAGGCGCTGCAGGCGCGCGACGAACGCGTGCTGGTGGTGGCGCTGCCTGACCCGTACGAACTGGCCGAGATGCCGAATGTGACCGACTACCTCTGCGCCTTCGGTCAGCGCTGGTGCTCGGTGGAGGCGGCCGCGGCCGTGCTCTTCGGCGAGGCCACCGCGAGCGGGACGTCGCCCGTGAGCGTGCCCGGGACGGGGGTCCGCGCCGGGTGAGCGAGCAGCCCTTTCGCGCGGAGATCGACAAGCTCCGAGGCGCTACGCGCGATAAGGCCCGGGAGGTCATCGAGGCGACGGTCCCGTCGGTCGCGCCGGCCCTGGCCATCAGCGTGTGGCAGGCCGGCGCGCCGTGGTACGAGGCCTACGCCGGCTGGGTCGACCCCGAGGAACGCACGACCAAGGTGGGCTTCCGCTCGCTCTTCGACCTGGCCTCGCTGACCAAGCTGTTCACGGCCACGGCCCTGCTGCGCCTGGCCAGCGACTTCAAGCTCGACCTGGACGACCCCATCACGGGCGTCGTCGCAGAGTTCGGGGCGATTGGGCCGCGGGGTGTCGACGGCGGCCAGGACCCGCTCACCTGGGAGCCACTGCCGGTGCCGCCGGAGCGTGCGAGCTGGACGGTCGATCCGGCCGCGGTCACGTACCGCCAGCTCTTGACGCACACGAGCGGCCTGGCGCCCTGGCGCAGCATCTTCGAGGCGGCCGGACCCACGCCGCCGCCACCGCGATCGCCGGACCCGGTGACGGTCGATGAGCGCTGGTCGGCGGCACTCGCCGCCATCAGCGGCTCGCCCTTCGTGGCGCGGCCGGGCGGGGAAGTCCACTACAGCGACCTCGGCTTCATGCTCCTGGGCATGGCCGTTGCGCGACGTTTCGGGCGGGCACTGCCGGAGGCGATGCAGGCGCTCATCCGCGATCGTCTCGGGCTCGACTCGCTGACCTACCTGCCGCTCGCCGGTGACCGCCCACGCACGCAGGTCGTGCCCACCGAACTCGATGCGCGCTGGCGCGGGCGGCGCTGCTGGGGCGAGGTCGATGACGAGAACACGGCCGGCCTGGGGGGCGTCTCCGGGCACGCCGGGCTGTTCGCGACCGTGCACGACGTTGCCCGCTTCGGCGTGGCCTGGCTGCGCCAGGATCCCCGACTGCGGTTGGAGCGGTTCATGCGCACCGCGGTCCAAGACCAGTCGCCGGGGAAGGGCGGCGCCCGCGGCCTCGGCTGGCAGGTGCCGCCCGCGGACTACCTCGCGCCGTTCAGCGGCGAGGCCTACGGGCACACCGGCTTCACCGGCACGTCCCTGGCGGTGGATCCGCGGCGCGACCTGGTCGTGGCGCTGTGCACCAACCGCGTGTACCACGGGCGCGACCCGGCGGGCATCGACCGGCTGCGCCTGGACCTGCACGAGATCTTCGCCGGCGCCACCGAAGCCGGGCTTGCGCCATCATGAGGACGATGGCCCAACAGACGATGACCGATCACCCGCTCGTAGACGAGCTCCGCACGGCGCTGCCGGACGTGCGCATGCTGACGAGCGCGACCGACACCGAGCCCTACCGCCGCGACGAGACCGAGTTCGTGCCCGACGGCCAGCCCATCGCCGCCGTGTTCCCGACCACGACCGAGGAGGTCAGCGCGGTCGTGCGAGCCTGCGCCCGGCACGGCGTGCCCGTGGTCACGCGGGGTGGCGGCTCCGGGCTTTCCGGCGGCGCCAACGCCGTCGAGGGTTGCGTGGTCGTGGTCATGACCGGCATGGACCGCATCATCGAGATCGACGTGGCCAACCTGGTGGCGGTCACCCAGGCCGGTGTCATCACCGCCGACCTGGAGCAGGCGGTGGAGGCCGAGGGGCTGCTCTACCCGCCCGACCCCGCCTCTCACGAGCTCAGCTGCATCGGCGGCAACATCGCCGAGAACGCCGGCGGGCTGCGCTGCGTCAAGTACGGCGTGACGCGCGACTACGTGCTGGGCCTGGAGGTCGTGCTGGCCGACGGCGAGGTCATCCGCACCGGCGGGCGCATGGTCAAGGACGTCATGGGCTACGACCTGACGCGCCTGATGGTGGGCTCGGAGGGCACGCTCGGGATCATCACCGAGGCCACGCTCAAGCTGCGGCCGCTGCCGGCGCCCAAGACGACGCTGCTGGCCTTCTTCCCGTCGGTGGCACAGGCCGGCGACGCGGTCTCACGCATCACCGCCGCGGGGGTCACGCCGGTCACGCTCGAGATGCTCGACCGGCACATCATCGATGCCGTCGAAGGCGCGCTCCACCTGGGTCTCGACCCCGCAGCCGGGGCCATGCTCATGATCGAGTCCGACGCCGGCGGCGAGCTGGCCGAGCGCGAGCTGGATGCGGCGTCGGCCGCCTGCGAGGCCGCGGGGGCGACATCGCTGGACCGGGCCACCGATCCCGACGAGGCCGACGCCATGCGCGAGGCTCGGCGCCAGGCCCACTGGTCGCTGCAGCAGCTGGGCCAGGCCCGGACGGAGGACGTGAGCGTGCCCCGCAGCCGGGTGACCGAGCTCATCGCGGCCATCGAGGACATCTCAGCCCGCCACGACATGAAGATCGGCGTCTTCGGCCATGCCGGCGACGGCAACTTCCATCCGGCCTACGTGACCGGACACGACGACCCGCGGGCAGAGGAACGGACCGAGGCCGTGCGCGCCGACGTCTACGCCGCGGTCCTGGCACTGGGCGGCACCATCACCGGCGAGCACGGGGTAGGCCTGACCAAGAAGAAGTTCATGACCCAGCAACACGGTCCGCGAGCGGTGGCCGCCATGCGCGCCATCAAGGACGCGCTCGACCCCGACGGCATCCTCAACCCAGGCAAGCTCCTGCCCGACTGAGGCCCCGATGGCTACCGACCGGCGCCACCGATGCACCGTTCTGGGCTGCCGATGGCCACCATCCGGGGCCACCGATGCACGGGTGCATCAACATGACCAGATCGACAGTGGATTCGCTGGTCTCAGCCGGGCCGTGCATCGCCGTGACGCGCTGAGCCACCAGCCGCATCGAATGGAGCACTTCGAGTGCAGGCCGGTCACGTTGATGCGTCAGGTGCATACCGCCCTCGAGCTGCGCGACGAGCCAGGCGGCGGCTTCAGGGGTCGCGATCAGCCGGGCGGCGGCCTCAGGGATCCAGTCGCCGCAGCAGCTCCAGGGAGAGGCGCGCGGCCGCGACCGGGTCCGAGCCGAGGATCTGGCGGTAGTAGTCCCACGACTCGAACTCGACCGTGAGGTAGCCCTCGTAGCCGACCTCGTCGACGGCGGCGAAGAAGTCGGCCCAGGGCACGACCCCCTCCCCCAGGAGCGGGAAGACGAAGGTCTCGCCGAACATGCCCGGGCGACCGACCGCGTCCTTGAGGTGGAAGTGGCGGATGCGGCTCGCCATCTGGCGCACGACCCAGGGCGGGTCGTTGCCGACGAGCACGCCGTGCGAGGGGTCGAGGTTGATGCCCAGGTAGGGCGAGTCGTAGTGGCGTAGCAGCTCGAGCGTGGTGTAGTAGTCGTGCACGAGGTGGCCGAAGACGCCCTCCACCGCCAGGTCCACGCCGCAGTCCTGGGCCAGCGGTACGAGCACGTCGAAGGCGCTCAGAACCATCTTCCAGGCCTCGCCTTCCGCCAGGTCCCGACCCAGGCGCGGCGCGTCCGGATCCCAGGGCGCAGGTCCGGTGAAGAGGTTGACCGGCGGCTGGGTGCGCTGAGCGCCGAGGTCCAGCTCGGCCACGGCGCGGATGACCGTGGCCGCGAGGTCGACCCGCTCGCGCCGCACGTCGGGGTCGAGATGGACGAAGTCGAGCTGCACGATCCACTCGCTCACGGCCAGGCCGGCGGCGTGCGTCTCGGCCACCAGCGTGCCGCGGTCGGCGTCGGTGATGCCGCGAGGGTCGATACGCGCAAAGGGCCACGACACCGCCTCGTAGCCCAGGCCGGCGAGGGCATCGGACACCTCCGCCGCGGGACGATCGACGAAGTCGAGGGCGGCCAGGAAGCCGTAGCGGTGCGTCATCGTTCGACTCCCTCGTACTCGGCCATGAGGATGCGCTGCCCCTCATCGGCGGCTACATAGGCGGCGCGGATCGTGCGCAACGCCGCGCGCGCATCGGCCGGGGTGACGGCGAAGTCGCGATCGTGCGCGATGGCGTCGACCGCGTGGACCAGGCCGCGCTCGACCGACCACGGCCACCAGTCGGGGTCGTGCTCCACGTGCTGGGGGACTTGCTCGCCGTCCAGCCACGCGTCCAGCGGCTCGGCTGCCTCGAGGCGCACGTGGATCGCGCCCGACTCGCCCCACATCGAGCGGGTCTCGCTCCAGGGCTGCCCGCCGGAGACGTAGCCGACGGCCAACGAGACGGTCAGGCCCGGGTAGGCCAGGATGAGGACGGCCGTGTCGTCGGCCTTCTCGGGGGCCTCGATGACGTGCCGGGCGAGGTGGCACTCGACGGCGGTCGGGAGGCCGAACCAGTCGTGCGCCAGGTCCACGATGTGCGTGCCGCTGTCGGCCAGCGCGCCCCCGCCGGCCCGATGCCAGCTGCCCTTCCAGTGGCCGGGCCGGCCCATGCGCGGGCGCTCGTCGCCGACGACGGTGAGCGTGGCCAGCGAGGGAGCGCCGATGTAGCCGTCGGCCAGCAGCTGCCTGATGCGCTGGTGGCAGGGCAGGAAGCGCTGGTTGAGGGCCACGTAGAAGCGGCACCCTGCGTCGTCGGCGGCGGCGATCATGTCGTCGGCTTCGGGAAGGGTGTTGGCGATGGGCTTGTCGGCGATGACATGCTTGCCGGCCGCGAAGGCCTCGAGCACGACCGGATGATGGAGGTCGTGCGGCAGGCAGATGTCGACGACGTCGACGGAAGGGTCGTCGAGGAGGGCGCGGTGGTCGGCTTCCGCCCGCTTGGTGGGGTAGTCGCGCGCGATCGTTTCGAGCGCGGTCGGGTCGCTGTCGGCGACCGAGATGCGATCGACGTCGGTTTGGCCCAGCATGGCCTCCACGTGGACCCGGCCCACGAACCCGGCCCCGACGATCCCGATGTGAAGCCCCATCTCGCCCCTCCCATGGCGCATGTCGATGGCTGCGGCCAGCGTAGTCCTTTCCGCCCCACGCGGGGCTGCGGATCAAGGGCGGTCCCGTGATATGGTTGCGCCAGCAATCACCTAGCGCCCTCTCGCGACCAAGCGCGCGAATGACGTACCAGCGGAGGAGACCAACCATGCGCATCGGCGTCGGCCTGCCCAACACCATCCCCGGCACGCCGGGACCACGGCTCGTCGAGTGGGCCCGCGAAGCGGAGAGGATGGGCTTCTCCACTCTCGCCACTATCGGCCGGCTGGTATTCCCGACCTACGAGGAGCTGCAGGCGCTGGCGGCAGCCGCGGCCGTGACCGAGCGGGTGGGCCTGTTCACCAATGTGGCCATCGGCCCCGTCTACGACCGCGCCCTGCTGGCCAAGCTGGCCGCGGGTGTCGACCAGATCTCGGAAGGCCGCTTCGTGCTGGGTCTCGCCCCCGGCTGGCGCGACGAGGACTTCGTGGTGGCCGGCAAGGAGTACAGGGGCCGCGGCAAGCGCATGGATGCGGACATCGAGTACATGCTCGCGGCCTGGCGCGGCGAGCTGGTCGAGGGTGCCACCAAGGGCCTGACCCCGACCCCGAGCAACGGCGAGTCGGTGCCGCTGGCCTTCGGTGGCACGGCGGCGGCGAGCTTCGCCCGGGCCGCCCGCTTCGGTGTCGGCTGGACCGCTGGCGGAGCTGCCCCTGACGATGTCGCCAACCTCAACCAGACGGCGCGAAAGACCTGGACCGAGGCCGGCCGGGAGGGCTCGCCCAAGCTCTGGTCACTGGCCTACTTCTCGCTCGGCGATGGCGCGCGCGAGACCGCCACGACCTACCTCGGCGACTACTACGGTGACATGGGCGTCTCGATGGCCCAGCAGATCCCGACCGACGCCGAGAGCATCCGCGGCGCGGTCGCGGCCTACGAAGCCGCTGGCAGCGACGAGTTCATCCTCGACCCCGTGAGCTCCGACATGCGCCAGCTCGAGCTGCTGGCCGAAATGCTGGGCGACCGCCTCACGCGCTGACCGCGTCGCCGTCAGCCGTCGTAGCCGGCGGCAGCGAAGTACTCGTGGACCGCGTCGAGGAAGTGCCGGCGGGCGGTGTAGAAGGCCTGCTGGCTCTGCTCCCACGACTCGGTCTTGTGGAACTCGTGGCGGGGCTTGCCCTCGGCGGCGTTGCCCATGTTCACGACCGAGGTGGCCAGCTCGTTGGCCGCGTTGACCACGGACTCATCGGTGGTGAGCACCTCGATCTCGGCCGCCTTGCGCCAGAGGTCGACCGGCTCGTCGATCTCGATGGGGACGGGCTCGGACGAGTCGCCATTGCCGCTCGAGCGTGCCTCCTCGACCTGCTCGCGGATGCGCCACCAGTGCTCGTGCGCGCTGGCCATGAGCTGGCGGAAGGCCCGTGCCTTCTCGTCGAAGAAGCGGGTGCTGCGTTCGTTGCGCTCCTGGAGGATGTGGCCGGCCCAGGCAGCGGCCACGCCACCGACCGCGGAGATGACCGAGCCGATGAGCAGGAAGAGGCCGGCCACCACGAGCGTGTCCATGCGACGACCCTAGCGCACGCGGGCCGGCGCGACCGGAGGTTCGAGACCATGAGCGCGAGCTCCGGCCTCGACCAGGTCGACGTACCAGCCGAACGGCGGCTCGGGCGTGGCCTCGCCTTCGTAGGCGTAGGTCAGGCCCACCGGCGTGGTGATGGGTCGGTAGCGGGGCTCGGCTCGGTCGAGCAGATCACGCTCGCCGAGGTCGATCTCGTAGACCACGCCCGCGACCGAACGCTCGGCATCGGGCCGGATGTTGAGCTTGGCCGAGCCATCGACGGACGGCTTGTCGTAGACCGCCCGCCAGCCGTGGAGCAGCGCGGTATCGATGGCGCGCGCGGATGGACAGCGACCCTGCATCCTGGGCGTCCACATGTTGGAGCCGTAGGCGAAGTAGCGGAACCTCATCTCGAGCGGCGCACCTCCTGCGCGGCGAGGATATCGAGGCGACGCGCTAGAATGTCGCGCGAAGCCGACATAGCTCAGTGGTAGAGCAGCTGTTTCGTAAACAGCAGGTCCTCGGTTCAAATCCGAGTGTCGGCTCCACTCCCCACGCGTGAAGCGACCACCGGATGCTCATCGGAGCGCCGGTGGTCGGTCGTTTTGTAGCCAAGGATGTAGCCACACGGCTCAGGAAGTGCGCCGGAACAGCGCATCGATACGGTCGGCGGCGTCTCGCTTTGCCTCCTCGCCGACGTGCGTATACACGTTCATCGTGAGGCTAATGTCAGTGAGGCCAAGGTTCGCTTGGATCACATGCGGCGGCACCCCGGGGGCTGCGGCGATCGTCGTGTAACTGTGTCGCAAGTTGTGGAACGTGATTTCAGGCAGACCACTCCGCGCGAGCACGGCGTAGAGTGCCTTTCGGACGCGCTGACCGCGGCCAAGCTCGTCGGCGAGGTCGCCGGGATCGGTC
>Ga0316198_10002141_pt1 | contig 11902 bp, 10 predicted proteins | sample OudBieAanoxic_MG_FD_204935 | JGI IMG/M metagenome (GOLD analysis project Ga0316198, IMG submission 204935) | Coastal sediment microbial communities from Oude Bieten Haven, Netherlands - site A anoxic | ecosystem: Environmental > Aquatic > Marine > Coastal > Sediment | place: Netherlands... | reverse complement strand
GCAGTGGCCAGTTTCCGAGGGCGACCTGGATACGCCCGCCACTGCTCACTTCCTGCATCAGCCACAATGCGCACAACAGCAACGCGGCCGCACCGGCAATACTGAACCCTTGCTGTGCGCGCTGATGGCGTTGTAGCAGAACAGTGACGACTGCTGTGAACAGCGGCACCAGCAACGGGCTTAAAACGAGCATCAGTCTTCCAGTTCCGGTGGTTTGACGGTATCCCATGCCACAGGTTCGGCAGCATGCATTTGCCGCACATCATCGTTGCCAGCTTCAGCACGCAGCCGGGCACCAAGAACAAGGGCGAAACACAGCAAGGCAAAGCTGATCACGATCGCCGTCAGCACCAGCGCCTGCACCAGCGGATTGGCAACAGCAGCAGCCTGCGCATCATCGGCCGTGGCCAGCAGGGGCGGCGTCAACGTAGCGAAGCGCCCGGCAGCAAATACAATCAGGTTGATCGCTGCACCGAGCATCGTCAGCCCGATAACCACACGGAAAAGATCACGCGACAACGACAGATACACTGCAGTGGCGACAACAATTGAAATAGATAACAGCACCAGCAGTGTCATGTCACCTCTCCCTGATCATCCAGCAGCGCAAACAGGTATGTCGCAAAAGCGCCCCATACTGCAGCAAAAACACCAACATCGAACATGATGACTGTTGATAGCTTGAACACATTGTTACCGACTTCGATGCTCCACCACTGGTGCGTAAGAAAAGGATTGCCATCCCAGGCGCCGGGGATACCACTGATCAGTGCCAGCAATACGCCTGCGACTGCCAGCTGTAACGGCTGCAACGGCAGACGGCGACGGGCATAGTCGACGCCATAGACAATCGCCAACAGGGCTGTGGCTGCTACCGCCACCAGGCCCGCAATGAAACCACCACCAGGTGCGTTATGGCCGCGCAATAAAATCCACACTGATGCCAGCACCATAAGCCAGTAGGCGGTTCGCGACACGTATTCAAGCATCAATGAACGCGATGTCATGATGCGCTCCTGCGCTTGCGCATGGTGCGTAGCAGCGGCCAGGCCGCCAGCGCTGAAAATGCGACGACCGCAATTTCGCCAAAGGTATCGAGCGCGCGAAAATCGACCAGAATGACGTTGACGACATTGCGCCCGTGCGCCTCGGTCAGACTGTTCGCAGCGAACCATTCAGCCAGGCTGCGATCAGCGGGCAGACTGAACATGTGCGCAAGAAGAATGAATGTACCCATGCCGGCAGCCAGGGCAACAGCCGCATTCAACAGCCGCGGTTCGGGGTATCTAGTTGGTGCGCCATAGTGAGGCAGAACTGCAGCAGCCACCACAACCAGCACCGTTTCCACCATAAACTGGGTGAATGCCACATCTGGTGCACCGGCGAACAGAAACAGCACTGCACTGCCATAACCGACCAGGCCAATGACCATCAGCAGCGCCAGCCGGTCATGTAAAAAGGGTGCCGCCAGGGCGCCGGCACTGATCAGAACCGCAGCCGATACAAGCGCCCATCCCTGATCATAGCCGGACCATAATCCTGCCCAAAGCACAGACCCGTCCGTTTCGCCGGCCAGCCACCCACCAAAGCCGAGCAATAATAGAACTGCCAGGGTGAGCCGCATGTAACCGGCCAGGTTGCCATGCTGCAATGCCTTCGTGTGCCAGGCTGCGACACGAGTCAAACCATTTAGCATGCGTTCGAACATCGCTGCCGGGCCATAACGATCCAGTCGCGTCAAACCACTCAGATAACGATGCAGTCGCTCCCAGAACAAAAACAGAACAAGACCGATAACAAGGGTAACTTCTGCTGCCGTGGCGAAGGTCCCAAACGAGTGACTGGCAATCAGACCACCAATGTCAGCACCCGGCGCCATGACTCTTGCTGCGTCGATTAACAGGGGGTCGGTGAATTCAGGCATAAACTCGAATTCGAGGCCGACGATTGCAATCAGCAAGGGCGGTAACAGCATGCGCCACGACACCTCGCGCACCTTGACGAATGCAGGATTTGCAGGCCCCCAGAAAACCCGGATTGCTGCCACTGCCGCCACCGCAACGGCGACACCATTGACAAACAATAATCCGTAACTCACTAGCGCCAGCAAATCCGTACCTGATTTCGCAGCAGTCACCACATCCTTGGCAACATAGCCGAAAGACAACGGCAGACCCGCCATCGACAGGCCTGCGAGTATCGCTGCCAGCGTGGTAAAAGGCATCTGGCGGCGCAAACCCATCAGGTGATCGATATTGCGGGTGCCTGTTGCGTGATCAATATTGCCGGCGACGAAAAACAAGGGGGCTTTGTAGAGCGCATGGGCAAACAGAAAAGCAATCACTGCCAGCGCGGCTTCCTCGTTAGGCAACCCGATCAGCAACACCAGTGTACCCAGCGCGGAAACGGTCGAACGCGCCAGGATGCGTTTCAGGTCACGTTCGCGCAATGCCAGCAGCGCTGCCCATACAGCTGTGATGGTTCCTATGCTGATCAGTGATACTTCCCAAAGCAGGAGTTCGTTGAAAGCCGGGTCGAGACGGGCCAGCAAATAGATACCGAGCTTCACCATTGTTGCTGAATGCAGGTAAGCACTTGCCGGCGTCGGTGCTGACATTGCATTGGGCAGCCAGAAGTGAAACGGGAACTGCGCCGACTTTGTAAAACATCCAATGAACAACAGGACCAGCACAACTGGAAGACGGGGGTCTTCGAGCAGCACCGGGCCGGATGCAATAATGGCTTGCAGCGACCAGGTGCCTGCGATTTGTGCGAGCAGAATGAATGCTGCCAGTAAGGCAAGACCGCCACCCAGTGTAATGAACAGTGCCTGGCGAGCCGAGGCACGTGCCTGTTCATCAGTGTGTTTGAAACCGACGAGGAAAAAAGATATCAGGCTGGTCAGTTCCCAGCATAGAAACAGAACCAGGAGATGGTCGGCACTGACTACACCGACCATCGCTGTCATAAACAGCAGCAGTAGTATAAAGAAACGCCCTGCATTAGCGTCATGTTCCATGTAGCCACTGGCATAAATGAACACCATGGTGCCAATGCCAGCGATCAGCACCAGGAATTGTGCTGATAAGGCATCGATATACCAGTCAAGCCCAACCCCCAGGCTGGGCACCCATACCAGTTGCAGCTGCCATGGTAGAGGAATTGAACTTAATGCCCACACGAGGCCAACGAACAATCCTAGAGGAACCAGCGCCACCCATAACATATCGCGATTGTTTGCGCTTGCCCTCGCGTCAGCATGACTCATACAACATCCCTTAGCAGTACCACGGTATTCCACCACGGAACGACCATTAACTATTACCTCATATTAAGTCCCAGCAGCCACCATCGGCCCGCAAGCAGGGCATTATACCAGCATGTGCCGAATCCTGATCGTGTGGATGTCAGTTAAGTTTGCGCCATGGTCGATAAGGAATTTCCGCATGGGTATAGCGATAGTTCAGTGCTGCGCCATGTCCCGACAGCAGGTGCCTGAAAACCCAGATCATGCCGATAATGATGGCCAGTACTTTGAAAGCGGCTGCCATTGCAGCGATGGCAATAAATACAAATTCACTCATGATTCCGTCTCCCTGTTAATTGATTGGTTTGCATTGAGCCGGTGTTTACACCGGTCACAGGATTAATTATGGGGCTGACAGGAGTAAATATAAATCCGAATTAATTATGCTAATTATTCGTTTATTACGAACTATCTAACTGCATCGATGCAATAGATGTCTGAACTTGCTTTTCTAACAACTAACAGTGAATAGTGAGCAGTGACTAACAATTATGAACAATTATGGACACCCATGAAACAATTATAAACAATTATGGACACCCATAAATTGAAACAATTATGGACACCCATAAATTGAATTGACACCAGCACATCAAATTCGTAGTGTTAAACAAACATGTTGCTACGGAGAGCGCTATGCCCAGAGCAAGGAAGACACTCGTATCCCTCAATGCTACACCCTATTACCATTGCACCTCACGCTGCGTGCGCCTGGCCTTTCTGTGCGGCGAAGACCGTCACAGCGGTCGTAGCTTCGAACATCGCCGGCAATGGATCGAAGACCGCATGCTAGTGTTGGCCAGTATCTTTGCCATCGATATTGCTGCCTATGCGGTGATGAGTAACCACTATCATGTTGTTTTGCATATTGACCAGACACAGGGTTTGAGCTGGAACGATGCCGAGGTCATTGAGCGCTGGCACAAACTGTTCAAGGGCAGCCAGTTGTCCCGCCGCTTCAGTCGGGGTGAATCCCTGGGTCGGGACGAACTGCAAGTGCTGGCTGAGCAAGTTACTGAGTGGCGTCAACGTCTGATCTCCATCAGCTGGTTCATGCGCTGCCTTAACGAGCCAATCGCCCGCGAAGCTAACCGTGAGGACAAGGTCACCGGTCGCTTCTGGGAAGGCAGGTATAGCTCGCAAGCGCTGCTGGATGAGAAAGCGTTGGCGGCCTGTATGGTCTATGTCGATCTCAATCCAGTCCGGGCCAAGATGGCAACGACACCAGAAGCTTCCAAACACACCTCGGTCCAGCGCCGCATTGAAAAAGCTCGACAGACCCAATCACCCCAAGTTATCGAGCAGCAACCAAAACACCTCTTGCCGTTTGCAGGCAATCCGCGCAATGACATGCCCGCCGGCCTGCCCTTCCGGCTCTACGACTACCTCGAACTGGTCGACTGGAGTGGCCGCATCCTGCGTGAGGACAAGAAAGGTGCAATTCCTGGAGAATTACCAGCAGTATTGCAACGCCTTCAGCTGGATACGCGCAACTGGTGTTACCTCACCCGCAACTTCGAACACCCCTTCAAGCACCTGGTGGGTGCCGCCCAAAATGTACGTAGTGCATGCGATGCGCTCGGTCAACGCTGGGCGCAGGGTATCAGCCAGTGTGAACGGCTGTTCTCCAGCGCTTAGCCATAGCCTGGATGCAGAAAATTATATAACTCGGGCTTAATAAAACAGCTCGTGCAATGCATTGCGCTTTTAACACAAGTTTGAGTTAACAGGACTTAATTTCTCATTTCACTGGATGGTATTCAAGACTGAATCTGTAGAATAACGAGATTCTTGACTAACGATTCCACAAATCCATCGTATTCATTCTACTTTTATTTTTCTAATTGATGGATGTCTATGTTTGGTCTATGGATGTCTATGTTTGGTCTTGCTAATTGATGGATGTCTATGTTTGGTCCACAAATCCATCGTATTCATTCTACTTTCATTTTTCTAATTGATGGATGTCTATGTTTGGTCTATGGATGTCTATGTTTGGTCTTGCTAATTGATGGATGTCTATGTTTGGTCTTGTTTGGTCTCTATGTTTGGTCCTATGTTTGTCGTTAACTGCCCTCGCTTTCTCTATACTGTTGTTTATGAGTGATGAAGAAACAAAGCCTGCGCCCTCCCCTGATTGTCAGCCACGGCCTGCCTGGCGACAGTTGCTCAGGACGACCGAGGGGCGCATCCTGTTGCTTGGCATCGTTGTTGCTCTGGTCGGTCTCATCTTCATGGGGCTGGTTGCTTTCTGGTCGCCGCAAACCACGCATATGATCGGCGCCATGACTTTTTTCAATATCATCTTTGGCCGTGCCGTGTCCATGTCCATAGGCTACGCCGGTGGTTATGGCCACTCTCTTGTAGTATCGGTCAATATATGGGCAGAAACGGTGCTGGTATTACTGTTTTATCCCCTGTTTGTATTCAGTATGCAAAAACTGGTCGTATTTCCGCGCCTGAAAAACTTTCTCGAACGCACGCGGGCAGCTGCCGAGCACCACCATGACAAGGTACGTCGTTACGGGATTGCAGGCTTATTTATATTTGTCTGGTTTCCCTTCTGGATGACCGGACCGGTAGTGGGCAGCGCCATTGGCTACCTGCTTGGCTTTCCTGCATGGTTAACGCTATCAGTTGTGCTCTCCGGTACTTACATCGCCATGGGCGGCTGGGCCTATCTTATGTTTGGCATCCACAGCCGTGCTGCTATATTAGACCCATGGGCACCGACGCTGATTATTATTCTGCTCATCCTTGTTGTTCTCGCCGGCTACTGGCTCAACCGACACAAAAAAAACTAACTACTGCCAAATGCGATTCACATCCAGAGTTAATAAAGGTGCAGGAGCGAATGTTTTTTGATCAATTCGAAATGTTGGTTAATATTTGATCCCTCCGGCACGTTTTACTGCGACCGTCAGGAAGGTCGTGGATATCGAAGGTGCTGTTGACCACTTCACGCGTATCTACGGTCGTGAAACTGGCAAGCGTAAGGATGGTACACATGTCGTCCGCCCAGGTTTCGACTCGAATATTGCAGCTGACAACTGCCTGCAACCCAACGAGTTCGAGAAGTACAGGGTGATCTACGATACCAGCGATGCTGTATTCCCGTTGAATGTTGAGTACAGGGCCTACTTCCTGAAGAAAGGCGGCAACGGCAAGTTCCCGACAGGGCCTGACGGGTTCCTCTCGCCGACCGCACCATCGAAACTGGCGATCACGGAAATCTATCGGCAGCAGGAAGTCATCGAGTAATCCCCTTTACACGGATGCAATCGAGTCCCTCGCTTTCGTGTGAGGGGTTTTTTATTGACCCTGTAAAATTGACCTGATCCGATCAGGGAGAAAATAATAGGGGACAGACCACGGCTTTTGTTGTCAACGAGCCAATGTAAAATAACGGGTTATAGAGCGCCGGAAAATAAACCGCAGCCAGGGTGTAACGTCTGATCAGATGATCGAGTTGACTGGGACTCGGTTTAAGGACAATGGCATGCCGCGGCTTCGGCGAGTTGGATATCGAGATGCGCAGACCGGCAAGCGCTATGTGTTTCTAACTAACCATTTCGGGCTCTGTGCCAAAACCATTGCTGATGTCTACAAGGACCGTTGGCAAGTTGAATTGTTCTTCGAGGCGATCAAACAGAATCTGAAGAATCATGCGTTTGTCGGTAATTTCCGAAACGCAGTGCTGACCCAAATCTGGATCGCGCTATGCGCTTATCTGTTGCTCAGATTCTTGAAGTTCCTGTCGATAACCGGTTGGTCAGAGCAACGCATTCTACGCCTGCTTCAGTCAAATCTGTTCTCGAAAAAAGATCTGTTAACACTGATCAGACCATCGCCGCCTGCCGATCACGATTGCCCACTGCAGTTATCACTATTGGCATGACGAAAATGTGGGACATCAATGGGGTCTGGCCCATTTGATTGTTTATGTGGTACCGGAGGACATCATTTTGGGCACAATCAAGGGCCTCCATCCGGCGGCGGCGTGTACAGATCCTGCATCCGGAAAGATCGGTACATGCGCGCTCCGATCTCCGCCTCGAAGATGATCTTGCCGTCCGCATCAACCTCGTGCGTGCGCGCAGTGAAGCCGCCATCATAGAAGCCGGAATGGAAGGCGAAGTTGCCATTCCGCAGCGCCTGGGCGGAGCCGACAGCGAACGAGTAGTTTGCGAGGTCCGCGCTCAATATAAGCCTGGCAGTCATCGCGTTCTCATCCAGGAAATAGACCAGGCCGCGGCTGTTGCACTCATTGAACTCGACGCAGTTCTGCTCGGCGTTACCGTTGTCGTAGACGACCACGACATTGTCCGCAACGTAGCCGCTGTCATGCTGATGCGTCGCCCAGGGCCAAGGCACGTCGGAGATTGGCGTGAAATCGCCGAACATCCCAAGCTCCCATTCGACCGCCCCGGTCCCGCTGCCGTCAGCATAGTCGACCTTTAGCACCGCGTCCCAGTGGCGAAGGGAGATGATCAGGTCGCCATCGCTCGGCGAGTAGGCGATTGCGTTGCCGTGCGTCCAGTCGTTGGCAATATCGGCTTGATAAAGGCCCGGGCATCCGGGTCCCTGCGGAATGCAGCTCTCGCCTAGCGTGGCCAGACGGTTAATGTCCAGATGGTCGTATGCGTTCCATTCCCATACTCGCTGCCAATTCTCGTCCAGCACCATGACGACGTCGCCGAGGATATCAACGATCCCGTCGCCCTGGACATCCTCGTAGATGCGCTCGACGTTGAGAAGCACTGCCGTATGGCCATTGGCCAGAAGACGGGCCTCGTGATGAAAGGTGGTCAGCGGATCGATGCCGCCGGTCAGCCGAGACTGCTTACTCAACCTGTAGGCTGTTGTCTCGCGGATGATATTGCCGGCAAGGTCAATCTCGCGCAGCCGGATTCGTTCATTCGAAAGGTCGTCGCCAATGAGCAGCATGGTTTCCGCACTTGTCGGCCGCATGAGCTGCCAGTTGCCGGAGCCGGGCGGGACGGGCGAATAGTACCAGAGCGGATTGCCGTCGGTATCGGTCGCGACGATCGGCTCGGACCCGGCCGGCGACCAAAGGATAATCGGCTCGACGCGGCTCGCTTCGGCGGTCTCCGGAACGGTGATTGTCACCGCCGGAAGCGGGACCCCGACCGAATCGGTGGTGTAGAACAATCTCGGCCCAGTCATGAGCGGCCCCCCTTGATCCGTAAAGAGCTGGTGACGCATCACATACGTCGTTTCCGGCTTCATACCGGCGATGAGAAAGTTCATCGAATGATCTGCATCGCACGACTTCTGCGGGGTTCTGGACACTGGACCTCCGGAAACTTCCTTGAACTCCACCGCCAGCAAACGGCCTGCGGCGCAAGGTCTGGCGCTGTAGAGCGCAACCAGCGGGTGATTTGTCGGGTTCACAACCGGCCGGCCTGTGGTGCGCGGATCGATTCGAAAGAACTGGGTCAACGTTGTCCTGGTGCCTGGGTTGGCTTCATCGATGACACTGACGACAATTTGGTAGATGCCGTCTTCCAATGGCGTCCAGGTCATTACGCTCTTGTTCGAGTAGTCGTACTTGACTCGCAGTCGTTCATTGACAGGCGCATCCAGTCGGCCCGCGCGGAGCTGCACCCGGGACGTTTCAACGACGCCGGCGACCGTCCAGGTAACGGTGGTACCGACAAGCTGGCCGGTAGGGAGATCCGACGTTAGTGTAAGTTCCGCGTGCGCCAACGTCGAACAAAGCATTGCTGCAAAGCCCGCCGCCAGGCCAAGCGCCATTGATCGCCACGGACGCCTCGCCACCATCGGGCGGGCATAAAATTCCCTGCGTGGAGCCCCATTACCGCGTCGAACTTCTGCTCTGAAATGCGTAGTCATATTGGTACTCCACCTAGATAGATCATCCAATAGTGACACAGGCTATCGTGACCGCACAACCCCTGTCATTATTGAGCCTCTGGGATTCATTTCCAGGCTGGCGGCGCTGGTGCTGAAACCGCGGGTCAATCTGATCCGTTACAAAGGCGTGTTCGCGCCCAACAGCCAACACCGCGAAAAATTTTGGGGCCAGGTTTTTCATTGTGCACGTTCGTTCACACACCACCGTTGGTTAGTTCATCAAAGATGAACGACATGACTCCGTTAATCCTTGCCTGCTAGCGGTATATAGAATCGAACCCGGAACGGTGGATCACCCGGCTGAGTATCATTGGTCGAGTTTTCGAGCGAATGCACAGGGGAAGCATCTGGTTTACTAATACTGCATGGTATCGACAAAAGGTTGGGGTTTGGCGAGCGTACACGGCAACAGAACTATCGTGAACTGTTTCGACATCAATTAGACTCGGGAATTATTGATATGATTCGTTAGGCGACTGGTGATATGTTTACAGAACAGTTCTCAAATGCTCCAGGTCGAAGGGTGGAACCCGGGCTGTGCGGACGACTTCGAACGCAGAATTAAAACGCAAAACCGTGGTCTGTAACCTGTTTTCCGCTGTTTTCCGCTGTTTTCCGCTGTTTTGTGAAAACAAATGATACAAATTTGTCTCCGGCCCGTTTTTCAGCGCCTTTTTCATCAGCACCGTTATGCTGACATATATCGTGCAGAATTAACGTGTAATATTGCCCGGCTGAAACTAAAGCCGTTTTTCACCATCTATATCAGCTGCTTATGTACAAGTACACGCCGCAATTTTTCAGGTCTTTCTGGCAACAGGAGCGCAGCAAATCCAGGGCTTTACCGTTTGTCATCATCCTTGTGACTGCGGTACTGGTGGTGATGCTCAAACTGGCCCAGCCTGAGCCGCCGGTGAAGGCAAAGGAAGAAAAATCATGGACCGTGCAGACACATCGACTCATCGGTGGCGCCAAATCCCCCCAGCTGGAATTATATGGCAGTGTCGAATCACCTTATACCGCTACGATCACATCCATCATCGATGCCGATGTGATTTCACTCGAAGTCAACGAAGGCCAGCGTGTTAACAGAGGTCAGCAGCTTGTCCTGCTGGATGATACTGATGCCAAACTGTCACTGGATGATAAACAATCCTCGGTTGCGGAACTGCAAGCTTTGATCATTTCAGAGAAGAACCGTTATGAAAATGATCTCGCCGCTTTAAAGCTGGAAAAATCGCTGCTCGCACTGGCCGAGAAGAAGCTGGCGAGAGAAGAGAAAACCAGCAAAAGCAATCTGACCAGCCAGGCCAGTTTCGATACGCAGAAAGAAGCCTTGAACAAGCAAAAGCTGGCGCTGAACAGCAGGCAGCTTAACATCACTGATCACCCTGCCCGACTCGCTCAACTCGAAGCGAGACTTAGCCGTAGTCGCGCACTTGCAGAACAGGCGCAGATCGATCTGGCACGCGCAACCGTTACCGCACCTTTTGACGGCATCATTCTAAAGACCCTGGTGTCACCCGGTGAGCGTGTGCGCCCCGGTGAAGCGCTGCTTGAAATGTATGCGACCGATCGTATCGAGTTGCGTGCACAGTTGCCGCAAAAGTTTATCGGCCTGATTAAAGATTCCATCACGCAGCAGCATCCCTTTCAGGCCACGGTTAAAACCGGTAATGGCAGACAGGTTGTCACCCTGGACCGGATATCAGGCTCAATCGCTGACGGCGGCAACGGCGTTGACGGACTGTTCAAACTTGACAGTGACGCTGCAGACTTGCTGACCATCGGTGATACCCTGGAGATGACATTGGGATTACCGGCGGTTGATGATGTCTTCAGCGTGCCGGTCTCTTCGATCTACGGCACCAACCGACTCTACCGTGTTGAAAACGAGAGGCTGGTCGCAGTCAACGCCGAAATAATCGGCCGTCAGTATAGCGCCGGCCGCCAGTTCGTTCTGGTCCGCAGTGACAGCCTCAAACCCGGTGATGAGATCATCACAACCCAGCTGCCGCTGGCGGTGAGCGGCCTCAAGGTCGAAGTTCGAAACCAGACCACATCGAACACCGGGACCTCCCAGCAGGTATCCGGCAAACGCCCATGAGTTCCGACAACGCGCCGTCGTCTCAGCCGCCTGAATTACCTCCAGGTAGTCCACCTCCAGGCAACCCGGGCCCCGGTCCAGGCGGAATCATCCACCTGTTTGCGCAACATCCCGTTGCTGCCAACTTGCTGATGTTGGTGATGATTGTACTCGGCGCCTTCAGCCTGACGCAGCTGAACAAGCAGTTTTTCCCGAATTTTGCGCTTGACTATGTATCGGTACGCGTCGTCTGGCCTGGCGCCAGCGCGGAAGATGTCGAAAGTTCTATCACTGTTCCACTGGAACAGGCATTACGGACGCTCGATGGCAAGAAGGAGATGACATCGACTTCGACGCGCGGCCTCAGCGCTATCGTCATCGAATATGAAGAAAACACGGATATGGGCGTAGCACTGGACGAGGTAAAACAGTTCGTCTCCAACATTCGCAACTTGCCCACTGACGCTGAAGATCCGATCGTCACCAAGATCGCCCGCTACGAAGATGTCGCCACCCTCATATTAACCGCCGATGGTGAACTGGAGGAACTGCGCCCGCTGGCTTACCAGTTTGAACGGGAACTGCTCGATAGCGGCATTGCGAGAGTGGAC
>Ga0316198_10002140_pt1 | contig 11903 bp, 11 predicted proteins | sample OudBieAanoxic_MG_FD_204935 | JGI IMG/M metagenome (GOLD analysis project Ga0316198, IMG submission 204935) | Coastal sediment microbial communities from Oude Bieten Haven, Netherlands - site A anoxic | ecosystem: Environmental > Aquatic > Marine > Coastal > Sediment | place: Netherlands... | reverse complement strand
CCTCGGCGCCCTGTGCCGCCAAAGCCGAGGCCAGCGCAAAACCCATCTTCCCCGAACTCCGGTTGCCGAGAAATCGCACCGGATCGAGTGCCTCGCGCGTCGGGCCCGCAGTCAACACAACCCGTAAACCGGGCAAGCGCCCGCGCGACGGGGCGCCACGCAGGGCCGACACTATCGCGGAGGGTTCCAACATCCTTCCCGGGCCGGTATCACCACAGGCCTGCTCACCCTCGTCAGGCCCAAGCATGGTCACCCCTCGACTGACGAGCAGGGCGACATTGGCCCGGGTCGCCGCGTGCCGCCACATCGCCTGGTTCATGGCGGGGGCGACCAGCAACGGGGCGGTGCTGGCCAGACACAGGGTACTCAGCAGATCACGCGCCATGCCGGCCGCGATCTGAGCGAGGAAGTCGGCGGTCGCCGGCGCCACCAAGATCACCTCGGCCCAGCGCGCCAGTTCGATGTGACCCATGGCCGCCTCGTGAACCGGGTCGAACAGGGCGTCGCGCACATTCCGCCCGGTGATCGCCTGCAAGGTCATCGGGCCGATGAAGCGGCCCGCGGAACAGGTCATCACCGCCTGCACCTCGGCCCCCTCCCCAATCAGCAGCCGGGCCAGTTCCGCGGCCTTGTAGGCGGCGATTCCGGCGGTGATACCGAGCAAGACTCGACGTCCACGCAACGACTGCATCGGAGGCTACGTTCCCTGGCAATTGATCGGTGTTCAAGGGTAACCGACCCGACCCCGCTGGCAAAGCGGGCTTTGCCGCACAGGGCGAGTTCGGTTAGCCTTCACCAACTTCATGGAGGAAGTACATCAATGGCGATCAAGGACTGGCCGATCCGCGAAAGGCCGCGCGAGCGCTTGCTCGAGCACGGCGCTCAGAGCCTGAGCGATGCCGAACTGCTGGCTATCTTTCTACGCACCGGGGTCAGCGGCAAGAGTGCCGTGGACCTGGCACGCGAACTCCTCAACCGATTCGGCAACCTGCGCCGACTGCTGGCGGCAGAGCGCAACCTGTTCTGCGAGGCACCCGGCCTTGGCCCCGCCAAGTTCGCCCAGTTGCAGGCCGTTCTGGAGATGGGCCGGCGACACCTCTACGAACTGGTCGAGCGGGATGGCCCTCTGCTGAGTCCGGGACACACCGCACGTTTCCTGCAAGCCCGTCTGCGCGACTACCCGTACGAGGTCTTCGCGGTATTGTTTCTCGACAACCGTCATCGGGTGCTCGCCTTCGAAGAGATGTTTCGCGGCACGATCGACGGCGCCAGCGTACACCCGCGCGAGGTGGTGCGGCGTGCCCTGGAGCACAATGCGGCGGCAGTGATCCTCAGCCACAATCATCCTTCCGGCATCGCCGAACCCAGTCAGGCAGACCAGCGGATCACGAGCCGGCTGCGAGATGCCCTCGCCCTGGTCGATATCCGGGTGCTCGACCACCTGATCGTCGGCGACGGCGGCTGCTGTTCGCTGGCCGAGCGCGGCCTTTTGTGAGGCGGGTGACGCTTGACCCTGGGCTGCCATTCCGGTATAAATTGCCGCCTTTCCGCCAGCCTGACGGCGTGGCACAAACGAAATACACGAGATTTTTCGAGGCTTTAACCATGTCCAAAGTCTGCCAGGTCACCGGCAAACGGCCGATTACCGGGAACAATGTGTCCCACTCGCACCGTAAGACCCGGCGCCGCTTCCTGCCGAACCTGCACTACCATCGCTTCTGGGTCGAGAGCGAACAGCGGTTCGTGCGCCTGCGCGTCTCGGCGGCCGGGATGCGCATTATCGACAAGAAAGGCATCGACTCGGTGCTGAACGAGCTGCGTGCTCGCGGCGAAAAGGTTTGAGAGGGCAAGGATAATGGCAAAAGCAGTTCGCGAGAAAATCCGCCTGAACTCCAGTGCAGGCACCGGACACTTCTACACGACCACCAAGAACAAGAAGACCATGACCGGTAAGATGGAGATCAAGAAATATGATCCCGTCGTACGCCAGCACGTCATGTACAAGGAAGGCAAGATCAAATAGGTTTGGTCGGCACACACAAAAAAACCGCCCTCGGGCGGTTTTTTTGTGTCCGGACCGCAGAGCACTCGGCGCGCGTCAGCCGCCCGCCGGGGCATAGCTGCGCAGGCTCCTCGCGAAGTCCTGCAGCGACTTGATCCCACTGTTTTCGGCATCCCTGCACCACTGCTGCAGGGCCCCCAGCAGCGCCTCCTGGCTGGACGCGGTGCGATCCCATACCTGTTGCAGTTGTTTACGCGAGCGGTGCACAGTGGCCAGCACCTGACTGCGCTTCAGCAGGTTCTCCAGCCGTTCGCGGCTGCTCGCATCCATGGACGCCTCATCGCGAACCAGCAGCTTGCGCGCCTGTCGTGCCAGCCGCCGACAGTGCCGCTCCGAGTTGCACAGTTCGGCATTGGCAACCGGCTGGATCACCTCGCGGGCGTAGTTGGCCAGTATATACATGCGATGCACGACCACCGCCTTGACGGTATCCATGTCGATCACGCTCTTGCCATCATCCATTGCGGGTTTGCGGGCCACCCGACGCACCCTCGCCAGGCCGAGCAGAGAGAAAAGGCGGATGTACATCCAGCCGATATCGAACTCCCACCAGCGCGCCGAGAATTTGGCCGAACTGGGGAATGCATGGTGATTGTTGTGCAACTCCTCACCGCCGATCACGACGCCCCACGGTACGATGTTGGTGGCCGCATCGGGCGACTGGAAGTTGCGGTAGCCCGCGTAGTGACCGACGCCGTTGATCACACCCGCCGCGAAGAACGGGATCCACACCATCTGCACCGCCCAGGCAGCGATGCCCGGTATCCCGAACAGCACGAAATCGATGACCAGCATGGCCGAGACGCCGAAAACACTGAACCGCCGGTAGAGGTTGGTTTCTATCCAGTCATCCGGGGTGCCGCGCGAATAGCGCTCGATCAGGTCCCCGCGTCTGGTCGCGTCGCGGTACAGCTCGGCGCCCTCCCACAAAACCTTCTTCAGGCCGAGTACCTGCGGGCTGTGCGGGTCCTCCGGCGTCTCACAGCGCGCATGATGCCGGCGGTGCACGCCAACCCACTCGCGAGTGACCATACCGGTGGTCAACCAGAGCCAGAAACGAAAGAAGTGGGCCAGTACCGGGTGCAGATCCAGAGCACGGTGCGCCTGGCAGCGATGCAGATACACGGTCACTGAGACGATGGTCACATGTGTCAGCAGCAGTACGACCAGAATGAGTTGCCACCAAGACAGGTCTAGCAGGCCAGTAGTCATTAATTTCCCCAGAAATCCAAAGTGAGCAGGCGAAAGCGAGGCGACCCGCTCCGGGCCGCATCGAACGACCCCGTCATAATAAGATGATACCGCGGGCGCATGGAAAATGCCCGAACAGGCGTCGGGCTCAAGCAGTCACGTGCATGGTCGCTATGACAATGAGCCAAGCAAAAGGGTTCCGCGGAAGGATCCATGTCAACCCCGCGTCTCAAACAAACTGCACTGTCGGATACGATCCAGGTCGGACGCCAGGCCATTTTCGACAGCGGACTCGATGTCTTCGCCTACGAACTGCTGTATCGCGACGCCGGCGGCCGCAACAGCATGACCAATGGCGACACGGCATCTTCCGTGACGCTGCTGAACGCGTTCATGGAGATCGGCCTGGACCGAATCATCGGCCCGAACAAGGCATTCATCAATCTGACGCGTCACTTCTTCGTCGACATGCCGGCGATCCCCTTCTCACCCGACCGCGTGGTACTCGAGATACTCGAGGACGTCATGGTCGACGATGCACTGCTCACCGGCATTGCCGAAATGCGCGCCCACGGCTTCGAGCTGGCGATGGATGACTATGCCTTCCAGCCCGGGCTCGCGCCCATATTGCCGCTGGTCGACTACATCAAGGTGGAGGTTAGACCCGACGGGCTGGACCGGCTCGAGCGACAGATGCCCAAACTCCGCGCCACCGGGGCCAGATTGTTGGCCGAGAAGGTCGAGACCGCGGAGCAGTTCGAACGGCTCAGGGAGATGGGATTCGATTATTTTCAGGGTTTCTTCTTCGCGCGGCCCAAACTGATCCGGTCTCACCGGCTGCATGAGCATGCCGCCATGCTGATGCGGCTGCTGGCCAGACTGAACGATCCGACGATCCCGATCAGCGAGGTCGTCTATCTGGTCAGCCAGGATCCGGGGCTGTCGTTCAAGATCCTGCGCTACATCAACTCGGCGGCGGTGGGCATGCGCAACAAGGTGGACTCGATACAGCGCGCCGTCGTGCTGATGGGGCTCCAGCGAATCCGTGCCTGGGCCAGCCTGTTCGCGATGTCGGGACTCGAAGGTCGCCCGATGGAACTGCTGAACATGGGCATCGTGCGGGCCAATCTGTGCGAGCATTTTTCACGCCTTTGTGGGCGTGGCGATCCGGAAACGGCCTACACAGTCGGCCTGCTCTCGATTCTCGACGCAATGCTGGCACGCCCGATCGACGAGCTGATGCAGGACCTGCCCTTGGCGGACGAGATCCGACAGGCGATCGTGTCGCACGCAGGTCTTTACGGCGAACTGCTCGGACTGGTGATTGGAATCGAGCGCAACGACTGGCCCGGCGAGGACCGCTGCGGTTTACACCCAATGCAAACGGCCGAGGCCTACGCAGCGAGCTCGGAAGCGGCTTTCAGCGCCATCGAACTGCTCAGCGCCGACTGAGAATCAGGTTGCCGACGGCGTCCACCCGCAATCGCCAGCCGGGTGCCAGCCAGGTGGTCGCCACTGCCTCGCTGATCAGCACCGGACCTTCCATCTCCTGGCCGGCAACCAGTTCGGGGCGCCGGTAGCGCGGGACGAGGCCGGCGATTCCAGCCAGCCGAACGGTGCCGAAAGGCTCTCCGTGCGGCGATTGCGGCAGGGACGGCAGCTGCAGATCGGCGGCCGGGCCCCTGACCCACTGACGCAGATTGACCAGTTCCACCGGTAGATCCAGACGATGGCCATAGCGCGCCATGTGGAAGCGGTGGAAATCCTCCACCGTCCTTGCCGGTCCATGCCATGGCAGATTCAGCGTGTACGACTGCCCGGCATAGCGGAGATCGACCGAGGCCAGCGCATCGCAGTCAGCGGCCGCGAAGCCTTCACGCAGCAGGGCCTCGACGCCCTGCTGTCGCAGTTCTCCCAGCATCGCCTCGAGTTCCTCGGGCGACAGCGCCTGCAACAGGCCGACCCGGGTGCGCGAGAGCCGGCGGCCGGGCCGGGCGGCGAGCATTCCCAGCGCCGACAACACGCCACCATGGATCGGCACCATCGCAGCCGGCATCTCGAGCAGCTCCGCCAACGCGCAGACATGCAGACCACCTGCACCTCCGAACGAAACCAGCACATGCTCGCGCGGGTCGGCGCCACGTTTGACCGCGGTCGCACGCAACGCCTGTGCCATGTGCTCGTTGGCGACCGCGACGATGTCGCGTGCTGTCTGTACCAGATCTTCCCCGATCAAGGCGGCCAGTTCGCCGAGCACGCTGCGCGCCGCCGATTCATCCAGCGGCATCTCGCCGCCGAGGAAGGCATCCGGCTGCAGCCTGCCGAGCACCAGGTTGGCATCGGTGACGGCCGGCCGGCCTCCTCCCTTGCCGTAGCAGGCCGGTCCCGGATCGGCACCTGCAGATTGCGGTCCTACCTGCAGCATCCCACCGTCGTCCAGCCAGGCAATCGAACCGCCACCGGCGCCGATCGTGTGCATATCGACCATGGGAACAGCGACCGGGAATGGGCCAATACGCCCATCCGTCGTCAGACGCGGCTCGGCATCGACCACGGCCACGTCGGTCGAGGTGCCGCCCATATCGAAGGTCATCAGACGTTCATGGCCCGCCAGTGCCCCAACCCGGCGCGCAGCAATCAGCCCCCCGGCCGGACCCGACAGCAGCATGCGCACCGCATTGCCGGCGGCCTGCTCGGCCGCCACGGTATCCCCGGAACTCTGCATCACCGACAGAGGCACGGCCCCGAGCCCCTCACCCAGCCGGTCCAGGTAACCGGCCACCCGTGGGCCAACCCAGGCATTCAGCCAGGTCGCCATACCGCGTTCGTACTCGCGGATCTCGGGTAGGACCCGAGACGAGAGGGAAACGAAGACCTGCCGGGGCAACGCCGCCCCGATGCGCTGCTCGAGCGTGGGGTCGAGATAGGAGAACAGCAGATTGACCGCAACGGCCTCCGGGGCCAGGCGTTCGACCTGTTCCAGCAGGGCCTCGATATCCGCCTCCGTCAGGGGTTCCAACACGCGTCCGGCGGCATCCAGCCGCCCGGACGTCTCCAGACAGTATTCGGCCGGCACCGGCGGCTGGACGATCGGTGGCTGCAGATCGTAAAGCGCGACGCGCTGCTGGCGGCCTATGGCCAACAGGTCGGCAAAGCCACGATTGGCCACATACAGGGTCTTGACGCCCTTGCCTTCGAGCACCGCATTGGTCGCCACGGTGGAACCGTGCACCAGTTGCAGACCGTGAGTCCGCAAACCCAGCTCTGCGATTCCCTGCAGGATCGCCGCCTCCGGCGCGTCCGGTGTGGACAGCACCTTGTGCACGCGCAGCTCGGCGTTTTCGTCGAGCATTACGAAATCGGTGAAGGTGCCACCGGTGTCAATACCGAGCCTGATCATGGCGCGTATTCTAGGGCGGATTCACGGCCGGCGAGCCAAGGGTTCGCAATTAGGCTCCGGCACGGTAATCTGGCGCCGCATGGAAACCCTGCTACTCGCCCGTGGAATCAGTTATGGCAGCGCCAAGGCGCCGCGCCTGGATCGTGTCGATCTGGAGCTGGCGGCCGGCGACCGGCTGGCCCTGCTTGGCGTTAACGGTGCCGGTAAATCTACGCTGATGCAGGTGCTGGCAGGCGTGCTCGCACCGCGGAGCGGCGAGGTACGCATCCATGAGCAGCGTCTCGATCAGGCCGGACCGTCGCTGCGGCGCCACATCGGGTTCCTTCCGCAGCCGGTCCCCGTGTATTCCGAGTTGACCGTCACCGAAAACCTGGAATGGGCCGGCCGGCTGCACAGGCTGCGCGGCGGCAAGCTCGAATCCGCGATCCGTCGCGTGTTGCGTGATCTCGAGCTGGACCCGTTTGCCGCGCGCCTTGCCGGCCGCCTGTCGACGGGCATGACCCAACGCCTGGGCCTGGCGCAGGCGGTATTGCATGAGCCGGAGATCCTGATTCTGGACGAGCCGACGGCCGGCCTCGATCCCTTGCAGACCGAGCAGATCCGCCAACTGCTCGGTGGTCTTTCGGCGTCGCGCAGCCTCATCCTGGCCACCCATCTCCTGGACGATGTGCAGCGCCTGTGCAACCGGGTGCTCCTGCTGGATTCCGGAAGAAAGACCGCAGAGCACGCGGTGACGCCGGAGATCGACCTGTTGGCGCATTTTCGTCAGCCCAGGCACCCCGCCGAGGCCCGTGAATGATCGCCAACATCGCGCTGCATGAATGGCGACGCCAGCGGGCCGGGATGCTGTTCTGGCTGCTGCTCGGCTTTGGCCAGCTGATCATTGCCTGGCTCTTTTTCGCCCAGCTCCAGGCCTTCGCCGATCTCGTCCCGCAGCTCAAGGCCAGCGGTTCCACGCTCGGCGCAATGGACCTGGTAATCACCCCGACCCTGAACAGCCTGGTGCTGCTGTTGTTGTTAGGCGCGCCGCTGCTGGCAATGGGCAGCTTGGCCGGAGAGACGCGCAGCGGGCGCATCGCACTCTGGCTGTCCGCACCGGTCAGCGGCCACCAGATCGTGTTCGGCAAGTCATTGGGGCTTTGGCTGGGCGTCCTGCCATTGGTGATCAGTGGCACGCTGACCCTGGCCACGCTGGGATTCGGCGTCGACCTGGACTGGCCACGCTTCGCTTTGGCGCTTTGCGGCCTGCTGCTGTTCAGCCTGTGGCTGGGCTGCGTCGCGCTGCTTATCTCGGGGCTGTTCGACCACCCGGCGGCGGCGCTAGCCGCCAGCTACGGCGTCCTGCTGTTCCTCTGGTTGCTGGATTCGTTCAGCAGCCCTGCCGCCCCCTGGCACTGGTTCGCATTGCTGCCCCACATCAAGCCATGGTTTCAGGGGCTCCTGCGCAGCCAGGACATCGCCTTCTTCTTCGGGACCGGCCTGGCAGCACTGATGGCGACAATCTTCCTGATCGCGCGGCGCCGGGGAGAAGTCTAGTGGCGCGGCGGGTGCTGTTCGTCCTGCTACTCGTCGCCTGCGTCGTGCTGCTGGCACGGGTCAGCGACCGCTACAGTTGGCGCTGGGACCTGACCAGGCAGCAGTCGCACTCGCTGTCGGCATCGGCGCAGCGCTCGCTGGACGCGCTTCAAGCGCCGCTCGAGATCTCCGCCTTCATACCCGAGTATCCGGTTCAGCGCGCGGAGATCAGCCAGTTGCTGGCCCCCTATCTCGCGCACCCGACACGGCCATCGCTGCGCTTCGTCGATCCGGTCGCGGAACCGGTGCTGACCCGCGAGTCCGGCGTCACCCGGCACGGCGAGCTGCAGTTGCACAGCGGTCAACGACGAGAGGTGATCGGACGGCCCAGCGCTGCCGCCATCGACGCGGCGCTGAATCGTCTGGCGCTGCAGGGTGAGCGCTGGATCATCGGCTTCAGAGGTCACGGCGAGAGCGAGGTGAATGAATCGCCGGGCGGTCTCGGTCGCTTCGTCAGGCGCGTGGAAAATCTCGGCTACCGCTTTGTCGCGCTCGACCCGCGCCAGACCCAGGACTTGCCCGGCAACGCGGCCCTGCTGATCCTGGCCGGGCCGCGTCAAGCGTATGACGAGCACATCGGGGCCCAGATCCGACGATTCCTGGCGCGCGGGGGCTCCGTATGGTGGCTGTTGGACCGGGACCTGCCGGCCTGGACCGAGACCGAGCTGGGCGTGAGTGTGCTGCCGGGCGTGGTGGTCGACGCCGCGGCCGCACAGTACGGCTTGGAGCAACCGGACAACGCCGTCGTCACTGAATACCCGGCGGCGCTGTTCGAGCCACCGCCTGCCGGTCATGCGGTGCTGAAGCAGGCACGCGCGATCGAGCTGGCCGAACGCGACGAATGGCAGCCAGTCGGGCGATTGCAGAGCAGTGCGCGCAGCTGGAACGAGACCGGCGACCTGCGCGGCCGCATTGCGCGTGATCCTCGACTGGGCGAGCAGTCGGGTCCGCTGACGATCGGCGTTGCGCTGCAACCGCTCGTCGATGCGCAGGCCGGGCGCATCGTCATACTCGGTGGCCGCGAATTCCTGGGCAACGACCAGATCGGCCAGGCCGACAATGCCGTACTCGCCGTCGGCCTGCTGAACTGGTTGACCGCCAACCAACAACTGGCAACACCGAAAGGCGCGCGCGATCAGGATATCCAGTGGTCGCCCACGCTGGCCGCAGTGCTGGCCGTCGGCTGCATGATCCTGCTGCCGCTCGTCTATCTGGCGATGGGTTGGTGGTTGCGCAGAAGGCGGCGCAGGGCATGAGGGGCTGGAACCGGGTCAACCTGGTCCTCGGACTGATCGCCACCGGGCTGCTAGTGCTCCTGGTCTGGCCGGCCGACGCGCCCGATCAGACGCGCCTGACGACGCTGGAGCTGGAGCGTGTTGCCAACATCCGGATCGAGCGGGCCGACCGGCTGGTGCTCGGTTTTCAGCGCGCCGGCACCGGCTGGCAGATCACCTATCCGGCGCCGGCCGGTGCCGAGCCGCGCCGTGTCGAGCAGTTGCTCGCCGTCGCGCGTGCCCCGGTTCAGCAACAGTTCGCCGCGGCCGGGGCACTGGCCGACTACGGGCTGGACCAGCCCGCGGCTGTACTGCATCTGGATGGCGTCCGGCTTGCGTTCGGCGACCGCGATCCCATCCAGCGCAGCCGCTATGTGCTGGTCGACGAACAGATCCGCGTAATCGATGATGTCTACTTCAACCTGCTGACACTGCCGATGCGGCACTTCACCGCGGACTGAGCATGCCCGAATTGCCGGAAGTGGAGACGACCCGCCGCGGTATCGCCCCGCATCTGGTCGGCGAGGTGGTAACAGGCGCGGTTATCCGCCAGCCACGGCTGCGCTGGCCGGTACCGGACCTGACACGCCTGCTCACCGGGCAAGCGCTGGAAGCGTTGGAACGGCGCGCCAAATACCTGCTGTTCCGCTTTACCAGCGGCACTCTGATCGTCCACCTCGGGATGTCGGGCAGCCTGCGCGTGCTGGATGCCGGCCGCGCTCCGCGCCCACACGACCACGTCGATCTCCTGTTTGCGCAGCGCTGCCTGCGCCTGCATGACCCGCGCCGTTTCGGTGCAATCCTGTGGGCCAGCGGCGACCCGCTGGCCCACCCGCGGCTGCGCGACCTGGGTCCCGAGCCGTTGTCGGATGGGTTCGATGGAGCCTATCTGCACCGGGCCGCGCAGGGGCGGCGGGTGGCGATCAAGAACCTGCTGATGGACGGCAGCGTCGTGGTCGGCGTCGGCAACATCTATGCGAGCGAGTCGCTGTTCCGCGCAGGCATCCATCCTGCCCGCGCCAGTGAGCGGGTCTCGCGGGCCCGGCTCGACCACCTGGCAGACGAGGTCAAGACGGTATTGGCCCATGCGATCGAGCGCGGCGGTACGACCCTGCGAGATTTCGTCAACGAGTCAGGCGAGCCGGGCTATTTCGCGCAGGAGCTATTCGTCTATGGTCGCGCGGGCGAACCGTGCAAGCATTGCGCTACGCGCATCAAGACGCGCCGCATAGGACAGCGCGCGAGTGCCTATTGCCCAAGCTGTCAGCGCTGAGTCAATGCCACCCGGACTGATTCACGGCATCTCGCGGGTCGCATGCGCCGGTGCGCCAGTCTTCAAGTCAGTGCCATTGGCGATAGCGCCGTGCGGCCAGACCGGAACCTGTGTCGCACTTTTTCCAGGCTCTGCGCCGGCACCCGGCACAATGACCGCGGCACGACCGATCCCACGCGGGTCCGAGGCAGCCGTGACCTGGCCGCTGTGCAGGTCCCAGGCGACCGCCTGCATATTGCCGTACGGGTCGGTCAGGCGGCGGATCTCGTGCCCGCGCGCCGCCAGCTCGGCCAGCACCTCGTCGGTCAGCGCCCCGGGTTCGACATCGGTCCGGTCGGGCAGATATTGGTGATGGAATCTCGCGCGCGCTACGAGTTCCGTGGCCGACCGACCATCGGCCGCATCCAGCAGTCCAAGCAGCACCATGCTGATGATGCGCGAGCCGCCGGGTGTTCCGAGCAGTACGATACGCCCGCCACCCTCGACGAAGGTCGGCGACATGCTAGAGAGCATGCGTTTGCCCGGCGCGATTGCATTGGCCTCGTTGCCGACAAGGCCGTAGGCGTTTGCTGCACCCGGCTTGACCGAAAAATCGTCCATCTCGTCGTTCAGCAACACACCGGTGCCGGCGGCAACGAAACCCGACCCGAATGGGTAGTTGACGCTGAGGGTCGCGGCCACCCGGTTACCGGCCTGATCGAGGATGGAAAAATGTGTAGTGTCGCGGCCCTCGCCGGCAGGCTGCGTCAGTTCGCCACTCACGCCGGCCTGATGCATATCGATCTGCCTGGCACGCTGGTAGGCGTAGGCGCGGCTCAACAGGCGTTGCAACGGTACCTGAACGTAGTCGATATCCCCGAGATAGCGAGCGCGATCAGCATAGGCGCGGCGCATGACCTCGATCAACAGGTGCACGCGGTCCACCTGATCCAGCGCGTCGAGCGGTCGCTGCTCCAGCATGTAGAGCATCTGCGCCAGCAGTACACCGCCGGAAGAAGGCAGGCTCGCGGTGACCACGCGTTGACCGCGATGGTGAATGATCAGCGGGGCGCGCTCGATCACCCGATAGTCGAGCAGGTCGTTCTCGGTCCAGATCCCGCCGCCCGCACGCACCTCGGCGACAAGCCG
>Ga0316198_10002138_pt1 | contig 11907 bp, 10 predicted proteins | sample OudBieAanoxic_MG_FD_204935 | JGI IMG/M metagenome (GOLD analysis project Ga0316198, IMG submission 204935) | Coastal sediment microbial communities from Oude Bieten Haven, Netherlands - site A anoxic | ecosystem: Environmental > Aquatic > Marine > Coastal > Sediment | place: Netherlands... | reverse complement strand
CAGCCAGATCATCGCCACCCCGGTGGTACCCGAGAACGTACAGAACGAGGTGCACCACAGCCGCGAGTACCAGCGCAAATACAGCCATTGCGTGTACTGTTCACTGATTGACGAGGCGCTGACCTACGAGGCCACGATCTACGATCGCCACTCCGGGCAGATACGGCGCAAGATCAACGTCGGCCAGTATGTGATCGAGCGGGGGGAACGCTTCGTCGCGATCAAGCCCTTTGCCAGCCGCTTCGAATGGGAGATCCATATCCTGCCGTTGCACCACGAGGCCGATTTTCTGGCGGCGACGCCAGAGGACATGACGGACTTCGCCCGGGTCCTGCGACGCACCATGGCGCGCCTGGAAAAGGTTGTCGGCGGCGTCCAGTACAACTTTTTCCTCCACTCCCTGCCGCATGGGGCCGAATTCGAGGGTTGCCGCGACAGCTATCACTGGCACCTGGAGATCTGTCCGCGGACCAGCATTCCCACCGGGTTCGAGCTCGGCTCCGGCCTGTTCGTGAGCACCGTCAGCCCTGAGTCGGCGGCGGAGGCCCTGCGCGATGCCGAGATCGGAGAGGACTGACATGGGCAGCCGCGACAGGCCGAGACAAGGGGCCAACGCAGCAGTACACTCGCATGCATCTACCTGAACAACCCCGGCCATTACCGCGATGCCAGCGAAAAACAGCCACCTCGTGATCTCCGCCCTCGGCAGGGATCGATCCGGAATCGTCGATCAGCTATCGAAGGGGATCTACGAACTCGACTGCAACATCACGGACAGCCGCATGACCGTGCTGGGAGGCGAGTTCGCGATTCTCCTGCTGGTGGAGGGTCCATGGAACCGGCTTGCCAAGCTGGAAGATCAGGTCTCCGAGCTGCAGGAAAAACTCGATCTCGTCATCATCACGAAGCGAACCGAGGAACGGACCGGCAATGCCAATCTCCTGCCCTATGGCGTCGATGTCGTGTCACTCGACCATCCCGGCATCGTCTACAGCCTGGCCAGCTTCTTCTCGGAAAAGAACATCAATATCGAGGACATGACGACCAGTTCTTACGCGGCGGCACACACCGGGACCCCGATGTTCTCGGTGCGCATGAACATCGGGATCCCGGCCAATATTCACATTGCCGCGCTGCGTGACGAGTTCATGGACTTCTGTGACAGCATGAACATCGATGCGGTTCTCGAGCCGATCAAAGGCTGAAGTACTCAAGGAGGCGCCAAGATCATGGCCGACATCGCCGTTGGCGAGAGCGTTCCCGCAGTTTCCCTGCATCTGACCGGTGACCGCAGCGCAGATCTCGCAGACTATCGTGGCAAACCCCTGGTGCTGTACTTCTACCCGAAGGCCAGCACACCGGGCTGCACGCAGGAGGGGCTCGATTTCAGCGCTGCGATCGCCAAGTTTCGACGCCAATCCTGCGTGATCCTCGGCGCATCCCGCGACAGTCTGAAGGCGCAGGAGAACTTCAAGGCCAAACAGGGTTTTCCGTTCGACCTGGTGGCCGACACGGACGAGGTCCTGTGCAACACCTTTGGCGTGATAAAAATGAAAAACATGTATGGGAAAAAGGTGCGCGGTATCGAACGCAGCACCTTTCTCATCGATGCCGAGGGCGTCCTGCGTCAGGAATGGCGCGGAGTCAAGGTCAAGGGGCATGTCGAGCAGGTGCTAGAAGCCGCCAAAGCCCTGAACAAGTAACTCCCCCCGTCGTATCCCCTTTCTCCGGAGCATCATGGGCATCAAATCACGCCGAGACAAAAAGCTTTTCATCCTGGATACCAACGTGCTGATGCACGATCCCAGCTCGATCTTCCGGTTCGCCGAACACGACATCTTCATGCCCATGGTGGTCCTCGAGGAACTCGACCGGGCCAAGAAGGGTACCTCCGAGGTAGCCCGCAACTCGCGCCAGGTAAGCCGCTTTCTCGATGAGCTGATGAGTTCAGCGTCGAAGCAGGACATTGACTCAGGCCTCCCTTTGCCGCGCTCCGTCCAACGGCGCGGCAACGGCGACGACCTCGCCGACAATGGACATCTATTCTTCCAGACCCAGCTGCAGCCCGCGCAATTGCCGCAGACCCTGCCCGGCAATACGCCCGACAACAACATCCTGGGGACCGCGCTGGCGCTCGCGGAAATGGCGCCGGAGCGGCACGTCACGCTGGTGTCGAAGGATATCAACCTGCGCATCAAGGCGGCGGTGGTCGGCATCCATACCGAGGACTACCACAATGACCAGGTCCTGGATGACGTCAACCTCCTCTACAGCGGCGAGTCCGGACTGCCTGCCGATTTCTGGGAGACGCACAGCAAAGACATGGCCTCCTGGCAGGAAGACGGCCACACCTTCTACCGCGTGACCGGACCGGACACCGACGGCTGGTATGTCAATCAGTGCCTCTACATGGAGGGAGAGCAGCCATTCGAGGCGATCGTCAGGGAGAAGGACGGTCCCGACGCGCTCATCGAGATCGTTCAGGATTACCGCAGCAGCAAGCATGCCGTATGGGGTATCAGCGCTCGCAACCGTGAGCAAAATTTTGCACTGAATCTGTTGATGGACCCGAGGATCGACTTCGTCTCACTGCTCGGGACCGCCGGCACGGGCAAGACGCTGCTCGCACTGGCAGCCGGCCTCTCGCAGGTGCTCGATCAGAATCGTTTCCGCGAAATCGTCATGACCCGGGTCACTGTGCCGGTCGGCGAAGACATCGGTTTCCTGCCCGGGACCGAAGAGGAAAAGATGACGCCCTGGATGGGCGCGCTGATGGACAACCTCGAGGTGCTGACCCAGACCGAGGGCGGCGAATGGGGCCGGGCTGCGACCGACGACCTGCTGCGTTCGAGGATACGAATCCACTCCCTCAACTTCATGCGGGGCCGCACCTTCCTAAACAAATACATCATCCTCGATGAGGCGCAGAACCTGACGCCGAAGCAGATGAAGACCTTGATCACGCGAGCTGGCCCCGGCACCAAGATCGTCTGTCTGGGCAACGTCGCACAGATAGATACCCCCTACCTGACCGAAACCACGTCCGGCCTGACCTACGTCGTCGACCGGTTCAAACACTGGCCGCACGGGGGGCACATCACGCTGCTGCGCGGCGAACGTTCTCGACTGGCGGAATTCGCCTCAGAAGCCCTGTAGCAAAGTCAGGCAACCGAGCAGGCCGATATGTGGCTCTCGAGCGCCGCCACGGCGTCCCGATAGGCCGCGTCGAGCGCCGCAAAGGCCGATCCGGCCGCCGCCAGGTTGCCGTCGCGCGCTTCGCGTTCGGCCTCGCGGGCCAGTTCCGACAGCCGCATCGCGCCGACGTTGGCACTGCTCGACTTGAGCGAGTGCGCCGGCATGACGAGGCCCTGGACATCTCCCCGGGCGATGGCCGTTTGCGCCTGCTCGACCAACTCGGGGGCATTGCGCAGAAAGGTGCGCAGCAGCCCGAGATAATCGTCTTGCATGATCTCACGAAGTTCGCCCAGTACCCTGTCGTCGAGAATGGGGCTAGACGACGCTTTCCCCTGATGCGGCAAAGCCGGCGACGACGGCCGCTTGTCGGGGGCTCCCAACCAACTGGACACGCTGGCCCGCAATTCCGGCAGGCTGATCGGCTTGGCCAGGTAATCATCCATTCCGGCCCTGATACATTTTTCCCGATCCCCCTCCATTGCATTCGCAGTCATTGCCACTACCGGCGTCGGGTTGCGACCCTCGGCGGCTTCCAGTCGACGGATCCGTCGCGTCGCCTCGTATCCATCCATCACCGGCATCTGGCAATCCATGAAGATGATATCGAAGCGCTGCGTTTCGAACTGGCCCAGTGCTTCTTTGCCGTCGATCGCCGTCTCGCACTGCAGACCCAGCCTGGACAATGCCTTCTTGACGACACCCAGATTCACCGGATTGTCCTCGACCAACATGACCCGGCCGGAAAAGTCCGCCCCCTTCGAGGACACCGGCGCCGTGTCCAGCGCGACATCATTGACGGACACGTTCAGGTCATCGTAGATCTCGGCGGCACGCACCTCAGTGGCCCCGAAACGACTGCTCTCGACATCGAACAGGCGATGGAGAATTCTGCGAAGCGGTTCGGGTCGCAGGGCGTCGGCCAAAACGAGCACGCCAAAATCCCGCTTGAGCTTATGGGCCAGGGTCTCCGAACGCAGCGCCACGACGATGTGTATGCGCCTCAGCGACTCGATGTTGCGAATCTCGCTGAGCAGGCCGGGCAGGCGCCGCTCGATACCGGCCCCGTCGATCAGCGCCAGTTCGTACGTCCAACTTGTACCGAGCATACTGGTCGAGCGCAGCCTTGCGAGCGCATCCGCCGGATCGTCGGTGGGCTCCGAAATCACACCCCAGTCGCGTAGATTCCTTGCTACTTTGGCCGCACTGTCCTGGTCGGCGATCAACGTCAGGATGCGCACCCCCTTGAGATCGCGACGCGCCGAAGGGACTTCCTGCACCGACTTGCGCAGCGGCACCAGGAACCAAAAGGTCGATCCCCTCCCCGGGGTCGAGCGGACGCCGATCCTGCCGTCCATTAGTTCGACCAGGCGCTTGCAAATCACCAGCCCGAGCCCGGTGCCGCCGTGTTTCCGCGTGGTCGATGCATCAGCCTGACTGAAGGACTGGAACAGGCGGTCAGCGGTGTCGGGTGACATGCCGATGCCGGTATCGGCCACCGCAAACAGCAGTTCCACCTCTTTCTGACTCGTCTTTCCGCGCGATACCTCGACTCGAATGCCACCCTCCTCGGTGAACTTGATGGCGTTGCTCACCAGGTTGATGAGGACCTGACGAAGCCGGATCGGATCTCCGCGGACCACCTCGGGGACGTTGTCGGCGACGCTGGTGCTGAGCTTCAGGTTGCGATTACGCGCACTGCCGCTCATTAACTCGGTTACCGATTTGACCAACTCGCGAACATCCACCTCGATCGTCTCAAGCTGCAGCTTGCCCGAGTCGACCTTGGCGAAGTCCAGGATGTCGTTGATGATGCGCAGCAGGTGACGCGAGGAATTCTGGGCTGTTTGCACCAGTTTGAGTTGCTCGCCGTTCAGCGGCGTGTCGCGCAGCATCTCGAGAATCGGCAGGATACCGTTCAGTGGGGTGCGAATCTCATGGCTCATGGTGGCCAGAAATTCGGTCTTGGTGCGGGCGGCGTCCTCGGCGAGGTCCAGGATCTCGGCCAGCTCCGATTCCAACGTCAGGCGCCTGCCTTCTGCCTCGCGCAGCTGCGCCTCGTCATCGCCAAGCTGTCGCTGCAATTCTGTGGCCTCGAGCCGCAGATAGTGCACGTCCGCCTTCACCCGTTCTACGCGACGCGCATACATCGCGGCCATCAGCGCCAGCACGGCAAGTGAAAGCCACATGCCCACCGGCAGCAGCAAGGCCTTGAGGTCGGAGTCGGGCATGTAGGCCAAGGACAGCGTGAATCCAAGCTGTACAAGCAGCTGCGCAACGAGGCCGATGCGCCACGAAAGGCTCGGCAAGAGCGAAACCGCCTGGGCCAGCCAGGCAATCACCAGCAGCTTCGGCGCGGCCGGATCGAACCCGGAGGCAACCGCGGCCGCAAAGCCCCATGCAGCACTGCCGACGGTCATCACCGCGACCATCAGCAATCGCCAGCCGGTCAGCGCCCTGCGGCTGAGCAGTTGCCCGGCGAGCAGTGGTCCACCGAATGCGGCAGTCGCTGCCGGGAGTGCGGCCCAGACAAGCCAATGCGTATCGAGGCGCGTCGCGGCAATGCCAAGCCAGGCGACCAGTCCCACCAACAGCAGTAGGGCTGCGCCGGAGAATCCAGCAAGCCGCGCGCTGTGCTTGAGGCTCTCGATACCGATCAGCCCCTGCAGTGCATACGCATCCGAAGCGGCGTCGGTTCGCTCTGCCTGGGCGCGTGCGTCGGGTGCAGTCACCGCGTCAGTCATCCCCTTTTGAGGGGCAGATCGAGCCCGCCCCATTGCGTAATCGGAACAGCGCGTTGGCGCAGGTCATTGTGGCAGACTCGGGCGAGATAGCCTATCGTTCGCCAATCAGCCGCGAGGTCGCTACGCGTCGGCTGACCGTGCGCTGTGTAAACCACCAAGGGGATCGACAAGGCAATGGCGTTACCGCCAGACGACATGGACTCCGGTCTGACCACGGAGAAGGATGCGTTCCTGAGGCAACTGCCGAAACGCATCGCCGCTATCGAAGATATCTGGGCGAAGCTCGAGACGGGCTCCTGGGAAAGCGCCCAACTCGAAGCCATGTACGAACGGGTGCGCGAGATCTTCGAGTCCAGCAAGGCATTTTCCCTGTTCCAGCTCAATGAGAGCGTGTTTTCCCTCGAGGTCTACCTCAGCTCCTTCGTCGGTTCGGACATCAGGCCCGGGGCGGCGCAGGTGGACGCAATCGCCGGGCTGGTCCGCACCCTGAAGACGGCGGCCAACGTCACCGCGACAACCGAACAGGGACGTGACAGCAAAACCAACGAGTCCGCCGTGCACCTGCTTGGGGATCCAGGCGGGCTGACCGCGGAACTGGCCGAACCACTGCGTTCGCTGGACTGTGACGTAGAGCAGTTCACAGACCCCGAATCACTGCTGGCGCGCCTGCAACTGTCCCCCCCCAAGGCGATCGTTGCGGACACGGCGATGCTGCCACAGATGGCGCCGCTCTCGGCGGAGCTCATTCGGCTGCACAGCCATATGTCGATCGATATTCCATTGATCTTCGTCAGTGACTCGACTGCGCTCCAGCTTCGGGTAGACGCCATCAGGGCCGGCGGCGACGGCTATTTCGTGGCCCCACTGGACCCACCGGCAGTCGCAGCACAAGTTCGTGACATGACCCGCCGCGACGAACAGAGGCCGGCCCGTGTCCTCGTTGTAGAGGACGACCCGACCCAGGCCGACTTCGCCGCCTCCATCCTGCGGAAGGCGGACATCGAGGCCTTGCAGGTCACCGAACCCGTGCGAGTGATCGACAGTCTTCGTGCGTTCCGGCCAGACCTGATCCTGATGGACATCTACATGCCCGAGGTCAACGGCATCGAGCTCACGACCATCATCAGGGACCACAAGGAATTCGTCGCGATCCCCATCGTTTTCGTGTCCGGCGAGCAGAATACCGACAAGCAGCTCGACGCGCTGAGCGTCGGCGGTGACGACTTCATCGCCAAGCCGATTCGCCCAAGACACCTGCTGGGCATCGTGCAGAGCCGGATTCGTCGGGCCCGGCAGATGTTCAGTGCTACCGGCCAACCGGCGAAGCACGATCGCGTAACCGGACTTTTCTCTCGCCAGCACTTTCTCGACCGTGTCGCCCGGCTGATCGACGATGGGGAACGCGCCGAACCGGCCGGGGTCATCCTGATCGAGCCCGACCACCTGCCCGCGCTGAAGGAAAAGATCGGCGTCGGCGGCATCGATCACCTGATGTTCGAGCTGGGTGAGGCGCTCGCCGGCGAGGTGCAGGAACTCGACATCGCCGCGCGGATAGACGAACACAGCTTCGGCGTACTGGCAAAACGCGGCTCCGAAGAGGCCCTGTTACAACTGGCCGATCACATCCTGCAGCGGATCGCCGGGCATGAATCCCCTGACCAGATGCAAAAGACGGCGAGTATCGGTCTGTGTTTTATCGATGACCGCCTGGAAGACGCCAACGGCATCATAAAGCGGGCAAGAACGGCCTGCCAGACGGCGGCCGCGCATGGCGGTAACCGTCTGCACACTTATCGGCCGGACGCCGACAGCCGGGAAATTCTGGCCGCCGCCCATGACGACGTCGGCGACCGGATCCGGACCGCCCTGCGTGAAGACGGCTTCACCGTTCAGTACCAGCCACTGCTCGATCTGCAGAGCCGCGGCAGCGAAAACTATGAGATCGTCCTGCGCCTGGAAAACTCGCAAGGTGATCTGATCGGCGGCCAGGACCTGCTGGGAGCGGCTGAATCCGCCGACCTTGCGAAGGAACTGGACCAATGGACGCTCGAGCGCGCCATCGACATCCTCAAGCAGCGCCGCGACTCCGGACGCCGCACGAGGATCTTCGTCCACCAATCCCGGCACAGCGCACTGAACGTCAATCTGTCGGCCACGCTGCTCGGACGGCTTCGAAGTAGGCAGATGGTCGGCACCGGCCTGGTCATGGATTTCCGGCTGTCCGACCTCTCACTGGATCTGAAAGCCGCGCAGCAGAACATCAAGTCTCTGCGCGAAATGGACGTCGAAGTGTCGCTTTCGCGCTTCCCGGAAAAGGAGGCTGCCTTCAAGGTGCTGCGTTTTCTGCGGGCACACTACATCAACATCGCACCACGCCTGCTCAAGGCCGACCGCGAGGTCATCAGCAGCGTGATCAGACAGGCGCACGAGGCTTCCGCCAAGGTGATCGTGTCCAATGTCGACGACCCACGCAGTATCGACCTGCATTGGTCGTCTGGGGCAGACTTCCTGCAGGGCAACTTCATCCAGCGTCCGCTGGAGAACATGGACTACGATTTCTCACAGGTCGTGATCTGAACCATGCTCTGGCGCCAGCCGTGGTCAGCGAATGCTCAAGGATTTCGAATCCCGAGGCCTGCTGCGGCTGAGCCGCGGCCGTATCGAGCTGGCCGACGTCAATGTCCTGCAGATGGCCGCGGTGCTGCGTGATTAAGTCACTGGGCGCGGCCGGCCGTTGCCCTATTCTCAAGTCGACCAGAACCGAAACCCCTCGTGCAGGAGAAAGATCATGACCAAGAACATGGGAACTACCGACCGCATCATACGCGCCATCGCCGGCATCGCACTGCTGGCATGGGGATACACGGCGCAGAACTGGCTCGGCGCCATTGGCCTGATACCGCTGTTCACCGCACTGGTGAGCTGGTGTCCGGCCTACCTGCCGTTCGGCATCCGCACGAACAAGGGGTGAGAAACCCGGGCGCGCGGTGCCACAGTACCGCGCAGATAGTGTGAACCAGCCCTAAGCGCACTGCTACTGACTTCAGTGCTGGCGCCCCGGTATATTCGATGGCGGACGGCGCGTTAGGTGAGTGCCATTGGCCCTGGTCGCTCGCGAGCCTGGCCGATGACGCTTGCGGATCGGCTGAGCGTTACCGAACTTACCAAGCAGCCCACTAGGCGGCGCTCGCCACGGTGCTTCGCCTCGGCCAGGCACGCAGCACCGCATTCACCAGCGTGGCCAGCGGTATCGCGAAGAACACACCCCAGAAACCCCACAGTCCGCCGAACACCAGGATCGCGACGATAATCGCGATCGGGTGCAGGTCCACCACTTCCCCGAACAACAGCGGGACCAGCACATTACCGTCCAGGGCCTGGATCACCAGATAGGCGACGCTCACCCAGACAAAATCCGGCCCCCAACCCCACTGGAACCAGGCAACCAGAACGACCGGAAAGGTGGCCACCGTCGCACCGACATAGGGCACGACCACCGACAAACCAACCACCACCGACAGCAGCATCGCGTATTGCAGGCCGAAGAACGAGAACGCCAGCAAGCTGGCCGCCCAGACGATGATAATCTCCCAAAACTTTCCGCGGACATAGTTGGCGATCTGCCTGTCGACCTCCCGCCACACCCGATCGGCGAGGCCGCGCTCAAGCGGCATGAAGGCGCCGAACCACTGCATGATGACGTTCTTGTCCTTGAGAAAAAAGAACACCAGCATGGGCATCAGCACAAGATAAACCAGAATGGTGAGCACACCGACCACGGAGGAAACCGACACACTCAGGACCTGTTGCCCATAACTGCCGATCTCGCGCCGCACCCCGTCGAGAATCTCCTGCGCCTGCTGCGGCGAAATGACATCGGGGAAACGCTCGGGCAACGTCATCATCGCCTCCTGCCCGGAAGCGATCATGTAGGGCAGTTGCTGAACCAGCTCGGTCACCTGACGGGACAGCAGCGGCAACAGTCCGAAAAGTACCAGCGTCAGGAACAGAACAAAGGCCAGGAACACGATGGTCGCCGCCAGCCAGCGGGGCACGCCCCGGTCCTCGAATACCAGCACCAAGCCCTCGAGCAGGTAGGCGATCACCGCGCTCGCAATCACCGGGGCCAGCATGTTTCCCATGGTCAGGATGACAGCGAAACCGATCACCAGGATCAGTGTCAGGAACACGATCTGGGGATCGGAAAAGGTTCGTTTGAACCAGTCGGTAATCAATCGCATAGTGTCGCTCTTTGCCGGGACGCGGAAATCATCGCGAAGGCGGATTGCCGATGATCAGTGTCTTCATCCCGCCCCATGGGCAGTATCCCGACAGCGTCAATCGACGACCGATTTTACGCGTTCATAATGCCGCCGGAAAACGACTTCTAGCTCATCGATGACCTCGACCGCCGGTCGGCCCTTGACCACATGTGCGCTCATCAGGTCGGCGGCCTCGTGCAGCAGGGCATCCTTGTCCACCATGGGGAAGGTGCTGCTCAGACGCCGGATGGCTGCAACGACGCTCTCGGACTCCGGGCGCGGTATATTGGCGGGCTCGGCAGCCGCCGGCCGGGGGCTGGTCGACCCGGCTTCGCGATGCACAAGAAATTCCGCGAAGCTTAACAGGCCCTCACGACCGGCTTCAGGCAACTCGCGGAACAACTTCAACAGCCGTTGCTGCTCGGGGGGAAGCTGGATCTTTGGCGGCAACATGATAGACGACTGAACCGGCCTCGCGAAGGCAGGCTATTTATCGCGGTGCTCCTCGCAATAGGCGCGGGCAAACTCCAGCAGCTCCTCCATTACGCGCACACGGAACTTCTGCTTCTGATGCACAAAGGAGAACGGCCGCTCCAGTGGGGGTTTGAGATCGATCGCGACCAGTGTGCCCAGACGCAGCTCCTTCTGAATGGTTGCGCTGGAAACCACCGAGACCCCCATCCCTGCCTCGACCGCGCCCTTGACCGCCTCGGGGCTGCCCAGTTCCATCGCCACCTCCATGGGGGTCTCGCATTGCGTCATATATTCGGCGATCACCTCACGCGTGCCCGAACCCTCTTCACGACAGATGAAAGGGTGATCCAGCAGCTCTTCCATCGTGATGGTATCGAGGTCTGCCTTGGGGTGACCCGGCGGCACGATCGCAACCAGATTGTCGCGCCGACATTCGTCCACCACCAGATTCTTGTTGCTCACCGGGGCCTCGACCACCCCGAGGTCGATCGTATTGTTTTCGACCATCGACACGATGCCGTCGGTGTTCGAGACCTTCAGATGAATGCTCACCTCCGGGTACTTGGCCCGAAAGTCGCCGAGCAGCGCCGGCAGCATATATTCGGCGATAGTGGTGCTCGCACCGATGGTCAATGAGCCGCTGATCTCTCCGGTCATCTCCCTGACGGCATTTTCCATCTCGCCGTAGAGCTCGAAAATCTTGTCGGAATACTGGTAAACCCGCGCCCCGGCATCGGTCAGGCTGATGCGGTTGTGCGTGCGGTCGAACAAGCGGGTGTTGAAATACTCTTCGAGCTGGCGGACCTGAAAGGTGACGGCAGGCTGGGTCATGTGAAGCGTTTCCGCTGCCTTGGTGAAACTCAGGAGACGCGCCACAGTGTGGAAGACTTGCAACCGACGGTCGGCCATGGCTCAAGTACTCTCAGTGGGTCAATAAATGAGATTTATATTATAGCCAGTTAATAAAGCAAAGTCTGCGCATCCAGGGTGGGCCGTGCCCCAAACCACCGCAGCCGGGTGACGCAACTCAGCGCGCAGTACGGGTGGAATTTCCCGCGGCGATCGCCTAGCCTCGCCTATCTGGCAGGTCAGCTGATCGAAAATCCCAGGCCTGCGTACGGCATAACCAGAGGGTAGATTGATATGTTGCATTGCTTGCGCGCCAAACCCGCGGTCGGGCGCATATTCGTGCCTGCGGCGCTGGGCCTGGCCTGTTGCAGTCAGGGCGTCCACGC
>Ga0316198_10002137_pt1 | contig 11907 bp, 11 predicted proteins | sample OudBieAanoxic_MG_FD_204935 | JGI IMG/M metagenome (GOLD analysis project Ga0316198, IMG submission 204935) | Coastal sediment microbial communities from Oude Bieten Haven, Netherlands - site A anoxic | ecosystem: Environmental > Aquatic > Marine > Coastal > Sediment | place: Netherlands... | reverse complement strand
CATCTTTAGAATAACAGGAGGAGGAACCGACACATTGCCTTTGCTGCCGTATTTATCTTCGACCTGCTTGTAGATGAAATCAAAGTCGATATGCCTGGCAATCTTTCTAAGGATATGATCTTTGCGGATGCGCTTTTCGATGCTCAGGCACGGATAAAACAGCTTTTTCTGAATGTCGGATTGGCGACCCATCATAAGCTTAACACCTTGTTTTGATTATCTATTACAACTTTTATGACAGATATCTACCCGACTTTCAACCTTTTATTTGGGCAACAGCCCGTTAATTATCAACTATTGATAATGAGTTTTCCATTAAAGTAGCTTTGCAGGAGCTTTTGCGATTTTCTGCAAAAACCGTTATCTTCGTAATCAGACGAACAGGTGTTGCTCAGATGGCAAGGCCATTAAGAAATCAGTATCCGGGTGCTTTTTACCCTGTGGTGCATCGCGGAAATACGGGATCGGATCTATTCAAAACCGAAAGCGATCGGGGTTTTTAGAATATTTGAGGCAGGCGTGCAGCGCTAAGCGATCAAAGTGCATACTTATTGCCTGATGACCAATCACTATCACCTTTTGATCGAAACCCCGCATCCGAACCTGAGCCAGGCAATAGACCAGGCAATAGAATGGATCAATGTTAGATATGCTGTGTATTTTAATCGTAAACGAAGGCGCTCTAGGCATTTGTTTCAGGAGCGGTTTAAAGCGGTTCTTGAGCATCGAATAATAGTAAGGGAAAGCGGGAAACTTCATGCTTCGCCTCATTGCTTATTGCCTCAGCCAACAAACCGTTCTTTGGTTTTACCAAAATTGTGACATACGTGCCTACTGGTGAAACCTGGAAGGACTGAAGATATTTTAGGTGTGGTTACGCAAGATGAACTTTTAGGGAATTGTTGACTATGTTAAAATTCAGTGAATATTATACCCAACCTAAACTTGGGATATCCTGCCAGAACACCAACTATCAGTCATTTGAAAATAGTTGCGCCTATCCCAATTAAACTGAGCTTGTCAAAACTTGTGTGACCTTGCCATTAGTCCAACTATCTGAAATCGCATCATTTGTGACGATACGGTGTGGCTATCCCAAGCGAATCGGCCAGATGAAAACTCAAGGAATATAGCGAGACTGTCGAAAAAGTCCAAAAAGAGCGATTTTGGCAATTTCGCATATAATGAAATCAATAGCTTAAAAACATCAACATCGCCGATTTAGGGTTTTTCGACAGTCTCAGCAGATTCATTGATTTTGGGTTTTGACGACATCAATAGTGCGTTATCAAATAATAAGGCAGGGTCGTTGACCCCGCCTATTGCCACTTTTTTACTGCTTTTATATTTGTTGAGTTTATCTATACCAAAACATTATTTAGTTCTTTTTTCGCTTTTTCCAATCTGACGGAGGAGCGAATCGCCACACATCATTATCAACTCGTAGGTCGGGGACCCCTTCAGTCAATGCCCCCTGAGGAGCTCCCTGTGGCGGACCATCTTGAAAATCGAAGGTTTCACGATCTCCACCAAATGTATGTATTCCCCGGTATTTCGGATTTTGGCTTCTCGTAACAATAATGTCGAAGTCATACTTGATCGAATCCGGGGATGAAGCTAACCATGGTGGAGCTGCAGAACCCACAGGATCGAGAGCCATCCAATCATATCCATCCGAACTAATTTGAACGTCCATGGGATTACCCGCAAGATTGAAACCTCCGAAACAAACGATCGTATTTGTTAAAACACCGCATTTGTGCCCAGAACGAGGCAGCCACGCCTCTTGCTTAACTAATTCCCAATTAGCTCCGTAACGGGATCGCCAGACATCACCGAATGGCGGCAACAAAAAACCGTTTTCGCCACCGAGTAAATATATCCACCCATTCTTAACAACGGCAGCAGCACCACCTCGTCCATCCCATGGTACGATATCGGTTACCTTAATCCAGTTCCGGCCATCTCGGGACTTGTGGACATCGGTAAAAAACTCTCGTCCTGTACCCCCAATAGCCTCATCATCTCCCTGGGCACCACCAAACACATAGATCCAGCCTCTATGGACCACCGCGCTCAAACCGGAACGTGGGGCCCAAGCTGCATTGTCCGTCATGAGTTCCCAATTGATTCCGTCTCGGCTTCGATAGACATCGTTGTAAAACTTTGAAACGGGGATCTTTTGTTCAGGCGTACAACCTTGAAACGGGCACTCAAGATCGAAACTCTGGCCTCCCATAATATACATATAAGGACCCTTGGTCACAGATTCGAAGAACGCACGTCTGGGCCAAGGTGCTTCTCCGAGAGACTTCCAGTTAACACCTCGATCCTCACTTACCCATACGTCGCGCTGTATAATGCTGGCGAATGGAGGTGCTGGTGGAGGCAGGGGTGTGCGCCCACCCATCACGTAGAACAGTCCTTTCAGCTCGACCGACTCCAGACCAGCACGAGGGGCCCATGGCGCAGAAGGATTGATTTCGGTCCATTCATAGTTCTCAAAATTGAAAGTGGATAAATAGGATAGGAATACTCGAAAGAACCTAAAAAATTCGTTTGAGTCGTCATCGGATGCTGCCAATGGAGTTATGGATAATCCTAAGCAAAAGAATATTAGTACAGTCGATATAATGAATACTCTGGTTAATTTCGTTTTCTTATTCATAGCAAATACTCCTTTCATTTTTTAGTTACATTTCGTTATCAAAAAAATAAGACATTGGGGCAACAAACATTAGTTAGAAGTGGATAGGATTAACGCTTTAAACTTATTGTCAAAAACTTCAGTCTATGTGTTTCTATACTTCCAATTAATGTAACACTGTTTGTACGTTATCCGGATGGGTCAACTATGTGTCCACTTTTTCGGGGCAACATCATCCTGCCAAGCGCTCTGGTTTCGACGAATGAAGTGATATTTCTTAATCCTCATCGAAATATATCCTCGGAAATAATAAATACGATTAGTGAAAAAGCGAAATCAGTTCAATTCATCCACTGCCTTAATCACAATTCAAGGGTTAATTCTCATACCCTAATGATCGACCCGCTTTCTAAGTTCCTTTCCGCACTTAAAAAATGGCAGTTTCTTGACAGGAACTTTCACAAATTCACCTGTCCAAGGATTTCTGCCATCGTATTTCTTATACTTTTTCACAAAAAAGGAACAAAGACCCCGGACTTCGATCCTACCCCCGCTTGAAAGAGCATCAGAGATTTTTCCAAAAAATAAATTCACGATAGTCGATGCATCGTTCTTTGAAATTCCGCACTCTGTTTTTAAGTTTTCAATCAATTGGATTTTGGTCAAAAAGCACCTCCCATATTTGTTTAGCATGTCTGAAATTACAAAATATTCTGATATTATTGATTATTTAATATAAAATGTCAGGAATATGATCCGAAGAGGTTCTTACTGGAGGGAGTTGTCCTCAAGCGGTTTAGATTTCTCAATAGGAAATTTATATTTCTAATTTCGGAGAAGAAACATCAAAAAAGTTGATAATGTATTGCATATGATGTACAATGTTTATATGAAAAAGGACATCGTTTATTCAGTTCGGATGGCAAGTTTGGTACGCAACACGCTTCAATTTGCAGCGAGAAAAGAGCGACGGACAGTCGCATCTCTGCTGGACAAAATCATTTTAAACTATCTTGAAGAGCAGCATTATCTATTACCGCATGAAATCGGTGATGAAAGGCGCGCGCATCAAAGGAACAAAATTACCCTGCCTGCCATGACCATCATGGAAAATGGCAACAACAGTCATTCCTTTCCCTGTGTGATAACAGATATTGCCATGGGCGGTGTAAATGTTACCTATCCCAAAGGATCAAGAATTAAAGAGGCGTTGCTGACGGGGAAGGATCAGTTCAGGTTATTGTTTAAACTTCCCGAGAATGGAGTGGAGATCAACTTTGAGTGTGATGCCCGCCGATTTGTGGAGGTAAACAAAGAAATTCACATCGGCGCGATAATTAATAATCCAAATTCTAATGACTTAAACAAACTGAGAATGTACTTAAATTAGAATCACAGTGATGTAGCGGTTTCTCATCGATCAATGAAATTTTCTCCTTATCTTTTCAAATTTTTTTCTGAAAATCCCCTTTTTAAGAAAATTGCGCCAATCATCGAATTGTATCATCTTGCCAGTACGTGGAGTTTTGGTTCCTGAGAATTTTCAAGTAATATTATTCGGCTAACGCAATGATTTGAGTGCTGACTCGGTTTGCGCTTAATATCAGGTACCACAACCTGAGCCGGACTTGTGGATAGGAATTGCAACCAAACGTTATTTCAGACCCAATTGAATGCAGATTAATCGACCTAATCACAAGTTTTAATGGAAATGGCCCACCAGCACAGACTATACTAAACCCGTTTTTCTATTGGATGCATAGTGTTACGTTTTCCTTTTTTGTAATATTGCATGAATAACCCTACAAGGGTAACCGACTGAAAATAAACTTCTTTCTAATAAGGGGTGCAGGTCGCACAGCAGGATTGTGTGACAATACCTTCAATTTATCTTTAGACGAAGAGTTTTTAGACTTAAAACAATAGTTATAATAGTTAGTTATAATGTTATATGTTTATTTGGAATGTTATTTGCAAAACTCTCTTGAGCATATATTTCAAAGAGATTGTTACGGTGTTTTGGATCCCCAAGTGTTTGTCTACAATTGGCACATCGGAAACGGTTGTCTAGAACTTACCAGATTTTGATATTTGAAAATTCTGGGTAAATACGCTTCATTCATGCGCACGCTCGGCGATATGCGCTCATAGTTTTAAATGTAGGAACGAAGTCGATCGCATCGCTTCTGAATGATGAAGCATACGGGTAACGCAATACCGTTTGGCTGCGTGTTGTTATTCCATAATTTGAACGAGGAGTTTGGCGTATGATGTTGGTAATAAAAGGATTTGGACGACATTATGTGTTGGGTCTGCTGACGATGATGTGCTCCCTGACGCTTGTTATGGTTGGATGCGGTGGCGGGGGTGCCGGAGCTGGTGGACCCGTACACCCCAACGGGGTTTTTGTGGACAGTCCGGTTGAAGGTCTGGACTATGAAACAGGTTCTGAGTTCGGACTGACGGGTCTTAGTGGCAGATATGATTATCGTGAAGGCGAAACGATTACCTTTTCTATCGGCGATGTGATCTTGGGGCGAGCGGCGGGAAAAGAAATGCTGACCCCCATTGATCTGGTGCCAGGAGCCGTTGACGAGACTGATTCAACCGTGACCAATATTTGCCGTTTGCTGCAATCCCTTGATCAGGATGGAAACTTACAAAACGGTATTCAGATCACGGCGCAAATCCGTGCCGAGGTGGATGGCCGGGCGATTGACTTTAGTTTGAGTATCAGCCAATTTGAAAACGACCCGGCCATTGTGGGCTTGTTTGACACCTTGAATGCGCTGAACCTTTTTACAGCCGATACGCCTCGCCAACTCATTTCTGCGGCCGTGGCCCAAAATCATTTGCGCGCGACCCTAAATAACCCAGATATAGACGGCGACGGCTATACCGAAAGCCAGGGCGATTGCGACGACCATAACGCTGCCATTAATCCCGGCGCTATCGATAGTTGCGGCGACGGTATCGACCAGGACTGCAGCGGCAGCGATCAGGTGTGCGATCCGGCAGACCCAGATATAGACGGCGATGGTTATACCGAGGGCCAGGGCGATTGCAACGACCATAACGCTGCCATTAATCCCGGTGCTATCGATAGTTGCGGCGACGGTATCGATCAGGACTGCAGCGGAGAAGATCTGACTTGCTTTCCGGGCAACGGCGCATACGAAACTCAACTGCTGGAGCTGATCAGCGCTTATCGAACTTCGAATGCGCAGTCCCCTCTCAGCTTCGATGCCGTTTTAAATTCGCTGGCCGCAGAGCATAGTGAATACATGCATGCCAACAACAGTATGAACCATGATGGATTTTATGACCGTGCCGCCAGTTCCGGATTTAGCTATTGTGTGGAGAATGTAGGCTGGAATTATCCTACTCCCGAAGCCCAGTTTGAAGGCTGGAGAAATTCTCCCGGGCACAACCAGAATATGCTGAACACCCGCATCGGCTATGCCGGTATTTCAAAGGTGGGCAGTTTTGTAACCTTTTTCGCATGTGGAAATTAGTGCCAGCAGAAGGCCATGGCTTTTTTGGTGCACGTGTAAAAGCAAAGCGAGTAGATCTTGCCGCGGGCTGCGGGTGAGGCTCGACTCGATTCTTCAAATTGGGAGGGCGGCGGTCTTTGCTAATCAGAGCGTCAAGGCCACCTTCGCCAACGGCGGCTTTGGATCGGTAAAACGTATCTCTGGACAGCCCCATAATACGACAGGCCTGGGGCACATTGCCCAGTTCTTCTGCCAAGTTTAAAATCCTACCTTGTGTTTGATGATGGATTTACTACCATGCAGCATGAGGGCTACCTCATGTGGTTTTGATTTGGTTTTGGTTTGGCACCTACCATCAAAACCGGTAACCCTCACTTTTCCAAGTGCGTTGTCAGATTAAGTCTGAACTAATTCACCTAATGCGTCGCAATAGTCCTCCATGTTGGTGATGCTCTCGATGATAAGTCTTCTGTGTTCGTCACGCCCATCCTTGAAAATCGTTCGCCATTGATCGACATAATCTTGCGCTTTATCGCTGATACGCAATTGTTTGGCATAAAATCTATTCGTTATTTCAGTCTGGTCTTGAAAAAGTATTATGGCGTCGAAAAAATTATTTAGAGCCTGTTTTTGCAAACCGAGTAAATCTTTTGCCATTGATGTCACTTCCATAGGTCATTCTCTCCTTATTCATTTAATTTGTTGCGATCGAACTGTGTGATTAAACCACATTTCCTAATAAGAAACGCTCCACAGCTTCTTCGATACAGTGGGGAAGTGTTTCCATGAAGAGTAAGCAATCGGGACACAACTGCAGTCCGGTTTCTGTTCGATGGATCGATTTGATAGAGGTTCGATTCTCACAAAAATCGCAAAGACAATCGGAGTTGGCGCTATTAATACAGTATGAGAGATGACTCTTGGCTGTGCATTGAACGCCAATTCCATAATATGGCGCCTTATCGTCCGTCGCCTGACGGCACCATTTCACTCTGGCCCGGTAACCTTTGTACTGATCTGGCATGTCACTCCCTCGCAGATGACCCTGGATTTTAATGTAAAGATCACATCCTGGTTGAATTGGCGAGTCCGATTTAAAAATGCATCCCATCCCAACAGCTATTGAGCATTATGACATTATCATATCTCTCAGAGTCATATCCTGCATACAAAATTGGAATATGACCGATGTGGCGTGGCTATTTTCGTCTTGTCTCGGACTCCATTATTATACCTCGCTTTACTTACCCACCTCAATTGATACAAGGGCCACTAAGATAGGGTAGTGTCCGGCGATTTAAGACACTTAAGTCAGATGGAACTCTGCTGATACACTTCTTCGAAATCCCCATCATGGATTTAAAGATGGCTTCAATAAACAGCAACTTTTATGGAATATGTATATATTTACAGTCTAAGGTTTTTCAATAGGGGGAAACATTCATTTTAGTGGGAATATTTCCTTAATGAAGGGCATATTTCCTACAGAGAATAAATCTGATTTGTTAAACTGAAGGCGTTTATGGCCTTAGGTGGATTCGTTCATATAGACTTGGAAGGGGTTGACAGTTGTGATTGATTTATGCGGTACCAGAAATGTTGCTTTACCTTGCCAATTTGTTGAATTTTATTTCCGAGGATTTTAGAAAGATATGAATTGGCTATCACAGGATTTAGAAAACCTCAAAAAGCGCCAATACGTTGGAGAGTCATCTGATTATGCCGGCGCGGCTCCGAATCCCCCTGCCAACCAGAAAAACAAAGCGAAAAGGACGGTCTGAACGATCCAGCCGATGAAACAGACACCGACTGCTCGCCAAGTACTTTTATAATCAAGCGCCTGCCTGACAGCAATGACCATCGCCACCAGCATCCAGATACTAACGATGAAATTGAGAATGGCCCCCAACATAGGGATAATTGCCAAAACTCGCAGAACTCCCGGAGAACTCGAGAATCCGATGGTGCGCAACAACTCGCCATAATCTGCTTTTGTTTGTGGCTCGGGTAACAACCTGGTTCCAATAAAATAAGTCAGAAACGCCCAGATAAACCATCCCAACAGGGCCACTATAGTCCCGAAAAAAAGGCCCTTTATCCCTGTAACGCTGATAGTTCCGATTCCCGCAGCAACACTGGAGAGAATGACCACTCCCATGGCTTGCCCCATGGCTCCCTTGTCCGCTTCGATCTCTTCATATAGAGCTACATCCAGTTTTGCTGCCCGTATCATGCGATCTGTAAATGATGCCAAGACTGCCCTCCTTTTATTATACAGATTAATATTTCAAGATTTCATTTTAGGTCTTTTTTCATGTTAAAATGTCCTTGTCAAAACGAAAGTCCTTTACTTGTAACAGAAAAATTTACTCCCGATAAGGCAAATAGGTGACTCTAATGCAATAACAAGGTCAACTCCGTGGCCTTGGGTTTACCATTTTGTGTTGTGATAAAAATCGAATATACAAACAATTATCATATTAGATATTTACAGTTTTGTTGAAGAATATCGAAATTATCTGAAGTGTCAATACTTGTACAGCTTGCCAAAGGTTGAACTATTACAAAATATAAATTTTATACAGATAGGGTTTGATAACCACCGACAAATCTTCGATTTGTTAGCCTTGAGGTCATAACAGGTATCCGCACGATATTCACTCGGGTGTTGTATTAAGTTGGATCATTGCTTCGAATATGGGCAGCCTTTGTCGGGTAAACTTGCCAATCCATTTATCGTAGAATTTAAGTATCTTTTTTGATCGGGAAAGATCAGATATTACGCGATCTGCAACAAGACGAAAGTCTGCATCATTTCGCCGTGCGGCAAGCGCAAAAGGCTCAAAGGAAAAAACGTCGGACTTAATCACAAATTCCATTGGGTCATCAGCTTTTGAAGCGATACCAATCAATACGATCTGGTCAGAAGAAAAGGCGTCGATTTTCTTCTGCCGTAGTGCATCGATGCTTTCTATTGTTGAATTGAATAAGACGATTTCCGCATCCGTTGATGTTTCTATAATTAGTTTTTTCAATTCAGCAGCGGTCGTTGTACCTTTAACGACGCCTAGTTTTGTTCCATCAAGACCGGATTCAAAAGCTTTATTATCCTTTAAGGTCATCAGGGAAGCGCCGGTGACAAATGTCAGCTGAGTGAAGTCAACAATTTCACTGCGGGATAGCGTTTTAGTGGTTGAGCCGCATAATATGTCGATTTTGTAATCGTCCAGGGCTTTAAAACGCCCTTCAGCTGTTACGGGAACATATTCAACCTTTACATCCGCACCAATTTCCTTTTCAACTCCAGTGACAATCTCCTTACAAATATCGATAGAATAACCAGCCGGAGCGCCGTCTTTGTCTAAAAATGACATGGGTGGTTGAGCTTCACGGTAGCCGATTCTGATTTTACCGGATTTTTTTATCTGTTGAAGGGTTCCTTTGAGTTGCTGTGCGGATAGCGGGCTCGCCAAAAAAACGACCAATAAGATGATTGCCAGTTTACCTCTCATAGTGGTTTTCTCCTGTATTATAGTGAACAGCTTGAGGTGATAAGCGCTTGCGTTGCTGAGGAAAAACCATAGAGGAATTCCCATTGAGAGTCAATGTGGAATGCCCCCCTTGATTGCACGAAAACTGAGTGAGTGCTATGGGCTGAAATCCTTTATTCTAAGTTTATACCTCATTTTCAAAATAAATTCCCAAAAACAGAAGGATGGTATAAGTGGTTGTCGAAAAAGCTTTCGAATATCGGATCTTTTTTTTGACAACCACAATAGCTGATCGATGATTAAGTAAAAAGTAATCATATAGAATGTTCCGCTACTCCAGGCGCTCAGTTTCCAAACATGGCCCCGGTCGGGCCCAGGTGACAGGAGTAGCATCCGAACCCGGTGCGGGTGACGAGGCTGAAGGGTTTGAGGCCTAAAGCATCTGCCATCATGGGCACGAGACGATTCAGCTTCAACCGGGTTGTTTCCGGATGTTTTTCGAGCTCGGGTCCCAGAAGCAATTCCCCGCTGAGCCTGGGAAGATGGGCGGTGGGCATTTTGAAATTTCCGGTTTTCGGTCCTTGGCCATGGCACAGGCTGCAGTCAACCTTAGAAAAGCGCTCAGGTCGCCAAGCGCTGAAAAGGACGGCCGCATTCGGCAGAATCACATTGCTCATGTGGGCTTTGCGCTGCGTCTGGCTCATTTCGGACCAGGTCAGCCGCTTCCCATCGGGGCCCATGGGCCCCACCTTTTCGGATAGCAACTCCAACAGACCAGAGCGGCTAACACCGTTACGAGGATGAATTTGATATATTTACCGTTGTCCATAAAGACACCTCTTCTGATTAACGGCAGCCCTATTTCAGGCGCTACTAAAAACTTTTCACAGATAACCCATTTCTCTCCCGCTGGAGTATAGCACCAGCAGAGCAACAGCCTAATGAAGAAAATTTTTGGGCCATGAAGTTAGCTGACCTTAACAGCAAGCATTGAAACCGAGCCGCCATCGATTCCCTGCACCGGAAAGCTTATTTCTTCCGTTTCCTTGCAAAGACCAAGTACATAAATAAAAGGTAGATAATGATCCGGTGTCGGGACAGATAAAAGGGCATCATCGCCGAAACTTTGGTAGTCAATAAGCGATTTATATTCACCTTTCATCAACATCTCCCGCACGTATTTTTCAAATCGCATCGCCCAATCCAAAGGATCTATATCTCTGTCTTGCCACTTATAAGCAGCCAGGTTATGAACAATATTGCCACTGCCGACAATTAATATACCTTCTTCTCGCAACGTCATGAGCCGATTTCCCATTTCAAAGTGGAACATCGGTGGCTGAGTCTCATCGATACTAAGCTGGACCACAGGAATATCTGCATTGGGATACATATGTTTAAGCACTGACCAAGTTCCGTGATCGATTCCCCAGCTTTCATCGAACATTACAGAAGTTGGATTTAGCAGTTCTTTAACCCGCTGGGCAAGTTCAGGATTTCCAGGAGCAGGGTATTCTACTTGGTACAGTTCTTTGGGAAAACCGCTGAAATCATGAATTGTTGGTGGAAAAAGGCTTGAGGTCACCATCGTGAAAGGGATGTAATAATGCGCAGACACAGAAAGTATGGCCTCGGGGCGTGGAATTGATTTAGCAATAGATGCCCATCCCTCGGTATAATTATTATTGGACAATGCGTTCATTGGGTTACCATGTCCAATGAAAATTACAGGCATCAAATTCTTCAATAAATTGCCCCCCAAATATTGGCACTCCATTTGCTAATCGCCGTATGGCGATGAGCAACTTGATTTTTTAAATTCAGCGCTTGAGTTTCAGGTTGAATAATCTTTTTTTTATAAAAGATTAGATGTTGCCTTTTTACCATATCTCATTGAAAATGCAAGGTATTTAAACTTCATTTCCTTTTGTATGCCTTTGGTTGTCAATACAAAGAAAATATAGAAAATGTCTGATTTGGTGCCTATTTGGGATGCACAGCGTATTTACGATGAGTTTTCCACCACTTTATACCGCTTTTCAAAGATATATTCCGAAATACGGAAGGGTTTTATAAGTAGTTGTAGAAAAAACGTCCGAGTATCCGAACATTTTTTTGACAACCACTATATAATGAAAATCTGTTCTTTCCTCAGGTTGCCTCATACATGAGTTTGCGCGCTGAAGTCGCTGATCATTCCCGCCGCTCCGGGTTAATGAAAACTCTCCGAGGGCTCAACTAATTAGCACGCAGAATATCCTTTCTATCATCATTG
>Ga0316198_10002136_pt1 | contig 11910 bp, 9 predicted proteins | sample OudBieAanoxic_MG_FD_204935 | JGI IMG/M metagenome (GOLD analysis project Ga0316198, IMG submission 204935) | Coastal sediment microbial communities from Oude Bieten Haven, Netherlands - site A anoxic | ecosystem: Environmental > Aquatic > Marine > Coastal > Sediment | place: Netherlands... | reverse complement strand
CCATGTCCAGGAACCGGATTGTGCGGTCAAGGACGCTGTCGAACGGGGAGAGATCGACACCGGGAGATTCGAGAGCTACCTCAAAATCAGAGAAGAGGAATTCTGAATTCTCAATTTTGAATTCTTAATTTCATCGCACTGCTTCGAGATAGGGTTGCGATGTAATTAAAAATTCAAAATTGAGAATTCAAAATTGTCATGGCGCTTTGTACGGCGCTGCGAGGAAGCACCCGACATAGCTGTCTCGTTGGCGCAGTGGGCTTACCGGGATGGTGATCCCGACATCGGTGCGCCGCACGCCCCGGTAGAGCCGTTCGAGCTCGAACCGGTTGCGAAAGAGCCAGGTTTCCAGGGGTTCCTCGTCGAACACGGTCGGGACCTGCATGGGCATCTGGACGGCCTGGAGAAGCACGTCGTCGCTGGCGCGATGGCGACCGAAGATCCACGACCTTGTTCCGTCCGGCTCGAGATAGGAAAGCACGGCGAGATCTTCATCGATGGTCGATTGAGGGCTTTCGTCGAAATCCCGTTCTTCGGCGGGGCCCTGTCCGAGTCGGCGGAGCAGCGCGACGAGCGACGACCCCTCCGAGATGACCTGCGCTTCGGCGGGAATCTCGGTCCACACCGCCGCCTCGAAGAGCTCGATGGGATCGAGTCCTTTGAGTCGCGCCACCCCGAGATAGCGGAGGCCCACCTGGAACGGTCCGGGTCGATCGGGGTCGAGGGGGAAGAGCAACCATCGGACGTCGTGCTCCATCACCTCGGTGAACGACGGGAGTTCGAGTTCCTGCTCCAGGTGTTCGACGAAATCGAGGGTCAAGACAATACCCTCGTTGACGAGTTCGCCGTGGCTGTCGAGTTCGACCTTGTAGGTGCGATTGTCGGAGGACTTGCTGGCGCCGCGAGCCGTGGCGATGGGGGCGAGGAAGTTCTCGACCTCGAGTGCGTCGTAACCCGCGTGGATCAAGAATTCCGCGATATCCGCCACTTCCCTTGCACTCTTGCCCGTGGTCAGCCGCGAGAGCTCCACGATGCCGTGGCCGAAGAACTCGAAACGGCGGATTTCTCGATCGCTGTCGAGCATGGGCAACAGGCGATAGGAGCCGTGGTTGAGGGCGATGCGAATTCCCTGGTCGAAGGGAAAACCGCTGCGACGCAACCGATCATAACCGTATTGGATCTCGCACGCGGACGAGAGGATACGCAGCGCTCGGCGTGAGGAGTAGAAGGCGCCGTCACCGAGAAACTTCTCGAAGATGAGCCGGTAATCGTGGCGGATCTCCTCAAGACGGTTCTGGAACACATACATGAACTGGAGCGCCTTCTCCTCGGCCAGGCGGCCCTTCTTCCGCACTTCTTCCAAAATCGCGGTGAAGTTGGTGAGGTCGTAGACGAGCCCAAATCGACGAACCGATGTGTCCACCACACCGGGGGAGGTGAAGTCGAACGGCCGGGTCGTCGGTGCGATGGGCCCCCGAACCGACGGTTCCGACAAGACGAACTGATTCCCCCGCTGCGCCATCATGACGACCCGGCGACGTAGTGCGGAGAGCAGCTCGAATCGCTTGAGACCGAGCCCGAGTTCGGTGCACATGGACGCCTGGGACTTGGTCATCCCGATGGAGTCGAGCAGGTCGGCGCTGACCAGCGCCTTGAGCAGGCGCGGTTCGAGAAGCGTCCATGGTCTGGTGAGATCAATGCTGAATCCCGAGGCCGACGTCAGGAGTTCACCCAGGGCGGATTGCCGCGCCATGACCTGAGAAAGCCGGCGGACGGATTTTTCCAGGGTCGAGTTGAGGGTTTCCAGGTCGATTCTGAACCGGGTCTTCAAGTAGCTGTCGAGGGAAGGCATATCCATCGTCAGCCGTGACTCGGTCAACAGCAGCTGGTCGGAACAGATCATTCCGAGCAGGGGCGAGATCTTGGGAGCAAGTCGGACCTGGGCGAGTTTACGCAGGCGGTCCGACGCCCCATGAGCGGCGCGTTGGATGAGACCGCCCAGGACTCCGGCTACTGCCTGCCGGTGTTCGGCTCCGGTCTCGTCCTTCGAGAGCCGGTCGTTCATGCGAACCAACCGGGGCACCTGAGAGACCGACTGGACGACCTCCGAGGAGAGGAAAAGCAGAAAAACCTCGGCCATTCCCTGGCCGTAGTCATTCATGAAGACGTTTTCCAGGATCAACGACATGGAACGATGGAGACGATCCCGCTCGGCCATGACCCCGCGTTTGCCGGCCGTTTGATCGAATTCCGAAGCGAGGCGGTACCCGACCTCGGCCTTGACCAGGCTATCGAGGTTACGCTGGAGCTGGCGGATGCCGTCGGAGCGCAGCACCGGATAGCCGTAGGTGACGACCTTCTCCTCATCCTGGCCGAAAACGGGGTATGGAGGCGGCAGACACGAAGCCAGCGTGGGGAAGAGATCCCTCCAGCCTCCGCCAACCTCATCGGAGGTGAGCACGACGGGGCGGCGCAGTTCGTCCGTCAAGACCAACTGGAAGACCCTGGCTTCCGATGTCGTTTCCACGGTTCAATTCTAGCCCGTCCGGGGCGGAATACCCGGATCGGGAGCCATCACGACCGCCCGAAGATTTACGCGGCGGGTGTTTGTAATGTCCTCAAGCGGTGGGATAATGACGGATATGCGTCAGAAAGATCTTGTCCAGGCAATAGCGGACAGCCCCTTTTTCAAGGGGATGGTTCCCGATGTCCGCGCCGCCCTGGCCGCTCAAGGAAGGGTCGTGATTCACACCCACGGCGAAATGCTCTTCCGTCCGAAACAGCCCGCGACCGCGCTTTATCTGATCCTCGAAGGGGTGGTCGAAGTGTGTCGGGAGGTCGACGAGGGTGAAGGGCTCAAACCGGTGGCCTATATCGGTCCGGGAACCGTGCTCGGCGAAAGCAAGGTCATCACCGGCACCGCCCTCAAGAGCCAGGCGCGATTTCCCGAAGGGGGCTGTACGGTTCAGTGGTCTCGTCCTCTGGTGCTCCGCATGGTGTACGAGTCACGGGATTTCTCTCTCCACTACTTACAGAACATCGCACGCCGGCTCGAAGGGACCTTTGCGACCCTCGATTCACGTGGCGGCAGCAACCTCGGCGGGATGCTCGATCACTTCGATCTGCCGACCATCCTCCAGACGGTTGTGGAATCGGCGTCGAACGGCGTGGTGGAGATTCTGGACAAAGAGGGTGACACCTTCGGCGCCATCTACACCAGGGACCGTCGGGTTGGTCCGATCCTCTGCGGGACCCTGTCCGGCGAGGAGGCCTTTATCGAGATCATGGTCTCACCTCCCATGGGGGGGACCTTTCGGTTCTCCACCAGCGGGACGCGGCAGGAGACCGAGGAATCGTATCATCTGCAGCCGCTCCTCTTTGAAGCGGTCCGGATCCAGGATGAGTACAAGCGGTTTTCTGGTGAGGTTCCTCCCGGGGCGATTCTGCATCACACCGGACGACTGGCCGAGACCAGCACCCGACTCATCGATGGGATCCTGAAACAGGTCAACATGCGACCATCAGGGTGGGGCGCTGTCGCCGAGAGACTCCCCTACAGCAAGGGCCGGGTAGCACTCATGGTGCGAGAGTTGCTCCTCGCCGAGATCCTCGAAACCGAGGTCAACTACAAGATCCGAGGATTCGACGAACGAGAGTTCTGAAGGCTCTTTGCCTATACTGAGGTCGTGCTTGTCCGTCGCCTCCTTCTCACGCTTGTAGCTTCCGCGACCGTGGTGGTTGCCGGGTGGTCGTTGATCAGGACGGTCCACAGCTTCTACCGTCTCGATTTCCCGGTCCGGTGGGTCGAGAGCGGGATCGTGGTTGATGAGGTTCCGCCCGGGTCGTCCGCCGCAGCGGCGGGGCTCGAGATCAATGACACCATCGTGGCCGTCGACGGCATGGAGATCGGACAACTCGAAGATCCGAGATTCATTCTCGCGGGTGGAGAGCAACACCAGCTGGCGGTGAGGAACCCCGAGGGTGAACCCCGGGAGATCATCTTCCATCCGCACCCTCCATTTATCGAACCGGTCTACCTCGCCCGAACTTCGGTCGGCCTCTTGGGGCTCTTGTGCGCCCTCTTTGTGGTGTGGAAGACCTCTCGGAGGGAGGCTGCGGTCCTGCTTCTGATCGCGGCTGCCTCACTTATTCTGGGAGCGGTGCCGAACCGGATCGCCGCGACCCATGACAACCTTCAGATGCTGCACCGGATCGCCAGTGCGGTCCTGCCGTTTCTCATCGCCCGCTTCTTCATCATTTTTCCCGAGCGTCGAACCTCGGTCTGGATCCTGGATCTCGTCACCGTGGTGGCCGCCGTTGGGGCCGCAGCCACCGCCCTCGCTCCCAACGCCGAGGGTTGGTGGCCGGTTGTGACGACGCTGCTGCGAGTGGCATTCTCCCTTGGCCTCGCCGGAGGGATCACCCTCCACGTGGTGCGCTGGTGGCAGGCATCGCGTGATGCCAGGGTCCGCCGGCAGATCGAGTGGGCGGCCCTCGGGCTCTTTGTCGGGTTGGTGCCCTGGGCCACCCTGGTGTGGCTTCCCCGCCAGCTTGGAATCGAGGTCGACCCCTTCTCGTGGATGATGGTTCTGCCCATGGCCGCGCTTCCCTTTGCCATCGTGGCCGCCTTGATGGAATATCGGCTGTGGGATCTTGAGCCCATCGCACGAGATGCGCTTTCGGCCACGTTGGTTCTCGTCATCGGCGGATTTGCCTTCGCCATGACCAACCACCTGCTGGTCAACTATGCCGGGGGGTATGGCTCACTGCGAAATCTCTTTGCGTTCGCCACCGGCGTGCTTCTGGTGGTTCTGCTGCAACCGATCCGGACCAGGGTCGGCCATTTTCTCGAACACTGGCTTTACCACGGCCGGCGTCCTCCGCAGTGGCTCTTGACCCACGCAACCCGCGAGCTCGCCGAGGTCACCGATCCGCGAGAGTTGCTCAGCCGGCTCGCCGATACCCTTCGCGATGGCCTCGATTTCGACGTGGTCGCCACCTATCTCCGGGTCGATGGCGGCACCTTCTCGAAGGTCAAGTCGACTGGTGATTACCTCCCTGAACACGTCTCCGATGCCGTTTTGGACCGTCATTTCCCGAGTTCGGAGGAGGAGCCGTTGGCCGCGGCGGGAATCACCGTGCGGCTGACCCTGGATCGCGTAGACACGGTTCATGGACTGCTCTATCTCGGTTTGCGCCGCGGCCTCTTTCCCCTGGGAAGCGAGGCTTCCGAGGTGGTCGGAGCGTTCACGACCCAGGCCGCGGTCGCGCTCGAGAGCGCGCGCTATCTCGACGATCTTCGCCAGCAGGCGGAGGAATACCGGATCCTGCACGCCAACACCCAACGGATCATCGAGTCGTCGGCGGCGGCGATTCTGGTCTGCGACTCCGCAGGACGCATCCTCTCGGCCAACAGCGAGGCGGCAGGGATTTTCGAGGTCAATGCCCGGGAGCTGGTGTCCGTCGCGTTGGAAACCCTGGTGGAACTCCCTGAAGAATGGAGGGACAACTTGCCGCTTCAAGCGGCCAACGCCGAAGGGCGGACAAAAGAGGAGCCTCACCGGCGGGTGATCATGGCGGTTTCCGTGCTCGAGCTCGACAGCGGCAGCTTCAACGGGCGGGTCGTGGTCCTCCAGGATGTCACCGAGCTCCGTGATCTTCAGGATCGGATCAGGGATCAGGAGCGGATGGCCGCTCTCGGGCGTCTGGCGTCCGGCCTCGCCCATGAGATCAACACCCCGCTTACCGGGATCGCGTCCTTCGCCCAGATGCTCGGTGAGATGACACCTGAAGAGGATCCCCGTGCGTTTCTCGTCTCAAAGCTCGTGGATCAGAGTTTTAGGGTTTCGCGAATCGTGGCGAATCTCAAAGAGGCCATTCGTGGCGGGCGCGAGGAGCTCACCCTCATCGACCTGACCATGGTGGCTCGGCAAGCGGCCCTCGAAGCGGCCCGATCTTTAGGTGCGGCGCATCGGCTCGAAATCGAGAAAGGTGCTCCCGTTATGGCCCTGGGCTCTCCCGGGCCGGTCGAGCTGGCGGTGAGCAACATGGTTCGCAACGCCATCGAGGCCTCGGAGCCCGAGTCAATGATCGACGTGACCTGCCATGTTGACGGTGAGTGGGCCGAGGTCCGTGTCGAAGACGGCGGTCAGGGTGTGGCCGAAGAAGACCTCAAACGGGTATTTGAGCCGTTTTTCTCCACCAAGACCGACAGCGGAGGAACCGGGATGGGGTTGGCCATCACCCGGGATATGATCACCAACCTCGGAGGCGAGGTCAGCCTCGAAAATCTCGCGGCCGGGGGCGCGCGTGCTACCGTGAGGCTGAAACGATGGAAGGAATCGGAAGCGTCCTCGTGATCGACGACGAGCCAGTCCTACAGGACGTGCTCGGTACTCTCTTGCGTGGCGCCGGTTTTGACTACCACGCCGCAACCACGGCGGAGGATGGTCTGCGGCAGCTGCGGGACGAGGAGATCGATGTCGTTCTTCTCGATCTCATGCTTCCCGACCGACCCGGCCTCGAACTCATCCCCGAGATAAAGAACTACGACCCACACCTCCCGGTGGTGGTCATCACCGCCTACTCATCGGTGGAATCCGCCATCGAAGCCATGCGGCTCGGTGCGTTCCACTATGTACCCAAACCCTTCAAGAACGAAGAAGTGCTGCACCTGGTGCGGCGGGCTTCCGAGCGACGCCGACTGTTGGTGGAAAACCTCCTGCTGCGCAGCCGGCTCGAAGGGATGGGTGAGATCGTCGGCACCAGTCGGCGGATGCAGGAGGTCTTCGAGCTCCTCCGGCGAGCCGCACCGGCCCGATCAAACATCCTCATCACCGGTGAAAGCGGCACCGGCAAGGAGTTGGTCGCGAAGGCGATTCATCGCTTGAGTCCGCGCAACAGCGAGCCTTTTGTGCCGGTCCACACCAGCGCGATTCCATCGGAGCTCCTCGAATCGTCCCTTTTCGGCCACGTCAAGGGCTCGTTTACGGGGGCGGTGTCGAGCCGAAAGGGGCTCTTCGAGGCCGCCCACAAGGGCACGCTCTTCCTCGACGAGGTCGGGACCATCAACGGCGAGACCCAGACCAAGCTGCTGCGGGTGATCCAGGAACGGGAGATCCGCAGGGTCGGCGGGGTCGAGGCCCGGTCGGTGGATGTTCGGTTGGTGGCGGCGACCAACGTCGATCTCTGGGGAGAGGTCCAGGCCGGCAGGTTTCGGGAGGATCTTTACTACCGCCTCAACGTCATCACCATCGAACTTCCGCCGTTGCGCGACCGGCGCGACGACATTCCGTTGCTCGTCTCGCACTTTTTGAGCGCTTACACCGAGGAGAACAACCGCGAGGTGATCGGGTTCTCTCCCGAAGCCATCGATGCGTTGACCGAGTATTCGTGGCCGGGCAATGTGCGCGAGCTCGAGAACGCCGTCGAACGGGCGGTGGTGCTGAGCCGCGGCGACACAGTCGAGCTCGATGAGCTCCCCCAGGCGCTTCGCAGCGAAAAACGGGACGACCTGACCATCAGCGAAATCCCGTCCGAAGGCCTGGACTTCCGCTACGCCGTCGCCGCGTTCCAGGCCCAGTTGATTCGCCAGGCGCTCAAGCAGACCGGCGGTGTCCAACGAAGAGCGGCACGTCTGCTCCAGCTCAGCCCGACGACGTTCAATGAGATGGTCCACCGCTTCGAGCTTGCCGAAGGTCTTTCCCGAGACAAAAACTGATCGATCGCGATTGTCCGGAGCCGAGGCGTAACCTTTTCGGAGGTTGCGACGTATTCTCTATTGCATCGCAACCTCCTCCAGTTGGCGGCCCCGCAACCCCCGCGGGGCCGTCAGCGTGTCCGGGCTTCGAGGTTGGTGGCCAGCTTCTCGGACCAGGGAAAGCGAACTACGTCAGCCACTTGCGATCGCGTCAGCGACAGGAACAGGGTCCGGGGCAGCAAACCGCGGCAGCAATCAGTGGCAGAGAACAGGGGCAGGGATCAGGGACGGCGACCAGCGGCAGTGATCAGCTCCGGGTGTGCAGGGACCGCGTGATGGTCACCTCCCGGTCGTTCAGGAGGTTGGGGTAGTCGATGTGATGTCGAGGTCAAGGGGCGAGGTGTATCGCCTCGGAGGCGACCCCTTGACCTCGACCATCACATCGACTGTGGGGAGGGACATGAACGACCGGGAGGTGACCATGTCTCACGCGCTCCCAGCAACCAACCTCATCGCCTACGACAAGGCCTTGTCGGCCGCCGGTTCGGCAATCAAACTCGTGAAACGGGTGCCGGCGCCTCTCAAGAGCTTGGCGGATCAAGTCATCCGATCCGCAGCCTCGGTGCCCGCGAACCTCGCCGAGGGCCATGGACGATCGGGACGTGATCGCACCCACCATTGGCGAATCGCCTTTGCGTCGGCCAAGGAAGTTGACTGCCACCTCCGGCTCCTGATGGAAGCCGGAGCGGTTGATCGTCAGCAAGCGACGAGACCAATCGATCTCTTTGACGAGGTCCGGGCAATGACCTGGCGTCTTCTCCATCCGAGACCGTGATTGCGATGATTGTAGGGCCGGCGTCCCGCCGGCCCATCAGACTCCTCCCCGTTAGAGGCGCGCCACCACGAAGTCTGACAGTTCTCAATTCCCGCGTCGCCCACTCTCAATTGCGATGGTGTGATGTATCTGCGTCAATCTGAGTGATCTGCGGGCAATCCTGCGATGGTGCGATGTCATCTGTGGTTATCTGTGTGATCTGTGGGCTACCGCGATGAGCGATGCTCCTATCTAGCATCCAGCATCCAGCATCCAGCTAACCGATCGCCCCGCCCCCGAGGCACTCGTCACCGTTGTAGAGCACGGCGTACTGGCCGGGTGCGATCCCGGGTTCGGCCTCGTCCATCCGCACATCGAGGCCACCGTCATCCCGAACGGTCAACGTGCAGCCGACCAGTTTCGGCGCGTGTCGAACCCGCAACTCGAGCCGGTCCATTTTCGGGGCGGATGCGACCCAGTGTGGCGAGGGGATCCGGAAGCAATCGCGAGAGTGGAACCCGAGCGAGTCGGCGTGGACCACGAACAGTTCATTGGTCTCGCGGTCCTTTCCCACGACGTACCAGGGGCCGCCCGAAAGACCGAGACCGCGCCGCTGGCCGATGGTGTGGTACCAGAAGCCGCGATGTCGTCCAAGTTCGACTCCGGAGCCGAGATCTCGGATGATTCCCGGGTTCTCACCGAGGTGGTGTTCGACAAAAGCGTCGTACGGAACGCGGCCGAGGAAGCAGATGCCCTGAGAGTCCGGCCGGTCGCTGTTGGGGAGATTCAGCCGGCGGGCGTCAGCGCGGACATCCGCCTTGGTCATCCCTCCGATGGGGAAGAGCGACCTGGCGATCTGGCTCTGATCCATTTGGCTGAGAAAGTAGGTCTGGTCTTTGACCGGGTCGATACCTTTGAGCAACCGCGAAAGTGGACCCGAGTGATCCACCCGGGCATGGTGCCCGCTCGCAACGTAATCGAAGGCGTCCTCTACGCGATCGACAAAGGCGCCGAACTTGATCAGCCTGTTGCAAAGAACGTCTGGGCTCGGGGTGCGACCGGCCTCGAGTTCGACCACTGCGGAGGCAACGACGGATTCGTAGTACTCGCGTTGGAGCGGAACCACCTCGAGGGGGATGTCGAATCGCCGACACACCTCGCGGACGTAGTGGAGATCTTCCTCCCAGGGGCAGCTTCCGAGGAAGGCCATGTCGTCCTCGAGCCAGATCTTCAGATAGTACGCGGTGAGCTCGTGCGTACCCTCTTCGGCGAGCCGCGCCAGCGCGACCGACGAATCAACACCACCCGAAACGAGTACAGCAACCCTGCTCATGGTGAGAGCATAAGCGATCGCACCTCAGGGCCCTCAGGTCCCCAGGTCCTCAAGCCCTCATCTCATGTACTTCAGATGCACCATGTGCTCGAGGTACTGATCGGTGTGGACGCCATGGTCGGTGAGCATACCCTCGGCGCTGACCACAAAGGTGGCCTCCTCACCTGCGATCCGCGAGAAATAGACCCGATGGCGTTCTTCCTGCGAACACATATCGATGGCGCAGAGTTCATCGGAAAGCTCGGAGGTGAGACTGTGATCGCAGACCGGGCAACTGATCTCCCACCTGGTCCCCGGCGGCATGGTCTGACCAGGGGGTAACTCGACATCGTAGTTACCCGGCTGCGGGTGTAGCCCGATGAGCATTTTGGTGTTTTCGTGCTCTGCACGAAGCACGATCGATGCATCGGGGTTCAACGCGGCTTCGCAATGGGGACAAGAATAGATCCAGCGCATGCAATCCTCCACGCCCTCACAACACGACCCGCTGAGAAGGGCGGACGAAAACAGCATATCGCAAGTTCGGGATCAATGCGGCGAAAAGGTCTCTTTCTCAGGGCAGAGCCACCCCGAGTTCGGCGAGTTGGCGGGATACCGCCTCGGCCCAGCCGCGGTTGGCGGCGGGGGAGGCTGGGCTCGGGTGAAGGATGCGGCCGATGCGGGGTCCATCCTCACCGAGGACGGTTCGCGCCCGGCCTTCGGCGAAGGCGCCGACACCGATGACAAGGCGGGGTCGAAGCACGGCAACGCTTGAACGCAGCGCCTCGTCGCACGCCTGATACAGAGGCTGCCGCTCGTCGGGTCTGAGCTTGTCGGGGGTGAGATTGCGGCCGCTCGCCTCGAGGAACTGGAGCGGACAGTAGTTTCCGACAAAGAATCTCTCGAAAAACCGGGCAGGGGTGACAAAGGTGTCTCTCGCCCAGCCCCAGAGACGGCGACCGGAGACCTCGCTTCGCTGGCAGTCGAGACCGAGGACGGGCCGTTTCGGGTGCTCGTCGACCGGTGGCCGAATCTCACCCTCGAATCCGAGCCAGTCGCGAACCACCGCCACCTCGCCAAAAGGGACACCGGTCTGGGCCATGCCCCACGGACCGGGGTTCATCCCGACCAGGAGCACCTCCTTGGGGCCGCCGCCATACCGGCGGAGATACTCGGCGTGGAACTCCCAGGCGTAGTCGAGCGGGTTGTAGATATGATTCACAGGCGGCCCGAACTTGAGCTTCGAAACCTTGGCACTCAACTCAGCGGCAATCATCTCGAGATCGGTGGCGACCATCCCTGAAATAGTAACCCGGCGTCTTTCTCACCCGGGTGGTTGGTGGGTGAACCGAGCCGACGATGAGCTTGCTCTCATCGAACCGGGCGGTATAAAGTGAGGGTTGACGCAGATCTGCGCTCATGCAGAAGGAGGACCGTGTGGAACTCACGACCATCGAAAATATTCTCGACTACGCCATTTCCAATGAAGAGAAAGCCGCGAAACTGTACTACGAGCTCGCCGAGAACGTGGAACGCCCCGGGATGCGGGAGGCATTTCTCCATTTCGCGAAAGAGGAAGAGGGACACAAGGCTCGGTTGCTCATGATCAAGCAGGGAGAAATCCCCGCGGTCATCGAGGAGAAGGTGGCCAATCTCGGTATCACCGAGGCCTTGGAAGAACCCAAGACCGCAGCGAACATGACCTATCAGGATGCTCTGCTCTTTGCCATGAAGGCCGAGAAGGCCGCTTTTGTGCTTTACACCAAGCTTGCCGAGGCAACTTCAGATGCCGGGCTTCAGCGGGTGTTCCGTGGTCTCGCCCAGGAGGAAGCCAAGCACAAGCTCCGCTTCGAGATCGAGTACGACGATCACGTGCTCGAAGGCGTCTGACTGCACCGAGCGCCGCCGGGCCGCCTCCGGCGACCGGGCGGCACTCGCTGCAATTGATGTGCGTTGCACATCGGGGGTCAGGGTTTCGGGTGGAGCAACCGCCAGGTCAATGCGCGGACATCATCAAAGAGATTCAGAGCTGATTCGGCCCGGCGTTGATCGATGGCGCGAGCATGGGTGAGGAGACGAAGGTGG
>Ga0316198_10002135_pt1 | contig 11911 bp, 16 predicted proteins | sample OudBieAanoxic_MG_FD_204935 | JGI IMG/M metagenome (GOLD analysis project Ga0316198, IMG submission 204935) | Coastal sediment microbial communities from Oude Bieten Haven, Netherlands - site A anoxic | ecosystem: Environmental > Aquatic > Marine > Coastal > Sediment | place: Netherlands... | reverse complement strand
ATAGCTTCGCCGAGACGCGTCCGACTACGATAGGACCCGCCGGCGCGCAGGCTGGTTGCTAAATGGAGATGATGATGAATATTGAAGAAAAAATGCTAAAGGAAATTCGGAGACGGGCTTTTGTTCGTTACGATCAGCGCTGCCTGGAGGAAAAAAACCTGGAAGGCACCCGACATACTTTAGATGCCCTGCAGGAGTTGACAGGACTGCCTCACCCGGAGTTGGAGACCATTGCCGCCAACGTTAGGACTTTCTATGAACCGAAGGAAAAAGACTTCTTTTCGGTTCAAAATCAGTTCCTGATGGTTTCTGTAGGCCTGGCGTTGATCGGCCTTTCCCTTTGGGCTTTCATACGGTTAATACTTTGAGTCCTAACAAGTTTAGGATCGCACCCGTTTTTTTATAAATGGTATTTAAACGCCGGAATTTATCTGATGGCCCTTAGCCTAAGGGCGGTGATTATTAAATCCCTCACCCGGAGGGCTTGCAGGAGGGTGAAGCAAAGCCGCCTGATCCGGTAGCTATCCCCTGGGCCCTGACACAGCCCGCCGACATCAGCTTTTCCACATCCTTACAATCGCATTCGGGGCATTTGGGCGCCGGGTCGTTGGCGGACATCATCAGTTCTTCAAAACAGTGACAGCACGCTTTGCACTGGTATTCATAGATCGGCATGGGAGACTCCTTTTAAAAAGTGTGCATAAAATAACCTCTATCCCGGTCAAGTCAAGATTCATCACTAAATCCTTCGTATCAAAATTTTCCACTCGAATGATAACGGAATGGGATGGTTTTATTATCCGTCGGGTATCAAATGCGGTGAAATATTTTCGATATAAGGTCTCATTTCGATTAGAGAACTCTTGACCGCGTCCATCAATATATCCACCTCCGTTGCGCCCATCGGTGTGGAAATATTAAAAAAAGTTCGTGTGGCGGCAAAAATTCCTTTCTCCAATAACAGCAAGTGGAAAATAGTCCTCAGATCTATGCTGGCGGTTGCAGCGCTGCGCCAATCTCTAACTTCGCGATCTGTAAAGTGGATCTGGGCCAAGGACCCCGTGCCGGTTACCTGAGCTGTGATTTCAAGTTCATTTAAAACTTTCCAAAGATCACTTCTCAACTTTCCCCCCAAGTTATTTATACGATCAATCTCAGAGACGGTTAGTTCGGTGAGGGTTGCCAATCCGGCCGTCATTGTTACAGGGTTCCCGTTAAAAGTTCCCGAATGCCCCAAAAATCGGGCTTTATCCGGAGCAAAATGGTTCAGATACTCATTGGAACCTGCGAGGGCACCCACCGGGAATCCGCCACCAATGATCTTGCCCAGGGCCGTTAAATCCGGAACAATGCTATAGAGTTCCTGGCACCCGCCCCTTGACAGTCTGAAAGACAAAACTTCGTCAAAAATCAATGGTATCCTAAACTGGGTGGCCGTTTCTCGCAGCATTTCGAGAAATCCCGGTTCCGGTGGTATCATTCCGCAGGATCCCGCAACAGGCTCGACAATGATGGCTGCCAGATCATGATGGTTTTGGGCGATAATTTTTTCGGTTATATTGATGTCGTTAAAGGGTGCAACTACACAGTCTTTTAAAACGTTAGGCGGTATACCGGCATTTTCAGGCACGCTGCGCGGTTTTTCTATCGGCCCCACGTTTGCCAATGCCGGTTTAATGCTTATCTGCCCGACATCATGGCTACCGTGGTAGCCGCCCTCCATCTTTAATATCTTATATCTTTGAGTGATATATCTGGCCAGACCAATGGCCAACAATGTTGCTTCCGTTCCCGAGTTACAAAATCTAATCTTATCAGCCCCGGCCAAGCGATTGCATAATTCTTCAGCCAGTAAGAACTGGCTTTCGGCCGGAGAACCATACACCGTTCCCAACTGGATCTGTTGGGTCACCGCCTCAGTGATCCTTGGATGGGAATGGCCGTGAATCAATGAATTGTAGTTGTTTTGAAAATCAATATATTCAAGCCCATCAACATCGACGATGGTAAACCCTTGACCGTATTTCATGAAGGTTGGAAACGGCTTATAGAAAGTCACACTTCTTGTATCTCCACCGGGCATAAATTTCCCGGCCTGGTTGTGGAGTTTCTGCGAGTTAGGCCTTCTCGCCGCGTAGGCTGCATGAATATTCTCAATAAAATTATCGGATTCCATAACATTTTTCTTACATCAACGATGGCTAAATTGCAATTTCTGATTGAGCGGTGATGATGAAAAACCCAGCCGCAAGCGACGGGGTATCAAGCGGAAAATTATAGACGCCCCGATGGGCGGGGAATTAAACCCCCGTCCGCCTCAGACGGATAAAATTTAAGCCCAAAAAGCTATGACATTTATTACCCAAAATAAGAATAAAATCCCCGACAATCCTGTATTTTTTTTCTTAATCAACACCCATGTTCATTTTTAAATATTTGAAATTTTTATTAATAATCAATTTTGTCCATCTTTGCATACTTTTTGCATCTTCACTTGACGCTGGGCACAAAATGCCATATAGCCAACCGAATCAAACTGTTTTTGAATTTATCCACTCGGCCGAAGGTGAAGTAGCTGTGTCCGCAAAACTCTCAGGGGTGAGTTGTCCAAGTGGTTTAGATCCTTTTTATTGTACAATTTCTTTCAGGGGCAATAGAAATTTCTTCACGATTCCGCCATCAAGGATGACAAGAGGAAAAAATTGGGCGTAAATATTGAGAGAAGGAAGCATAAACGCTATCAGTATGAAGCGATTATTTCCCATGATATTCTGTCACAGGAGGCTGCTCCTGCCGGCAAAATGCATAATTTCAGTAAGAATGGCCTATATTTTGAATCAGATCATACCTTCAACACCGGGGAAGAAATTTTCGTAGAAATCATTGACCACCCCCAGTCCGATAAAGGTCTCGAACTTCTTTTTGATGTCAAAATTGTCTGGCGCAAAAAGCCACAGGTTTCTTCATTCCAATACGGATATGGCGCCCAATTCAATTACCCTCCCGAATCAATCGAAAATACCATTGGTATTAGCATTACGAATCACAGGACGCGGAGCTTGCAACAGCCCGATTTGAAAGATCAAAATGACGCAAGGAAAGATCCCAGGAAACTCTACCATAAGCCTCTTATTTTCAATTATAATGAGAATATCTGCCAGGGTTTGGTAACAAACATCAGTCGCGGAGGGGCTTTTATCAAGACAAAAACCAAATTATCTTTAGGGCACAAAATAAAATTCGTTATAACCGGCAGCAAAATTCGCAAGAAGATAGAGCTGATGGGATGGATTGTACGTCTGGCCCCGGAAGGATTTGCAGTTAGCTTTAATAGACGGTCGGACTCGGAGCGCAGGTATGATATCGATCGTCGAATCGGATTAGATCGCCGAAAAAGGAGCAAACCAGTAAATCCAGCTAAAAAAAGCCGGTAAGATATCATTAATATTGCCCACAACCTGGATTTTCAATTTTATCCATGCTGTATTCAAATCAATCCTTTCCCATTTTTTATCAAGTTTTCAGAATACTTGCCGATATTTTAATATGCAGGTCCCTAAATAGACCGGATCAGCCCAGGGCCGTTGGCGAAAATCTTGCAATTACTTTTGAATTTGCAATAAATTTAGAATTACTTGCTGGTCGCAACAGCCAGACCTAATTTGATGGAAGTTATGCCTTAATACATAGCCAGTAAGAGGACTAAGGACAATGTTGAAGGATGCCATATCAAAGGCTCGCAAGACGTTAAAGGAAACTCAGCAAACGCACTCCATCGAGTCGGCCGCTGCCGTTGAGCAGGTGTACGCTGATATAAAAAACCTCAATACTTTTATTAATAATGAAGTCGATCAAATTGAATCTGACAGGAATCTTAAGGATAGGGATAGAAGTAATGAAAGACGAAAAATATTTGAGCAGGCTGCAAGAAAACTCGAACTATTAAAAGAAAAAAGAACAAAATCAGCTTTGATAGAGCAATTGGAAACAAAGCTGGCAGATGAATCTGGAACTGAGGATGAGTCAGTACTGAAATTTCTGCGTGAACGAGAAGTTCGCGATAGACTCTACGGTATGCCGACGGACCAAATTTTATCTCATTTTGGGAAGTCACTTTTCGACGGCAGCAACCGGCTATTATTGGATGCCATCCTCAATGCACCGTCCGGGTTCGAAATGCTTTCTGAAGACACAATTCAAAAACTAAAAGAAATTAGAACTCAAATATTGAAGCCGGAAATCGCAGCCGAACTCGATACGACCCGCAGACTAAATCATTCGATAGAGCAAATTTTCTGGCTTGTAAAAAAAGAACTCGACAGCATGAGACGTAAAGAGCTACCGACATCTTTTACTCCCAAAAATAAGATTTGAGGCGAATGGTGAACTTAAATTCCGACCAGAGAGCAAAAAAACGCTATCAATATGAGGCGACAATCTGGCATGATAATTTGTTTCCCGATATTTTTTACGAAACAAAAATGTACAATTTAAGCAAGGAAGGCATATATTTTGAATCGGATCAAACCCTGTATGCCGGTGAAAAAATCTACATCGCCATAAAAGATCCCTTAGCGTCTGACAATGATTATAAAAATTGCCTTAAAGTCGAAATAAAATGGCGTAAAAACATAAAAAAATCATTTTTCCGCTATGGCTATGGTGCTCAATTTATTGATACCCGCAATACCTTATTAGAGTCCATCGACATGGCCGAGCTTAGCAAAGCCAGTCGACAGGAAAACGGCTATAAAGATAAAAAAGATTCACGGCAGGATCCTCGCTCCCTTTACCGCAAAGTGACTTTTTTCAGCACCAATAACCGAAACTACAAGGGATTTATTACCAATATCAGTCGCTCCGGCGCCTTTATCGTAACCAAACATAAATTCTTTCTGGATCAGCAGATAGTGCTGGTTATCCCCGGGGCCGGGAAGCACAACGATATAAAGTTAAAAGGCTCTGTGATCCGGCTGAGCCCCAAAGGCGTCGGCGTAAAATTTGACCGAAGAACCGGTATGGAACGCAGAAAAGGTGGGGACCGGAGATCAAATAAGCGGCGCACCCTAAAGATAGCGCCATAGTATCGTATCAATGCCCATGTCCTTTTCAATTTGCAAATAATTCAATCCACTCGGCAACGCCGCTGATTTTTACAATTTCCCCATTTTTCGTTATCCTGAAAAATATAATGAAGAAAGTTTCATAAGCAAAACTTCTGATAGACTAAAACGACTATCCGGAGGCCACCGGTCGGCGAATTGGCTGACAAAGCCTTGGTTGACTGCTGCGAGGGAGCTGTTCAGGTGGGCCAGGTCAAAGGTATCGTCTTCGGGGATGGAAGAAAGGTGCTGGAAGTTTTTCTCACAAAAACCGATCGTGCGGTGGCCTCTGTATTCGGTCAGGACGGGCAGGCCATGGGTTCGACAGATAACAGCCCGGGCATCGTACATGAGGCAGGCGCCGTCTTCAATCAGGGGACAGGGGCCGAAAGAATTGGTATGCCTGGCTTTATGCTGGATGCGGCGCCTTAAGTCCGGCGCCAGCTTTTGCAGTTCCAGAACCATTGATACAGCTTCAACGGGATAGACCGAAATGAGAATCCGGCAACAGTTGCCGGCGCACCCCTTGGTGCAGGCAATGTGGTCTCTGTGCCGACTGACAATCCGGCGACAGCGCCGATCCACGTCGGCAATCAATTTTTGATAGTCTCTGAGCGCTTGCATTGTGCCCTGGTTTAATTTATTGTAACATTAGCTTTGATAACCACTTCCAGCCAATATTTAAAGACCATGATCATCGTCACCGACGCCCACGTTAGCAAAAGTACTGGAAACCATGCAACCTTTTTTAAGATGCTTGAATTTTTAGAAGGCAGCCGGCAGGATCTGATCTTTCTGGGTGATATTTTTGATTTATGGCTGGCGCTGCCCGGCTACGAAAGCGATATTCATCATGACTATATCGAGTGGTGCCGTGAGCAGAAAAAACATCGCACCATCGGTTTTATGGAGGGCAATCGTGAGTATTATTTAGCCACCGGAAAAGTACAGGCCTTTTCATGGTGCTCTACAGATGCCTGGTACCGGGACGACGCAGGGAATCTGTTTGTACACGGTGACCAGATCAATCGCCGCGATAGAAACTATTTAGCCTTCAGAAAACTACTTAAAAACCAGGCCGCGAAATTCATCATGGACCGCCTGCCTTTTGGACCGAAATACGTGGAATCTTTCAAACAGCGTCTAAGGCAAACAAACACTAAATTCCGGTTGCATTTGCCCCGGGAGGAAATTAAAGTTTTTGCGGAATCCCGATTTGCCGAGGGTGTTGATTCTATTTTTGTGGGTCATTTTCACCAGGAATACATCTATCGCAATTCGGATTCAAAAACCCTTTATATTCTGCCGGACTGGTTCAGCACCCAGAAGGTGACCGTCTTTGATCAAGAATCGAAAAAAACAACTTGCCTTCACTGGAAGCAAATCAGCGGGTAGTGAAAAGCAGAAATAACTCCCAGACGATGACGGTGGAAAAGGTAAAGATCACGCAGATAAACAGGGAATGGGTGTACATATTTATTTTGTTGATTAACACATTTTTAAAAATCAGCAAAATGACTACCCCAATGCTGGTCAACAGGTACTTTGAAATTATAAAAGGCAGGGGACCGTATTCAAGGAAATAGGCCATCACGGGGTTTAGCTCGGATGACCCCCGCTTTATCAGAATCAGGGTCAGCAGCGCATCAAAGATACTAAGCATCAGGATCGCTGTGATGGCGGCAAATATTCTCTGATTGTAGCGGTCGAAAAAAAAATACCTGATTTTGTCTTCTTCGCGACGGGCCAATTCTCTGCGGCCGTTGACCAGAAAATATTTAAACTGGGCTTTAGCGTCGCGCCTGCGATCCTTTCCGCAGCGTCTCTCCTGGTGCGGCCACTCACCGGAATCCAAAGGCAACGTGTACTTGCTTTTGTTTGTGGTTTCCATAGTTTAGATGGTGTAATCGCGAGTTGCGGCAGCATCCTGGTTGCATGCACCAGGAACTAGTGTAAAATTAAGCTCTTCCAAGCAAAAAATCCGGCGACATTCAACAACTTTCAAACCCCTGCAGACTGAACACCAAAATCTATATCGGTATAATAGATTGTGACTTTAGGATTTTTTGACATATCAAGGGTGATGCCCGTATGTTTCAGAGCATGCATGTTGACAATTCCGACCACATTCGGTAGGCACACAGACTTGATCATTTTTTACAAAAAGAAAAAGATGTTGGTGACTGTACCATCGACGACGCTTTGCCCGCTGGTTGCATTTTGAAGGCCGGAGACGGCTATATCAGCCAGCGGCTGACAGGTCCTCCGGAGGCGAATAAATATTAGAGACAGGGAATTTGCCAGATGAATTTATTTCGCGGTATAAAATATAATTTGCGCGGTCTGGGGCTGGGGTTAAAAACCCCTAAATTGCTCATGTTGGGGCTCATTCGTTTTTTGATGGTGATCCTCATCACCCTTTTTGTTGCCGGTCTTATTCTCGTTTATCATCAAGAAATATTGAGTATTATGTGGAGCAAGCCTGAAAGTCAGTGGGTGACCTGGCTGTGGTATCTGCTTTCCTGGCTGCTTTCGGCTGTTTTGCTCGGCCTGTCGGCGGTTATTTCCTTCCTGGTTTCACAAATTCTTTTCAGCGTATTAATTATGGACATGATGTCTCGTATTACTGAAAAAAAAGTGACGGGCCATATCCAGGAGGAGAGTAAGACCCCGTGGTGGCAGCAATTTTTGTTCCTGGTAAAACAGGAAATTCCTCGCGCAACAGTTCCCGTATTGTTGTCATTATTGCTGATGATAATAGGCTGGCTGACGCCTCTGGGTCCGATTATAACCTTATTATCCTCGGCCGTTGCAGTCATCTTTCTGGCCTGGGATAACACCGACCTGACCCCCGCCAGGCAGCTGGTTCCGTTCAAGGCAAGATTTCAGAGTTTAATGCGGTCACTTCTTTTCCACCTGGGCTTCGGCGTTCTTTTCCTGATTCCGGTTCTCAATATATTGTTTCTCTCATTTGCTCCCGTGGGGGCCGCTCTCTACCATATCGACAAGAATAAAATCTGAACCCAGAACCTTCAACGAAAAGGCATGCCCGTGGAAATTAAAACCGCGAACAAACTGACGGATTTAAAATGGTTGAACATGTTTGAGGTCGCCTATAAGGATAAAAACGGCCGCAACAAATCATGGCAAGTCGCCACCCGCGCCAGGCAGCCTAAATGTGTCAGCGGCCGGTATACAGATCCTGATGCTGTGGTGATTGTGCCGTTTCACACCTCGGAAAATAAAATCGTCATTACCCGGGAATACAGGGTGCCTCTGGCCGATTATGAGGTCGGTTTTCCAGCCGGCCTGGTCGATGATGGGGAGGGGGTTGAGCAGGCTGTCCGGCGCGAGTTGAAAGAAGAAACGGGCCTAAACCTTACCCGTGTCATCAGCATCAGCCCGCCGGTCTACTCCTCTGCCGGCATGACGGATGAATCCGTGGCCATGGTCTACATTGAATGCAAGGGCCGGCCCTCAACTGCAGGTAACAGTGCGTCTGAATCAATTGAAGTCGATTTTGTCTCCCCATCCCAAGCCGTTCGCCTCTGCGGCAACCCGGCGTTGAAATTTGATGCCAAAGCATGGCTGGTGCTCTACAACTATTCAAAAACCGGCCATCTATAACGTTGACTTGCTGCCGCTTGTCCTTAATTTATACAGAACAAACTGCGGGCGACAACGCAGAGCAATAGGAATTATACCATAATGGTACAAGAGGATTACTACCAGGTTCTTGGGGTGGATCAAAATGCCACTGATCAGCAGGTCAAAGAGGCTTTTCGGAAACTGGCCTTCAAATACCACCCGGATCGCAATAAAGAAAGCCCTGTTGCGGTCGAAAACATGAAAAAGGTTAACGAGGCCTATGCCGTGCTCTCGAATCCGGCAAAAAAACGCGAATATGACACCCTGAAAACCCAATTTGGTTCTTCGGCGCATACCCACTTCCGGAATAATTATTCGGAGCAGGATATTTTCAACGGTTCGGATGTCAGCCATATTTTTGAGGAAATGGCGAAAGCCTTCGGCCTCAGGGGTTCCAACGAAATTTTTAAAGAATTTTACGGCAGGGGGTTTCAACAGTTTGAATTCAAAAATCCCCGGGGATTTGCCAGGGGTTATGTTTTTGGCAACCCCTCAAAGGCGGTCAACCAACGCCAGGTGCAGTTCCCGTTTAGCGGGAATATGGGGAAATTATCGCGCTTTTTGCTCCATAAAATCAGCGGTGTCCAACTCCCCGAAAATGGAGCTGATGTCGATGAGCACCTGTATCTGGCTCCCGAGCAGGCCCTGCAGGGTGGGCCTTATGCGTACTACCTGCGCAGCAAATCCAAAAAACTGGTGGTTAAAATACCGCCCGGAGTCCGTCCCGGGCAGCGTATTCGGCTGGCAGGCATGGGGCAGGAAGGCAAAGGCGGGGGCCAACCGGGCGACTTGTTTCTAAAGGTTCACCTCCGCAAACCCCTGATGAAGTCAATTAAAGATTTGTTTTTCAAGTGGAAGGGGAAGTAATGAAAACGATTGTGTGTCACGGCGACAGTCTGACCGAGGGTGCCGATTTAAACCCAAATTATACCTGGCCGCTGCTGGTCGAAAACCAGGTTACGGTCAAAATCATCAACAGCGGTATCGGCGGCGATACCAGCGGCGGTATGCTGGGTCGTTTCTACCCGGATGTGGTCCGGCACAATCCGGAAATGGTCCTGATCATGGGCGGCACCAATGATCTGTGGTGGGACCTTGACAACAATTTGATTCAAGCCAACCTATTCGCCATCACCTGTCAGGCTGAATATCACAACATCGCTCCGGTTGTGGGCCTTCCCTTACCCTTTTGCCTGGAGAAAGTCCGGCAACAGAAAATGATGGCCCCGATTAGGGGCTGGGAAAATTGCATTGAAAAATTGACCCGGTTGGTCGAGGCCCTGGCAATTTCCGCCGGGGAGAGCGATATCGCCTGCCTTGATTTTTACCACCTTTTTCTGGATGACAAGGGAGAAGTTCTGGGAAAATACTTTCTTGAAGACGGTCTCCACCCCAATAAAGACGGCCATCTACTAATGGCCGCCAAGGCCGCCGAATTGCTGAAATCCACTTTTTATCTTGCCTGATCATAGTCTGTTCGAATCTCGCCGGTCATCCTGATCTCAGCCATGGATCGCTCCTTTCGTTAGATGAGCTTATGAAGTTTTTGGGTTAGGTCTTCAAATTCGTCACCGGAAAAACAGTATTGCATATCCAGAAAGCGTGCGCGCAGGGCCCGCACCTCTTCTTTGACCTCACGGCCCCTGAGAATAACATCGGCCATTAGCTGGGCCAATTGCTGAAAATCGTCGCCGGTCATTCCAAAACGGGTCATTTCCTGTACACCGGTCCGCAAAGAACCGGAGGCCGTAAACCCTTCCTCATCGGGTGCGGCCTGATAGTTGAGAACGATATTGTTATCTTCCAGAAGCTGCGCAATTTCCGGCCCCCTGGCATAACCCACATTGATGATGACCTGGTGCGTCTCCGTATAAGAAATATCGGGATCACCCGCTATAACCAGCCCGCATTCCTTCAGGGCTGCCGCAAACGCCTTGGCATTCGTCAGCACCGTTTTCTGGTAGTCGTCTTTAAAGTGATTCATCTCGTAGGCGGCCAGGAGCAGCCCCAGAAGGGTTCCCAGATGGTGATTGCTCAGGCTGCCGGGGAAGGATCGCCGCTGAATGGCTTCCCAGAATTCATAATGCATATCTTCTTCCGTATAGTTGACGGCGATGATACCGCGTTGGGTGCCATAAAAGGTTTTATGGGTGGATCCGGTCACGATATCGGCGCCTTCCTTGAAGGGTTGTTGGAAATAAGGTCCGATCAAACCCAGAACATGGGCCATATCGTACATCAGCAGGCAATCCAGTTCCAGTTCGTCGAGTACGGCGCGGATTTCACTGACCGGTTCACGGTGAATGATCATGCTCTTGCCCAGGATAATCAACTCCGGCCGATGCTCCTCAATCAATTTGCGCGTGGTAGCCACATCTATTTTGTAAGGGTTGTCCGCCAGCACCGGAAAATTCACTACCGCCGGTTTCTCCCATTTTGGATCGCGCCTGACAAAATCCCGTAATGCTCCCATGGGCTGGGCGCTTAAATGCCCACCTTTAATGATGTGGTTATTCATTATTTTTCGAATGCGGCGTTGCTCACTTTTGCGATCGGCCCGGTTTAAATAATCCACCATGGCGCTGAAGACGGCGACGTTGGCCATCTGACCGGAGATCACCCGCGTCTCTACTTCGGTGCATTCCAGGTACTTTTGGAGTTCGGCTATGAGCAAAGATTCAACTTCCGATATGAATTCCGTACCCTGATAGTAAAAAATGTCCGCTTCTTTAAAGGCCTTGACCTGTTTGTGTTCGGCATAGCGCCCGACCGGGTCCATGATGGAAAGCAGCCGGGCCATTGCTGAATAGGACTGCTCCGACGGAATCAAATTGATACATTCCTTTTGACGCCAGATGGTATTGGCCGACGCTTTTTCAATCAGCGTCCGGACGTTGCGCGTCATCCGGTCATCGGCCGGCAATGATGTCTTCTGCTCACGGAGTTGATCATATCTTAGCGGCCAGGAATAAGGAGGGGCTTCATTTCTGAGAAAATAAGGGGAAATCACAGCAGCGACTTTTTTACCCCTGATCTCGATCTGGATTTCATCACCCTCAACCAGGTCGCTGTCCAGCAGCGCCAGCCCAATGGCCCTCATCTGCTTAGCTTCACTCTGTACAGAAGAAAGTCCGACACCCTCACTTTGCCAATAAGGTACC
>Ga0316198_10002134_pt1 | contig 11913 bp, 10 predicted proteins | sample OudBieAanoxic_MG_FD_204935 | JGI IMG/M metagenome (GOLD analysis project Ga0316198, IMG submission 204935) | Coastal sediment microbial communities from Oude Bieten Haven, Netherlands - site A anoxic | ecosystem: Environmental > Aquatic > Marine > Coastal > Sediment | place: Netherlands... | reverse complement strand
TTTTACCGGGGCCCAGACACGGGGCCGACGCGCGGCTCGGGCATTGGCCTGTCACTCGTCAGGCATATCGCGCAAGCGCATGGCGGGCGGGCATGGGCCAGAAACGCCGCTGGCGGCGGTGCTGTCGTCGGCTTCTGGATTCCTGCCGCTTCCGCCTAGCAGGAGCGCGTCTTTGCCGCTCCGCCCCAGTGCGGTTATCTTCGCCGCGATGGAGGACACAGGACAGAGCATCTTGCTCGTCGAGGACGATCCCGCTCTCGCGCTCGGGCTGTCGGATAGCCTGCGCTTCGAGGGGTACCGCGTCATCCACACCGCCAAGGGCGAAAAGGCAATCGAGCTCGCGCTCTCGGAGGCGGTTCATTGCGTCATCTTGGATTTGATGCTGCCCGACATCAACGGGTACCAAGTCTGCGAGACCATTCGCGCGAGTGATCCCATTCTTCCGATCCTCATGCTGACCGCCCGCGGCCAGGAGGCCGACAAGATTCGCGGCCTCGAAGCAGGCGCGGACGACTACATGACCAAGCCCTTTTCGATCGGCGAGCTCGTTGCACGCTTAAAGGCGCTCTTTCGCCGCGCTGGGCGTTCGGTGCGGCCGTCTTCCGCGGAGATCCAGATCGGCGAGATCAACGTCGAGACTGGAGCTCAAACGCTGACACGCGGCTCTGAGACCGAGCACCTGTCGTTCTACGAAGTGGAGCTCTTGAAGTTTCTCTGGGAGCGAGAGGGCGAACCCGTCTCGCGTGACGAGATCTTGGAGAAGATCTGGGGCCTCGAAGCGGGGCCTAACAACCGGACGGTCGACAACTTCATCGTGAAGCTTCGACGGAAGATCGAACCCAAGCCGGATAGACCAGTGCACATCCTCACGGTCTACGGCGTGGGCTACAAGCTCGTCTGCTAGTCGAATGGGAACCGGAGTCACGACTTTTCTCTGGTACGGCCTGTGCGGCGGCGTCGTGGCCCTGACGATCGTCGTCGGTGTCGGCCTTTTCCTGTGGGGGACGCACAGAGAGAAGCGCCGCAGGCAGGATCAGCCGCCGTCTTGACCAGGTGGTGGCCGCTCTGTACAACCAAGCCGCTTTGCATCGCATCGGGATTGGTGAGGAAACCTTTTGCCAGGAGAACAACAACGAGGCGGGATCGGCCGCCGGCTGGCAATAGCCATCTACTCAGTCGCCCTCGCCTACCTGGTCATCGTGGGGTTCGCCTCGGTCATCCCCCAGGTTTTTTGGCCGAAAACCGACGAGTCATTCGACCTCGATTGCGCGGACGGATTGGAGTTGCTGCGACACGAAGTGGACGAGCTCCGGCTTGCCTACCTCTCGACCAACGAGACGGACCCGAGTGCGATGACCATGGCACTTCAATCCTGGGACCTCCGCCTCAACGCGCTTGCAAAGCGCTGCGACGAGGACCAAGTGCACCTACTCAACCGCTATCGACACCGCGTCGAGCTGAACTTGCAGCGGTACATGCGTGAAGACGCTCCTCTCGCGGAGCGCGTGAGCGAAACCGTCGGCACGACAGCCGACTTCCCATCACCCGAAACACCGGAGCCCACTCCATGACAGAGCCGCCCGAAGAGGAAGGCGCCCAGACTTTCGAAGAGCTTGGCCTATCCGAAGACGTCCTCAACGCCCTGAAAGACATGGGCTGGGACACGCCCACGCCTGTTCAACGCGATTCCTATCCACTCGCCATCGCTGGTCACGACATCATCGTGCAGTCGCGGACCGGCACCGGGAAGACGGGGGCCTTCGGAATCCCGTTGGTCGACAAGTTGATCACTGAAGACGGCGACGAGCAGGCGCTCGTGTTGGCGCCTACCCGCGAGCTGGCCTTGCAAAGCGCAGCCGAGATCGAGAAGCTCGGCGCGAATCGGAAGATCGACACCATCGCCGTGTACGGCGGCTCATCGATGGACAAGCAGGTGCGCGCGCTCGAAAAAGGCGCGCGGGTCATCAGCGGCACCCCGGGCCGCGTGCTCGATCACCTCAAGCGCGGAACGATGGACGCATCCAAGTTGCGGATCCTCGTGCTCGACGAGGCCGATGAGATGCTCTCGATGGGTTTCGCCAAGGAGCTCCACGCGATCATGGAGAGGCTCCCGAAGAAGCGACAAACGCTTCTGTTTTCGGCGACGGTGGACCGAGCCATCAAGCGCGTTGCCGAAAGGCACATGCACGACCCTCAGTTCCTGGGTCTGTCGGGTGACCACGTCGGCGCGCTCGGCATCGAACATTTCGTGTACATGGTGACTGGCGTCGGACGGGTCGCGAATCTGATCACCGTACTCGAGACGGAAGATCCGGAGAGCGCTCTCATCTTCTGCAACACGAAAGCCGAGACCGAGGAGGTCTCTGCAGCGCTCAAGCGAGCCGGATTCAACGCAGAGTGGCTAAACGGGGATCGCCCTCAGCGGGAACGCGAAGAGGTGCTCGGCCGGGTGAGGCGCGAGGAGCTTCGCTTCCTAGTCGCCACGGATGTCGCCTCCCGCGGCATCGATTTGTCGCACTTGACGCACGTCATCAACTTCTCGCTTCCTGAGAACGTCGAGCAATACGTCCACCGGACCGGACGCACGGGCCGCGCCGGACGAACGGGCACCGCGATCACGCTCGTCGGACCTACCGAGCTCGGGATCCTGTACTACCTGCGACTGCAATACCGCATCTTCCCGGTCGAGCGAACCTTGCCGAGCGAGGGGGAGCAACGAACTCGCCAGGAAGCCGATCGCATCGCCATGATCGACGCTGCCTACCCGAAGCCCGTCAGCGAGCGTGACCTCGCATTGGTGCGCCGCTTCATGACACACGCCAACGCGGAGCGAATGCTCGCAGGGCTCCTTGGCGCGTTCTTCGGAGACGATACGGGGGACATCGACAAGGTCGCTGCGGCCAAGCGCCGCCGTGGGAAACAGCACCCGGACGACCACAGCAAGGTGGACTCCGACGAGGAGGCCGCCGAGACGACGACCCTCTACGTCAACGTCGGGCGCCAGGACGAGCTCAAGGCGTCCGAGCTGGGGCGCCTGCTCCGCGACCGCACTGGCCTGAAGCGCAACGAAATCGGACGCATACGGGTCCGAGACAAGCATTCGCTGGTCGACGTGCCAGAAGACCGGGCACAAGAGGTCATCGAGTCGATGGCGGGGACTGTTCTACGGGACCGCGAGCTCGAGCTGGAGCTCGCCAAGAGCGGATAGCCCCAAATTTGGGGCCGGTCCTCCGGTCGTCTATCTTGTTGACGGGTAGATGCCGGAGGGGATTGCATCGAGTCGGCCAGAGGCTTCGGGGTTGCACCCAGGCGCCGTGGTCGGTGGTAGGTTCGAGGTCGTCGACCGCATCGACGAGGACACGCAGGCCGTCGTTTGGTCGGCCAAGGATCAGCAGACCAAACGCGCCCTTCTCGTTCGGGTCATTCGTCCGGAGCTCGTCTCGTCTGGCGCGGCGCCGCAGCTCCGAGAAGCGTGCCGCAACGCAGCGACGCTGTCGCATCGCAACATTGCTCGCGTCTTTGGCATGGGAAAGACGCCGCGCGGCGAGCATTTCATCGCTGGGGAATGGATCGACGGCACTCGCCTTTCGGATTTCATTCAGGAACGCGATCGCGATGGCGACCCAATTTCGCTCCGCGGCATCTACAATGTCATCGCGCATCTCTGTGGTGCGCTCAGCTACGCTCATGCGAACGGACCTCACGGGACACTGCGCCCGAGCGTGGTGTGGGTGACACGGGGTGGCCGGGTCAAGCTGCACGACTTCGGCGTCGGTCGGGTTCTTCTCGACTCGGCGGGTGCCGATGCATTCAAGACGGCGGACCATGCATGCCTCGCACCCGAGGTGAAGCGCGGAGAGGCCCCGACGTCGCGCAGCGATGTGTTCGGCATCGGTGCGATTCTCTACGAGCTCCTGACGACGCGCGCGCCGGGCTCCGACTTCGCCGCACCGTCTCACGTGCGCGACGACATCCCAGCGGAGCTGGACGGAATTCTCTTCCAGTGCCTGGCGCCTGATCCGAAGGATCGGTTCGAGTCACCCGAGGCCGTTCGCAACGCGCTCCTGCCGTTCGTGACGGAAGCGAACTCGCTCCCGCCGCCTGCTGACGCCGGCGTGAGCGTCGACATCGACCTCGGCTCCGTGCTGCCACCGGCCGACCTCGAGATCCCGGGTGTCGACATGGCGAACATTCCTCCGCTGGCGCCGCCATCCGCGCCCAAACGGCGACGCATCGCAAGCCTCATCCACGAGCTTTCCACCGATCCCAAGCAACGGTGGATGGTCGCGCGTGACAAGATGGATCACGGCCCGTTCAACGCGCGCGAGCTCATCGAGCGACTCAACGTCGGCGGATTCGCGGGCGACGACCCGACGATGAACACGGACACTGGCGAGCGAAAGAAGCTCCGCGAGTGGCCCGAGTTCCGTGAATTCGTTCTGCAGCGCGAGCACCAGGACACCGCGGCGGCTGAGCAAGCCGCGCGGGTCAATGCACACCGCGCCGAAACGCGTTCGTCGGCGATGAAATGGCTGATCGCGGTCTCGGTGATTGGATTGGTCGCCCTGGCAGTGGGCGGATTCCTGCTTTCCCGGTCGAGCGGCATGCGCGAGATCGCAAACATGGAGCTCGACGATTTGTTCAAGCTCGGAAAGATCACGACGGGTGAAGCCGGTTTGCTGCCGGACCCCCCCGTGAGGAAGCGTAAGCGCGGTTCGACCGCAGCTCCGGCCAGGCGCGCCAGCGGCGACGGCGGCTTCGCAAGCTACTCCGAAGCGATGAGCCGAGCGATGGAAATCGGCGACGCGTCACAGGGCGGCGGAGAAGGTCGCCTAACTGGCGGTCAGGTCGCGAGCGTCATGAACCGCAACCTCAACCGGTTCTATAGCAAGTGCGTGATCCCCGAGGTCAAGGGCGGTGGCAAGCCCGGCTCGGTCAAGGTCGACCTCGCGATCGCGGGAAGCGGCTCGGTCATGGGCGCGACGATCCACGGGGGCAGCGGATCGTTCCAAGGCTGCATGGGCCAGCAGATCAAGACGGTGCGGTTCCCGACCTTTGGCGCGCCAAGAATGGGCGCGCGGTACACCTTCACGGTCAACTGAGTCACCGGAGAATCGGAGGCGACGCACGTGCTCGCGAGCGGCGCATGGTATGCAGCCGAGGAAGTGATGCGGTACTCGATGCGACCAACGACAGCCGCCGGAACACCCCCAGCACACCCCATGCGCCCTGCTGTGATCAGGACGGGAGCTACACCTTCAGCGCTGCCGCGACCTTTGGAATCCTCGCAAAGCTGTCCTTGTCGGCGGCCTTCTCGAGTGCGTCCTGAGGTGTGACAACACCCTGTGCGACGAGCCCGGCGAGCACAGCGTCGATGCTTTGCATGCCGTGGGTCGCGCCGCTCTGAATCAGGCTTTGGAGCATCGTCGTTTTGCCCTCTCGAATGGCGGAAGCCACCCCCGGTGTTCCGATCAGGATCTCCTGAGCAGCGACGCGTCCACTTCCGTCGGCCTTGCGGAGAAGCTGCTGGGCAACGATGCCGGCAAGGGAGTCCGAGAGCATCCCCCGGATCTGTGGCTGCTGGCTCGCCGGGAAGGCGTTGACGAAACGGTCGATGGTGGCGGGCGCGGAGTTGGTGTGCACCGTCGCAAAGATGAGGACGCCGAAGCTGGCGAGTTGAAGCGCCATCTTCATCGTCTCCCGCCCCCGAAGCTCGCCGACCAGGATGACGTCTGCGTTCTCCCGCCCTGCGCTCCGAATCGCGTCGGCAAAGCTCGGTGTGTGAACGCCCACCTCGCGGTGGCTGATCTGGCACTTGCGAGGACGATGCACGAACTCGACCGGGTCCTCGATCGTCAGAATGTGAGCTTCACGCGTACGGTTGATGTGATCGAGCATCGCCGCGAGCGTCGTGCTCTTACCGCTGCCCGTTGGACCCGTGACGAGCACTAGACCCGCCCTGCGCTCGGCGAGCTGTACCACCGCACTCGGAAGCCCCAGTTGTTGCGTGGTGAGAATCTCGGTGGGGATCGTCCGGAAGACGGCGCCTGGACCGGCCGTCTTGTACAAGTAGTTTGCTCGGAATCGCGCCTTGTCCTGGTAGCCGTATGCGAAGTCGAGGTCATGATACGCGTGGAAATGCTCGTGCTGATCCACGTCGAGCAGCTCGTCCATGAGGTGCCTGATCTTGGTCTCGTCGAGGGGAGTCCCATCGACAGCCACCAACTCGCCCTTGAGCCGAATGGTGGGCGGGTGCCCGACCGACAAGTGCAGGTCCGATCCGCCCCTGTCGAGCAGGATGTCGAAGTAGTAGTCGATGGCCGGCATCGATTAGCGTCCCTTCTTCTTCGATAGAGAGCGATCGAGCTCCGCTGGCCCAATGAGCCGAGGATCGCTCGCATGCTGCTTGGCCGTGTCGATGGAGACCGTGCCGGCCTCCACGAGGGCGTTGAGGGAGTCCTCCAGGCGAATCATGCCGAAGCCACGGCCGCGCTGAAGCAGGCTCGGAAGCTGGAAGAGCTTGTCGTCGCGGATCAGGCTCCAGAGCGCCATGCCCCCGGTGAGGAGCTCCGCTGCCGCGACGAGACCGGTGTTGTCCTTACGCGCGACGAGCCTTTGGCTGACGACGAACTTCAGCGCTCCCGCGAGGGTCGCCCGGACCTGAGATTGGTCATCCGGAGGAAACATGTCGATGAGGCGACCGATGGTGCTAGCTCCTGAGGGAGCGCTCATCGTCGCAAACACCAAGTGACCCGTTTCTGCTGCTTCGAGGGCCTTTTCGACCGTTTCGCGATCGCGAAGCTCGCCGATGGCAATCACGTCTGGATCCTCGCGAAGCGAGCCCTTCAACGCGCTATGAAAGCTCTTCGTGTGAGCGCCAACCTCGCGCTGCGTGACGATGGCCTTCTTGATCGGATGGATGATCTCGACGGGATCTTCGACCGTGATGACGTGGACCGCCTTCGCCGTATTGAACATGTCGACGAGCGCGGCCATCGTGGTCGTTTTGCCGGCGCCGCTCGGCCCTGACACGACGACGAGCCCCTGATGGTAGTCGAGCATCTTTCGCAGCTCGACCGGCAGGCCGAGTGACTCCAGCGTCGGCGGCGCATCCATGATCAGCCGAAAGCAAGCCTTCACGCCGGTGCGTTGTTTGTTCACGTTGACGCGGAGTCGGCCGGCGCCCTCGATCTCGCAGGCGAAATCGGCGTATCCGAGCTCGTCGAACTGCAACTTGCTTCTTTCGTCGAGCAACGGGAGCGCCAACTCTCTCACCTGAGCGTCGCCGAGCGGCTCTCCCTGGGCAACCATGAATCCGCCCAATCGAAAGCGCGGGCGCTCGTCGGACATCACATGGACGTCGCTTGCACCTTGCCCGCGCGCGTCGGTGAGCATTGCGCAGAGGTCGGCCGAGCCCTTCACGTGCACGCCGCCAGGCACGAAGGGCGCGACGGGTGATGCTTCTGCAGGAGGTCGATAAGAGATATGTGGCGCCGCTTGCCCAACCGGTTTCGGCCGCGCGATCTCGGGGCGCCGGGCCGCCGCGACGACTTCCTCGGCAACAATCCGCTTGGCCGGCTTCACCGAGCTTTTCGCAGAAGTCCTGATCGATGCGATGGCGACTTTCGGCGGAGTGGTGTGTCGCCCTTCTCGCCGCACGCGAAGCATGAGCACCGGGCCGGACCGCGCCATCGTCGCGATGTAGTTGACCCCGTTTATCTCCGTCGTGACGGCCGGGGACGCACCATCTCCCCGAGGCACCAAATGCTCGAGTGGCGTGTTGCTGACCAGCTTGAGAATGTGCTTCGCGCTCAACGGCTCTCGGGTGACCGGTTTTAGCTTGCCCTGCTTCTTGGCGGCCGCGGCCGCTCCGCTCTTGAAGACGATTTCCGTGACATCACCCCGCTCGAGGTACTGAAGGAACTTACCCAGCTCTTGCACGATTCCAATATTATCGTGAAAATCTGCTGTGCATCAAATTACAACGGCCGCTTTTCAATGCAGCTTGCCTTGGTTCCGGTGTGGCTGAAAATTGAAGGAATCCATTCGTTTGACAGCCCTGCACACCCATTGCTAGCGTTTTTGTACTCCACAACACCAAAGATCCACTTGTCCGCACTCAACGGAAAAGTGTAATATAAGTATCAGGATGTCCGAGGAAAAAGAGTCTTCCCTACTGTTCAATTTGCGTGAGCTCATGAGCCTCGAAGAGGATCGGGTCCGCGATGAAGAAGAGCAGCGGCTTGAACGCGAGGCCGCCGAGCGCGAGCGTATCGCCGCTGAGGCGCGCCAAAGGCAGGAAGAAGAAGAAGCGCTGCGTCGGGCCGAAGAGGAAGCGCAGCTCGCGCAGACCCGCAAGCAACTCGAGGAAGAGGAGCGCGTGTTGCGCGAGCGCAAGGAAGCGGAGCTCCGCGTACGCCTCGAGCAGGACGCCGCAGAGAAGGCGGAAGCACATCGGCGACAACTCGATCACGAGCGCGAGCTCGCGGCCATCAGCGCCAAGCAGCGGAAAGGGATTCACCCTGGAGTGTTTGCGGCGGCGGCGGTCTTGGTCCTAGGGCTCGGCTCAGGTTGGTACTTCGGCATCTACAAGCCGGAAGTCCAGCGGCGCGAGGCGGCCGCAATCGCCGCCAAGATGGAAGCAGAACAGGCGGCCCGCGAAGCCGAAGAGGCTCGTGCGGCAGCTGAGCTAGAAGCGCAGAAACGCGCCGAGGCCGAGGCTGAGAAGGCGGCGCTCGCTGAGAAGGCGCGCCGCGAAGCACAGGCTGCCGCGGCGGCACGCAGGGCCGCAGCCCCGAGCCCCTCGTCGAGCAAACGACGCAGCAGCTCGAAAGCCCGCAAGGCCGACACCGACGATCCGTTGGCGGGGCTGGACAGCCTCTAGTCCGCACCGTAGCGTTGCTGCGGTGATCCATGAATGAGAACGACCCAGGGTCGCGCATCGCACTGGCGCTCGACGTCTCGGACCTCGACGCAGCCAAGCGTTTGATTGCGCAAACGAGCGCGCACGTCGGGGTCTTCAAAGTAGGCTTGGAGCTCTACACCTCCGTCGGCCCAGCCGCGGTGGAGGCAGTGCACGCCGCCGGCGCGCAATGCTTTCTCGATCTGAAGCTCCACGATATCCCGGCCACCATGGGCCGTTCGGTGGCGCGGGCGGCGGCAATGGGCGTCGCATACCTGACTGTTCACGGCATGGCCGGAACGGAATCTCTGCGTTTGGCCGAACAAAACGCTGGTGAAACGCAGCTGCTCGCGGTGACCGTCCTGACGAGCCTCGACGCGGCGGCGCTTCGGGAAATCGGCCTGCTGGGTGACCCGGCCGCGGCAGCCGCTCGTCTCGCCCAGCTCGCATGGGGCGCGGGGATTCGTGGCTTTGTAACTTCGGCGCACGAATGCGCGCCGCTTCGTCACGCTCTAGGCCCCGAAGCGTTCTTGGTCACGCCGGGGATTCGCCCCGTCGGCGCCGACGTCGGCGATCAGAAGCGCGTGATGACACCTGCCGACGCGATCGCGGCAGGCGCCAATCTTCTCGTCGTCGGCCGACCCATTCGCGACGCAAGCGACCCGACGGAAGCAGCTTCCAACATCGCGCGCCAAGTTGCCGCGGCCCTATCGCGATGACCCGCGTACTCGCAGGCCGTCGGTCGGTGCTAGAAGCGTTGCGCGGCAAGACGACGATCCGTCGCATCTACATCGAGCCCCAGCGCGCCGACCCGGAGATTCGCGACGCTGCGGAAGCAAAGCGCATCGCACTCGCCCACCGGGACCGAGCCGAGCTCGACCGCTTGAGCGAGGGCGTTCGACACCAGGGAGTCGTTGCCGTCGCAGACGACTATCCGTTCTGCGACATCGAAGACCTCACCGGCGCGGCGGAGAGGCCCCGAGCGATCGTCGCTCTCGATCAGATCACCGATCCACAAAACCTCGGTGCGATCATTCGGAGTGCCGTCACACTCGGGCTCGACGGTTTGATCATTCAGAAGCACAGAGCCGCGGGGATTACGGCCTCGGTGGTGCGCGCGTCGGCGGGCGCGACAGAGCATGCATCAATTGCGCGTGTCACCAACCTGCAGAAGACACTCCTCTCGCTGTCCAAGGCCGGTCTCGAAGTGATCGGACTCGACGCAGGCGGCGACATGGACGTTCGCGAGCTCGAACCGAGCTCGATGGGGCGCGTGCTCGTCGTCGGTTCGGAGGGCAAAGGCCTTCGCCGCATGGTCCGCGAGCGCTGTGATATGGTGGTCCAGATCCATCAGGAAGGCCCCATGGATTCGCTCAATGCTTCGGTCGCTGCGGCCATCGCCATGTACGAGATCACCGGGAAAAGAGTCACGCATGACCGATGACAATCTCGCGCGCGAGCAAGAGCACGAGAAGCTCCGGCGCGTGCTCATCCTCACGGGCGGCGACGATGCTCCCGGCCTGAACGCAGTGCTTCGTGCCTTCGTCAAGACGGCGACCGACCTCGGCATGCGCGTCTACGGATCCGAGGACGGGTTCGCGGGGCTCATCGCAGAGCCGGCGCGAATCGTCCGACTCACGCCGGCGAGTGTACAAGGGATTCTTCCGAAAGGCGGGAGCGTACTCGGCTGCTCGAACGAGGCCAACCCGTTCGCCTATCCAAGCGTCGGGCCGGACGGTATCAAACGGACCATCGATGTCTCCGATCACGTCAAGACCACCCTGGAGGAACGCGAGATCGATATCCTCGTACTCGTCGGCGGTGACGGCACCTTGGAGATCGGCATGCGCTTCGAGAAGATGGGCGTGCCCGTCGTCGGGGTTCCGAAAGCGATAGACAACGACCTCGCGGCGACGGACCTCGCGTTCGGTCTAGACACGGCCGTCGCGACGGCGACTCATGCGATCGACGCCCTTCATTCGACTGGCGAGGCGCATGATCGCGTGATGGTGCTCGAGGTCATGGGCCGCCACGCTGGATGGATTGCACTCATGTCGGGAATCGCGGGCGGGGCCGACATCATCCTGATTCCCGAGATCCACTACGACGTAGACCGCGTGATTGACAAGATCCAAGCACGGACCTCCGCGGGGCATCGCTTCAGCATCGCGGTCGTTGGCGAGGGTAGTAAGCCGCTCGGGGGAACGGTCTCGAGCATCAGCGATGCGCATGACGGCACTCCGCCGCGACACGTAGGCGCCGGCCTGCAGCTCGCGCGCTTGCTCGAGGGCCGGATGGATCAGGAAGTCCGCGTGACCGTGCTCGGGCACCTGCAACGCGGGGGCTCACCTTCCTCGTTCGATCGACTACTCGGCACTCGCTTTGGGGTGCACGCGGCGCAGCTCTGCTACCAAGACAACACTTGCCAAATCGTGGCGCTTCGGGGACAGGAGATCATCGCCATTCCCCTCGAAGCTGCCGTCGCGAACCACAAACGCGTCCCCCCGGACGGAGAGCTCGTCGGTGTCGCCCGGGCAATCGGCATCGAGCTCGGTCAGGAGTAAAATGGCCAGGACCGCCGCTGCGCTGATCATTGGAAACGAGATTCTGTCTGGAAAGATCGTCGACACGAACACGACGTTCTTGGCGCGCGGGCTCTTCGAGCTCGGCATCGAGCTTCGGCGGGTGGTCGTCTGTCCGGACGAGATCGAGACCATCAGCCGCGACCTCAGCGAGCTGCGGGCCAGCCATGACCTCGTGTTCACGAGCGGAGGCGTCGGACCGACCCACGACGACGTCACCATCGAAGGCGTCGCCGCGTCATTCGACCGTCCGGTGGTGCGATCCGAAGCCGTCGCCAAGATGATTCACCACTACTATGGGGACCGGGCCAACGAGGCCCACCTTCGGATGGCGAACATGCCCGAGGGGGCCGAGATGATCCGCAGCTCAGACGCGCCGTGGCCCACAGTCGTGATTGAAAACGTCTTCGTGCTTCCGGGCGTCCCCGA
>Ga0316198_10002132_pt1 | contig 11917 bp, 10 predicted proteins | sample OudBieAanoxic_MG_FD_204935 | JGI IMG/M metagenome (GOLD analysis project Ga0316198, IMG submission 204935) | Coastal sediment microbial communities from Oude Bieten Haven, Netherlands - site A anoxic | ecosystem: Environmental > Aquatic > Marine > Coastal > Sediment | place: Netherlands... | reverse complement strand
AAGGGCGGTAGGCCTCTACAACCGTGCCGCCCTTTTCCTTAATAAAAAAGCCTCCTTTCGGAGGCTCATTTATTCCGGTAATCTCTTCTCTGTGTCAATAAACTCTGAAAATATCTATGGACGATAACGCTATTTAAACTGACATTCTACACCGATGTATTCAACCTATTGGGTTTCATCTAATATTAGAGGGAGCAGGATAGGTGCCATGGACTTCCCTGGCGCTGGGGGAATAGATTGTATATGAACATAATCGACGCTCATCTGAAATCTTTGGTTGTAAATTGCTGATGAAGAGGGTTGTAAATTTTGGTCGTATGCTAGTGCCCACTCATCACCCGGTGCCCAGGCATTGAGGTGAAAATACATGGGGCCTGCTGGCACATTACGTGTAACTGTCCGAACAAGCATACCATCAACAAACCAGGATACTTCATTTGCTTGCCATTTAATTTCGTATATATGGTAGTCTCTTATAGTGCCTGAATTATAGGATAAAAGAATTGAATTTCCTTCGCCTAGCGGTTCATTACTGTAGATGTTGGTTTGAAAACGATTGGGCAGATTCGTGATAAGTTCAAAATCAACTTCATCATGAATTGTTGTGCTACCAGGTTTTAGAGCATATAAAAAGATTCCTCCGACAATCCCACGTGTAGAAGTGTCCATTTTAGCACGCACCGTTACGTGGACACCTTCTTCTTCCAGTGAAAATAATCGCTTACTGATGAGATCAGTTCCATAGAAAGACCAGTTTCCGTTTGTTGCCGTTGGGTTATAGGTCTCTAAAAGGATTATGGTGTTACCGTTTTTAATTTCAGGTAGTGGAGATGGAACGCATCGAAATTGGGTGCGGCCAACGTATGTCCCATCACCATTCCACCTCCAAGTTGGGATATGCCACCTACAAGGACACACGCGATCTCCATCGTTAAAGTCATCGTAGAAGAGAGTCTCTGCGAGTACAATAGACGGAAAAATCATAATAAAACCAATTATTACACAGAAAATTACGTTTTTCATGGTACTGTTTCCTTTTCGATATCATAATCTATACCATTGGAATAGGGTACCCCCTACCGTGTCCCGTCTCCTGAAGCGTAAAAAGGCGTCTTAACCGGGTTTTACGTTCCATTGCTCCCTAAACCCCAATTTCAGCCATGTGTTATTTGTTCCTTTTTCGCAAAATCAGCCTCATTTCACCCGTAACTTGTAACTTGGTATGGTTTCTAAAAAGATCTCTTTAAATACGGCCTCTGAGGCGGTCTGTTAAATAATGCCGGAATTATTTCGCTGTGAACTAATATGCCTAAAAAGGTACAACGTTTCGCATTTTCGGCTTAGGTAAATTCATATCAAATAACCGATTTGAACGAAACAAAATAATTTTTTCTTGAATATTCAGGCGGATATGCTATTGGAAAAGGTCAGATTACAATGCAGTCGAAAAATCGCCGCACAAGATCATGCGTATATTTTTTTCTAAATGCTAAAATTCATTCGCAGCGAATCAATATCTAGAGAATAGCCCAGTTTCAAGCTTTTGCCAGGCAAGCTCAAAAGCGCCTCCGAGTCTTGGATGCTGCAGATACGCTCGAAGCGCTAAGAATGTTACCGAGCAATCGGCTAAAAGCATTAGAGGGCAGTCGAAAAGGACAATACAGCATACGAATTAACGACCAATGGCGTATTTGTTTTGAATGGGGCGAGGCTGGCCCCGAGAATGTTGAAATAGTAGATTATCATTGAGGAATTATGATCATGGCACGAGAACCAATCCATCCGGGAGAAATATTGGCTGACGAATTAACAGAGTTGGGTATTTCAGCCACAGAACTGGCAAGGCAAATCAAAGTGCCCGCGAACAGGATTTCTCAGATACTTTCCGGGAAAAGATCCATTACCGCGGATACGGCCTTGCGGCTTGGTCGGTGGTTTGGAACGGGGCCTAAAATATGGTTAAACCTGCAGCAGGCCTATGACCTTGATGTTGCCGCACTTGAGATGGGATCTGATCTTGATATAATTGAGCCGCGGAATGCTGCATAATCTTGTAAGGCAACTTCCTTGCCAAAAAGCACCAACCGCCCGATTATGCACGAATCTGAGGGGGTACCCCTATATTGTCGCTTGTCCGGATCAGTTTTTAAACACGGGCCCTTTCTTTTTATGGTACGCGCCAACCCAGCTGATCGTTTATGCACTCCTTCGCTGGCGCGTAGCCAGCAAAAAAAGCATCCCACATGGTCTTAAAATGGTGTCGGTTTTTCCTGGAAATTTTTTTTCCGTTCGGGCAGCTAACAAGATGAAATCGTTTTGAGCGTTTGTTGCCCAAATAGCCCGCTCCTTTTCCGGGTTCACGCCATTGGCGCCATATCCCTGCTTGAGCCGACATGGCCTCGCGTTGAGTTTTTAATAAGATGGCATCATATTTTCCTGATTGCTGTGAAGGATAGCAATACCCGTATCCTTTGGCCAGCAATTGCCGGTTGACAAAGGTTCCGTCCACTAAAAACACATATGCCAGTAACCGACCGTACCGGTCGTTTTTTTTTTGTTCATACTCGATACAAATTTTTTTTCGGCCGACAAGTTTATGATTCAAGCGTTTAGCCAGGTAAGCGTAAGGCTGTCCCCGGTGTCGCTCGTAATCGATCTCTGGGGTGTTGATTCCCAGGTATCTGACTTTTCGACCATCGTCTAAGACAATGGTATCCCCGTCGTTGACCCACCGGGCATGCACCCATTGGGCGGTCTCGGCTTGCGCATGGATAAGCATTAAGGCTAAGACTATTGCTACCACCGGGATGAGGACCCACCATTTCAAACCCGATTCAGTTCGTTTCATCACTATTTCCCCGACGGTTTTCGCTCACCGTTCCAATTCACAATTTTTAATTGCACTTTCATCCAGCATCGTGGCCAATCCACCTTGATCCGAAGGGGTAAACCCCAAGGATTTTTGCCAGACCTCATCATCCTCCATGCAAAAATAAATAAGGACATCCGGTGCATACGCTCTTATTGCTTCAACCACACGGCGGTAGAGGCCGATACGCAGCGGTTTGAAATAGCGCATTTTGCCATCCAGACCGGTAATGAATTCACCATAAACGATTTTTGAATCCTGAAAGCGATGTTCAATGGTTTTTTTTAATGGAGCCATGAATCGAAAAGTGCCAAGACTGATCCAGGTGATATTTTCCGGTCGGATATGGGAGAAAAGCGTTCGAATCACCTGACGGTATTCAGTTTCGCTCCCATCATAAATAACCAGGGGATCGAAATGAAACGCCAGGGGATAGCCGTGAGATTGTCCGGCCGCCGCCGCTCGAAAACGCGCGGATAGAGAAGCGGTTGCCCTTTCCTCGGATCGGATAATTCGGGGAGTATTCAACGACCAGGCAAGAATCGTTTTTTTACGATGATCCAGGCGCAATATATTATCAATGGCCGCCGTCTTGGTTTTGAGTTCTAGGACAACGCTGGATTGAAGCGCAAATCGGGGGATCAGTTTTTGTGAAAGTGATGTCCATGGCTCCCAGATTAAGCTATCGGTAAATTCTCCGGTTCCGATTCGGGATACTTTTTTATTAGAAAATAAATCATCCAGCTCAATCATCATGTCTTCATGGTTGACAAAATACTGCAGTACCGGTGGATGAAAATAGGTCTGTAAAATACAATAAGCGCAATCCATGGTGCAATAAGTGCCGATATGAAGGATCTGATATCCACAACAGGAATACGTTTGAGTTCCCGGGCAGGGACGGATAAAGCGGCCACGATTGGTTGTAATGAATAACGTTTGTTTACCCGTGCTAACCGGATCGGATGTACTGCGAACATATGCATGCACCGTATTGACCGAATCGACGGTTTCAGTTGGAACGTTGAAATGACGGAGCAGTTTTCGTGTGTTAGCATGTTCTGCGATTTTTAGATCAATAAATATTTTTGAGATGGTCATTTGTATCGCTCACCCTTTTCGGTTCCTGATTGTTGAATCAACAGTCAACACCCTTCGGCTAAAGACGAAGGCTGGGGTCCAAGGATCCAAGGGTTCGAGGGGCCAAGTCAAAAGACCATCCACGCCTTTCCTTGAATCCATGCGGCAGCATCAACAATTAAACTAAAGTTTTCGCCTAAAGGCGAGGGGTTTTCTCCCATTCCCCGAGTGGGGCAATAAGTCTCGACTTTTTATACCATTGACTTGGAAAATGAAACCTTATAAAATCGTCCTGGTACCGCGTGAAATTTTTGTTCCTAAGCTATTTTTGGAAGCTCATTCTAAAACAGGTGGTGGGTACAAGCATATGAACAACGGAATTGAGAGGCGTCGTCATCCTCGCATCCCTATTGATTGGCCCGTTGTTTTGATAACTTCCCAAGGTGCCATCCATGGCAAGACGGCTAACATTAGTGAAGGCGGCTCTGCTCTTATCTTGTTTTCAGGAACGCCTGAGGTCGGTGATGAGATTGCAATCATCTTCAAATCACCTGAAGACCATGAAATGTATGTGCCTTGTGAAAAGATATGGTCGGGAAGTGTTGTTGTTAATGAATCCGTCTATAGTGCGATTGGTGTCCATTTTATCGAAATATCATCCAGCGACCGCAAAATTATAGCTTCCATGGTTGGAGAATATATCTCATTTAAATTTTAATGATAGCGTAACGGTTAAGGCCTCGGTGGCCGACATCAAAGCACTATCGCAATGACACCGACACCCTGCTTCGAAACGATCTCTTTCCATGAACGATGATCATTCTAAAATTGGTCGATTAACTGCGGTTTTTTTTCTCGGTGTCCTGCTGTTGACGTATCCGATTCTTACCCTGTTTGATCATTCAATATCGCTGTTCGGTATTCCCTTGCTGTTTTTATATTTATTCACCGTCTGGGCTGGATTGATCGGATTGATCGTTTTGGCCACCCGGGGAGCTTTGCGAAACCGGCTATCGGATACCGACAAAGGTCGCTAATGCTCAATACCTGGACCATCCTGCTGGTTTCATTCGGATACGTAGGGCTATTGTTTGCGATTGCCTATTATGGTGATAAGCGTGCCGATCAGGGACGCAGTATCGTCAGCAACCCATATATCTATGCCCTGTCGCTGGCCGTGTATTGTACCGCCTGGACCTTTTACGGCAGTGTGGGGCGTGCCTCGAATACCGGTATCGGTTTTTTGCCTGTTTACCTGGGTCCTACCCTGATGGCCACCCTGGGCTGGCTGGTACTCCGGAAGATCATTCATATCAGCAAGATCCACCGCATTACAACCATTGCAGATTTTGTATCTTCCCGTTACGGAAAAAGTGTAACGTTGGGAGGGATGGTAACCATCATTGCCGTATTGGGCGTGGTTCCCTATATCTCCCTTCAGTTAAAAGCCATTTCGACGACATTTCATTTGATCACCAGTTATCCGAACGTATTGGTTAACATCGACTACTCAAATGTCTCGTTTGTAGAGGATAATGCCTTTTATATCGCCTGGGCGCTGGCGCTTTTTGCCATCCTTTTTGGTACCCGGCATCTGGAAACGACCGAGCGCCACGAAGGACTGGTGGCGGCCATCGCCTTCGAATCGATTGTCAAACTGGTTGCCTTTTTAGCAGTGGGTATATTCGTCACTTTCGGCTTATATGACGGGTTTGGCGATTTGTTCGGACGCGCTGCGACGGTTCCGGCGATTAAAGAACTGTTTGTTTTGGATAAAACGCCTGAGGTGTTTGCCGGATGGACCATGCATATTTTCCTGGCCATGCTGGCGATTGTCTGCCTGCCACGACAATTTCAGGTTACCGTGGTAGAAAATGTGGATGAAGCCCATTTGAAAAAAGCCATCTGGCTGTTCCCTCTGTATATGTTGATCATTAACTTGTTTGTTCTGCCGGTGGCATTCATCGGAATGATGGAATTTCCAGACGGCCGTGTGGATGCCGACACTTTCGTCTTGAGCCTGCCCATGGTTCATGGGCAATCCGGGCTAGCGCTCCTGGTGTATATCGGCGGGTTATCCGCGGCGACCGGCATGGTCATCGTGGAAACCGTAGCGCTTTCCACCATGCTGTGCAATAACCTGATCGTGCCGATCCTTCTGAAGATACCCTCCGGGAGATTTTCCCAACTACCTGATTTTACAGGTTTTCTTCTATCTGTCAGGCGAACCAGCATTATCTTCGTCGTTCTACTGGGCTATTTGTATTTCCACCTGATCGGGGAACATTACACCCTGGTATCCATCGGGTTAATCTCGTTCACTGCCGTGGCCCAGTTTGCACCGGCCATCATCGGTGGATTATTCTGGAAGGGGGGAAACCGAAACGGCGCGCTTGCCGGGTTGGGTGTCGGATTTTTCATATGGCTGTACACCCTTGTGCTTCCGTCCATAACTCAGGCGGGATTGATTCCCCAGTCTTTTATTTCGGATGGCCCGTTCGGCATCGGATTGCTCAAACCGTTTGAACTTTTCGGACTGAATATCGGGATTACCACTAGTGATCCCATCGCCAATGCCGTATTTTGGAGCATTCTGGCCAATATCGCGGCCTACGTGGGGGTATCGTTCTATAGCCGTTCTTCAGCCATGGAACATACCCAGGCCGCATTATTTGTGGATGTTTTCCGTTTTTCCAGGCAGGGAGGCGATTCACCTTTTTGGCGGGGCACAGCGTCGATACCGGATCTCAGAGCGCTTCTGGGCAGATGTCTGGGTGAGGAAAGAGCCGATTATGCCCTTTTCGCCTATGCCCAGAAACGGAATCTAAACTGGGATAAAAGTGTAAAGGCTGATGCCGGGTTGGTGGAATTTGCCGAAAAGCTACTAGCCGGTGCCATCGGGTCCGCCTCGGCTCGGGTCATGGTTTCATCCGTGGTTAAGGAAGAACCACTGGGGATAGAGGAAGTCATGGGTATTCTGGATGAAACCCGTCAGGTAATCGCCTACAGCCAGGAACTGGAAATAGCTACGGCAGAACTCAGGTTGGCCAATGAACGGTTAAAGGAACTCGACAGCTTAAAAGACGAATTCATATCAACGGTAACCCATGAGTTACGCACACCACTGACCGCCGTGCGATCCATCGCCGAAATTATCCACGACAGCCCGACACTGGGGGCGACCCGGCGAGTTGAATTTGCGGGGATTATCATCAAAGAGAGCGAACGCCTCACCCGCTTGATCAACCAGGTGCTCGATTTTCAGAAACTTGAGTCGGGACGCATGGAATGGCAAATGGCTAAAGTGGATTTTACATCCGTTGTTCGCCAGGCGGTTACCGGTATCAATCAATTGATTCAAAACAAGCGAATCCAGATCAACCTGGATATACCCGAAAATGTACCGATTATCGATGGGGACCAGGATCGGTTGGTGCAGGTGATGATCAATCTGGTGGCCAATGCCGTCAATTTTTGCCCCCCTGATTCAGGCCGGATTGATATTTCGATAAAGGTACAGCCGGAAAATATCCAAATAGATGTCAAAGACAACGGCCCCGGCATCACGTCGGAGGAACAGCAAATCGTCTTCGAAAGATTCAGGCAGGTCGCTTTCACTGGCAAAGGCCGGCCATCAGGCAGCGGGCTGGGTCTATCCATCACCAAACATATCATCGAACATCATGGGGGGAAAATTTGGGTCAATAGCAAACCTGATCAGGGAACCACCTTTTCTTTTACGCTGCCCGCTAGTACTTAAGTCGCGCGAGATACGTTTGTTGTGAGGCTCTGCGAGCATCTCTCATTGTGTAGATACCCCTTTGGGCCAATAGCGGAAGGAGCTTTAAAAATATGGAGGCGGTTGTGATGGCGTCGCCCAGCGCCGTGTGCCGGTCCAGCACTTCGACACCCAGCCGTTTGGCAATTGTCTCTAAATTGTGATTGCCGAGAGAAGGATGCACCACCGCCGAAAGAAGCAGGGTATCGAGTACCGGATTGATAAATTTAATTCCGGTATACCGTTCGTTGATTTGCAGCAGACGCATATCAAAGGCGGCATTGTGGGCCACTAAAACGGTTTCATCGGCAAAACGGTGAAATTGAGGCAGGGCCTCTTCGATTAACGGCTGGCCGGCGACCATTTCGTCCGTGATTCCGTGGAATTCAGTCGAAGCCTCGGGAATGGGGCGTGCGGGGTCGATCAGGCGATCGAACTTTTCCTCCTTTAGCAACTTTGCATTGACAATTCTGACGGCACCGATGGAGACAATCCGATCACCACCGCTGATGTCGAGCCCGGTGGTTTCCGTATCGAATACGGTATAGTTCAAATCAGTCAGGCGGCGGCTATCCATTCCCGGATGTTGTCCCGATTGGTGGAAGATGTCGAAGTCGAAAAACTCAGGGCGGCTTTCCGGAAGAATGGCGACACCTCTCTTGCGGTTCGGTTCAGGGACCATGAAAGCCGGCATGAATATCCTAATGTGAGATGGATCCGTGCTGGACCTGCCCGGATAGGAACCGATATCCATATGGTGATATCCCATGATCTCTTTTAGCGTAAACGGTAGCCCCTCTTTACCAATCTTTACGACTTGACCTTCCCATTTATTCAAATTCTCGATCTTTATCGGCCCGCCATCCCAGAGGATATCGAAACCGACAAACCGCCCTGCCCTTTTCAACCGGATGGAAAATCGATTCCGGCCGATCGTTTTTTTCAGCCGGTCTAAAATAAACAGCCAGGCCAGGGTAATCGAATACGTGTCGACCCGTACCCATCCAACCGATAGGCTGCCATCAACCATCAATTCGATTCCGGTTTTTTCAGCCGCTCTTTTCTTGATGATACCAAGCAACTCGTCGTCTTTGATAAATACCAGCGGCCAGCGGCTATCCGTGCAGAAACCGCCATACTCGTCCGTCGTATCATCAAGCACTTTTCCCAGGTTCAAGGTTTCGGTATGAATGAGTTGTTTGAGCCGTTCCCTTCGCTCGGCGGTCATATCGGGGTAATCCATTAACGATTCGATGGCGGAACGGATGCTCGTCAGAGCGGACCGGACGTTACGTGTCAGGGATTGCCATAGAAATTGGGTTCGGCCATCCTTTTGCAGCTGATCGGTGATATCGTAAAAGATGAGAACAAATCCCGTAAATGCTCTCAAATGATCTAATATCGGGGCGGCTTCCACCCTCAGCATCCGTTCATGTTGACTGATAACGAAATAAGCGGCCACATCCGACTCTTTTTTTTCCAGTTTATCCTTGATTTCATTAAGGGCGTGTTGGACCAGATGGGGATCGACCACATCGTTGACCCATCGGCCAAGCCCGACATACTGATACGATCCCGGTTTTTGGTCGCGGTTTAACCGGTCATCATCCTTTTTGCCGGCAAGAAACAGTTTGGCCTGCTTATTGTACAGCAGAATTTTACCCTTTAGGTTGCAAATAAGGACGCCTTCGGGCAGTTCCGCCATGAAAGCGGCCAGGATATTTTTTTGTGTTTCGGATTCGGATCGGGCCTCAGTGATTTTTGTCTCGATATCGATCTGTTCCGATTCAAGCGTCGAAGCCCACGCATTGATGATTTCAGATAGCTTTCGCAAGGCGGGACTGCCCGCGGGCTGGATTCGATGGGAGAGATTGCCGGATCGGATCAGTTCGGCTTCTTCGGCCAGCCGGGTGGTGGGAATAATGTAGTGGTGCACGATCCAAACCAGGGAAAATCCAAGTCCGATCATCAAGAGGCCGGCGTAACTGACCAAAAATATATAGCGAATTTGCGAAATACCAGTAAGCAGAAGTCTTTCCGCAGGGGTCAGATACAGCCAGAACAAAAAAACAATGCCAAAAAGAAAGAACAGCGGAAGGAAAAAAGAAACGACGGAGAGCCAGTGAAATTTATAGTTGCGTTTCATGGCGGATCGTCAAGCAGCTTCCTGACATTTTCGAGAATATCAATATTGGAAAACGGTTTGATGATATAGGCATCGGCGCCCAGCACCATTCCCTTGGCCACATCCACATCCCGTCCCTTGGCCGTCAGGAAAATGACTTTCATATGTTGCCATTCCGGATTCAACCGAATGATCTCACAGACTTCGTATCCATCGACCCCCGGCAGCATGATGTCCAATAATACCAGATCGGGTTCGTACTTGGCAATGATTTCCAAGGCTTCTTCACCACTGCCGGCCACCAGTACGGAATACCCGTTTTGTTCCATTAAAAATTCAATGGGCACTACAATATTGGGTTCGTCGTCCACGATAAGAACGGTTTTAGGCATGATGGACTTCCTTCATCCTCGGTGAGATGGACATGCTATCGGAGAGAAAAATCGGTGTGGCCATCGATTATCATCGCTGGGAAGCGTCTAAAATTTATACGTTCAGTCTTTATGTAGGGGCAAACCGTGGGCTTGCCCCTTTTTTAGTTCCAATCAGCTTGTATCCGCCCGTCATGCGCTAACATATCGGGCGGACACGAGGTTTTGGGCTCCAATTCTCGTTACAGAGGGAGGGATTACGCATCCCTGCCCTTGGCATAGCCGATACCGATCAGCGCTTCTTCCATTTCACCCAGGATGGTGGGATCATCGATGGTAGCGGGTACCTTATAGGGCTGATTGTCGGCAATCTTCTGGATGGTGCCGCGTAGAATCTTACCCGAACGGGTTTTGGGTAACCGTGCGACGACAGTTGCCGTTTTAAACGAAGCCACCGGGCCGATCCGTTCCCGCACGGCCTGGATCACTTCCTTGATAATCTCGTTTTTATCGCGGGATACCCCGGCATTTAGCACCATAAAACCAACCGGGATTTGTCCTTTGAGCTGGTCTCCCACCCCGAGGACGGCGCATTCGGCCACGTCGGGATGATCGGCCAGGATCTCTTCCATCGCCCCGGTGGACAAACGGTGACCGGCGACATTGATAATGTCGTCGGTGCGGGACATCACAAACACATATCCGTCCTCGTCGATGAAACCGGCATCAGCGGTCTTGTAATAGCCGGGAAATTCATCCAGGTACGATTCGATATAGCGTTTATCGTTATTCCACAGGGTCGGCAAGCTGCCGGGTGGCAACGGTAACTTAACCACCAGCGCACCGATATCTCCCGATGGCACCACTTTATTATCCGCATCGACAACCTGTACGTTCCAGCCGGGTGCCGGTTTGGTGGGGGATCCCTCCTTGACCGTATAGTGATGCAGCCCCATTGAATTGGCGCAAATGGCCCATCCGGTTTCCGTTTGCCACCAATGATCGATCACCGGTATGTTCAAGGCTTTCTCCGCCCAATGCAGCGTATCGGGATCGAGCCGTTCTCCGGCCAGAAAGAGGGCTTCAAACTTGGAGAGGTCGTATTTTTTCATCAGTTCGGCCCGGGGGTCTTCGCGTTTGATGGCACGAAAGGCTGTCGGAGCCGTAAACATGCATTTGACCTGATGATCGGCAATGACCCGCCAGAACACGCCGGCATCGGGTGTGCCCACCGGTTTACCCTCAAATAAAATGGTGGTGCAACCCCGGAAAAGCGGACCATAGATAATATATGAATGCCCTACCACCCAGCCGACGTCGGAGGCGGCCCAGTAAACATCACCGGCATCCACGTTGTAAATATTCTTCATGGTCCAGTTTAAAGCGACGACATGCCCACCATTGTCCCGCACCACGCCTTTGGGTTCTCCGGTGGTCCCGGAAGTATACAGGATGTAAAGCGGATCGGTGGCGGCCACCGGCACGCAGTCATGGGGCTGGGCCGATGCCATGGCATCATTCCAGTCCACATCGCGGCCTTCGATCATACTCGCCGTTTCCTGGGAGCGTTGAAAAACGACGCATTTCTCCGGCCGGCAATCGGCTTTGGACATCTCGATGGCCTCGTCCAACAACGGTTTGTAGGGGATCACCCGGGCCACTTCGATACCGCAGGAGGCCGAAACAATCACCTT
>Ga0316198_10002131_pt1 | contig 11918 bp, 10 predicted proteins | sample OudBieAanoxic_MG_FD_204935 | JGI IMG/M metagenome (GOLD analysis project Ga0316198, IMG submission 204935) | Coastal sediment microbial communities from Oude Bieten Haven, Netherlands - site A anoxic | ecosystem: Environmental > Aquatic > Marine > Coastal > Sediment | place: Netherlands... | reverse complement strand
CAATCTGAACGTCGTTCTCATGCTGTAATCGTCATGCTTGAGTGTTGTCGCGTCAAGATGTCCTATCTTGTGGCGGAGGCTAAAACACAATGAGGCCGCCGGCTTACCGGGGAACAACCGGTGTGCCGGCGGCCTCTTGGATCGTCGCAGTAATGTGGTGAGTGACTACTCGGTCAGGCTGCCGAGGAAGTCTTGCAGCTTCGCCTTCTGCTCGGCTGCCCAGTCCTTCATTGCGATAACGCCCTCGCCGACACGAATCATGGCGAGATACTGGCCTACTTGGTCCCAGTTGATGACGTTGAAGAAAGCGTCGATGTAGTCGGGACGCCGGTTCTGATACTTCAAATAGTAGGCGTGTTCCCACACGTCGAGGCCGAGAATCGGCAGGCTGCCCTCGGTGAATACGGGATTGTCCTGGTTCGCGGTCGAGGTGATCTTCAGGTTGCCGTCGCCGTCGACTACCAGCCAGGCCCAGCCACTGCCGAACACGCCGCCCGCCGCGGCCTTGAACGCGGCCTTGAACTCGTCGAACGAGCCGAAGGTTTCGTTGATCTCGCCGGCCATCAGAGCGCCGGGCTCACCGCCGCCGCCGGGGCCCATGATCGTCCAGAACATCGAATGATTGACATGACCGCCGCCCTGCTTCTGCACGGCTGGCTTGAGGGCCTCGGGCAGGTCGTGGAACCCGATCATGAGATCGAGCACGCTTTTCTCCTGCAGGTCGGGATACGCCTCGAGCGCCGCGTTCAGGTTGTTGACGTAGGCCTGATGATGCTTGTCGTGGTGGATCCTCATGGTCTCCGCATCGATATGCGGCTCGAGGGCGTCGAAGTCGTAAGGAAGTGCAGGTAGCTTGTGCGCCATGGTCGGGTACCTTTCTTGAATTGAAAGTATGCGGGGGAAATAGAGCGGCTATTCTGTCCGTTTCTTCCATGATTATCAATTCGTCTCTAGAGAAGATGTCTCAAGGTGCAGAAGGTCACAGCAGATGCTGCGATTCCTGCGGACATGGGCGATTTCGGTGGAGAGAGACGATTTAGGTGGACAAGAACGAGGCGACAGACAGAATCGATCTCAGCGGAAAGGTACGCGCCTGCCGGGAGCTACTCGTCGTTGAGGTTGTACCGCATGATCGTGGCGTGGGAGCTGCCGGGCACCCGCTCCAAATCGAAGGGCTCGCCTTCCGGGCCTGAGGCTTTCGACAGGATCGCCTCGAGCCGGTCGGTGTCTTCCTGATCGAGCCGCAGCGAGGAGGTCTCGAGGTTCTGCCGCAGGTACTTGTCGTTACGGGCGCCGACGATGGCGGCGGCTACCTGGGGGCGATCGAGCACATAGCGAATCGCCACCGCACCGATTCCGACCTCGTGCTTGGCGGCGATCTGGCCCAGAACCGCCAGGAGCTCCTGTAAGAGCGTCCATCCACCGAACTCATCAATAATCAGCTTGTACTTCGTGAGCGAGCGGTTGGGCAGAGGCTCATGCGGCTCATCGGCGCCGAGCCAGCGGTCGGACAGAAAGCCGCCGGCGAGGGAGCCATAGCAGAGCAGATGAATGTTGTGTTCCCGGCAGTACTCCACCATGCTGTTTTCGGGCCGGTGGTCGAGCAACGAATACTGCACCTGGTTGGCCACGATGCGCACGCCGGCATCGACGATTTCGGCCAGGCGCCGGGTATCGAAGTTCGTCGTGCCGATGTAGCGGATCTTTCCAGCCTGCTGCAGCTCTGCCAGCCACAGGGCCGTCTCGACGTACCGCGGTACACCGTAGTCCCACCAGGCGAACTGCACCAGGTCGAGTTGATCGACCCCCAGGCGTTTCAATGAACGGTCGATGATCCGCTCGACGTGGGCCTTGTCGACGCTTGCCAGAGAATCGCGGTCGGGGACGAACTTCGTGTGGATCTGGATGCCTGGGAGGGCAAAGGTTGTGGCGCTGGGGGCCTCGTTCGGGTCAGGAAGGTCGGGCCCGTCACTGTCCGCGATCCGCCTTTCTCGAAACTCACCCAACAGCTCTTCGACGCCAGTGTAGATATCAGCACAGTCGAACGTCGTCAGGCCGGCGTCGGCCATCCGGCCGAAGGCTTTGAATACGGCTTCCGTCGGCGGTGCATCCGGTGTGTGTCCCTCGGAAAGCTGCCACGCGCCGACGATGATCCGGGAGATGGTGTAGTCGTCGGCAATCGGCGCCCGCGGGACCGGCGTCTCCACTAGTCTTCTCGATCTTCCAGGGGCACGGCCGTGACTTCGCCGTGCCGGAACGTCGTCTGACTCGTCCGCGTGATGCGGAAGATGGCGCCGCAATTCGGATCCGGACAGGCGATGTCGGTGTCCGTCGATATCCAGTCGTTGGGGTGGGTCTTGCGTTGCTTGACGGGTAGCAGTGGCAGCAGTGCGGCCAGCGAATAGATGGGGAAGGTCTGACCGGCCGGCAACGAGAGATTCTCGCCGCTGAGCTCGAAGTAGTCGCCGATCTGGTGGTTGCAGACCATCTCGCCACGACACTCCGCCACCTCGACACGCAGGTCGTAGAGCGTAAAATCATCCGGTGCGTTTTCCATTCGGGTACTCTCCTGTCGTCGGGTCGCGCTCCAAGAGGGTGCGGCGCGGCGCCGATGAAGCCGTTATCTCAATACACTTTCACCACGGCCTGCCAACGGCAACCCGTCTGGCGATGGAGTGGAAATGAGCTCAGAGATCGGAGATCCGATCCAGGAGGGGCAACCGCGGCGTGAGCCGTTGCCCGACGGGTCTCCGGCAGGGGGAGAGCCCCCGCGCGTGCCTGCGGACGGACAACTGAGGCGCTATGGTCGCACCGGCTTGCTCAGCTTCTACGGCGGCACCTTCGGTGCGTTGGCTCCTTTCGCTCTCTTCCTGATCGGTGTCGCTTGGCTCGGCCTTTCGGGAGCTCCCGACGAGCGTGGATTTTGGCCCGTGCTGCTGGCGGCGCTGACGCTGGGGTTACTGCTCGCACGCGACCGCGGCGAGTACTCGAACATCATCGTCGAGGGCATGAGCCAGCCGATCGTCATGATCATGGTGATGGCCTGGATCCTGGCCGGGGTGCTCGGCGTGCTGATGAACGCCAGCGGCTTCATCGAGGCCTTGGTGTGGCTCGCTGGACAGATCGGTGTGGAGGGGCGCGGCTTCGTGGCCGCTGCCTTCCTTATTTGTGCCGTGGTCTCGACCGCCACGGGAACAAGCCTCGGCACTATTTTGCTCTGTTCGCCTCTCCTCTATCCGGCCGGTGGCTTGCTGGGCGCCAACCCCGTCATTCTCATCGGCGCGATTCTCGGTGGGGCCACGTTCGGCGACAACATCTCCCCGGTTTCCGACACGACGATCGCCTCGTCGGCCACCCAGCGAGCCGATCTCGGCGGCGTCGTGCGCAGCCGGCTGAAGTACGCGTTGCCGGCGGCGGCGCTGGCGCTCCTGGCCTATCTGCTCTTCGGCGCGGCCGATCCGGGTACGATCGCCGCAGGCGGCGAAGGAGTGGCCGCGTCGGCAGCCCGACAAGCGGCTTCGTCAGCTCAGCAAGCCGCTTCTCCGAGCAGCGGCCTGCAGGGGAGCCCTCGCGGCCTGCCCATGTTGCTGGCGCCGGCCCTGGTGTTGGCACTGCTGTTGAGCGGCCGCCGCCTCATCGAAGGCCTCCTTCTCGGCATCCTGGCAGCCACGATCATCGGTCTGGCCTTCGGGCTACTACTGCCGGGTCAGCTGCTGTTCATCGACACGGAGAACTTCCGTGCGGCGGGGCTCATTCTCGACGGCATGGAGCGCGGCGTGGGCGTTTCGATCTTCACGATTCTGCTGATGGGATTGGTTGCGGGCCTCGAGGCCAGCGGCATCCTCGACCGGGTCGTCGAGTTTGCCCGCAAGCGGACCCACTCGCCACGCGGCGCCGAGCTGTGGATCTTCGGGACCATGTCGGCCGCGGTGCTGCTGATCACCCACTCGGCGGTGGCGATCCTCACGGTCGGGGGGTTCACGCGCGAGACGGGCGAGGCGTTCGGCATTCACCGCTACCGGCGCGCCAACATCCTCGATATCACCTCTTGCACCTATCCGTTCCTGCTGCCCTTCTACATTCCGACGATTGTCGCGGCAAGCACGACGGCGGGGGCCGCCGCCTTCGGCATGCCGCGCATCGCGCCCCTCGCCGCGGGCCTGTTCAACTTCCATTCCTGGGCCCTGCTGGCGGTCCTGATTTTTGCGATCGTGACCGGATTCGGGCGCAACGGCGGCGAGTGAAGATCGCAGTCGCCTCGGCGCAACCCGGACTGCGGGGATCAAAGCCCAGATCAGTGCGAGAACGGGTATTTGATGCCCTTCCAGATCCCCACCCCGATCGCCTTGGTGCCGAGACCGATCTCGTTGAAGACCATCGCCCAGACATCGACGTTCGACATCGTGCTCTCGTAGTCGTGTGAGGTGAAGCCCGGGACCCAGATCGTATTCAGGAAGCGCTTGGGGGTTTCCTTGAAGACCTGACCGGTGACCTGGCTGCCGATGTAGGTGCCGGCCTCGAACTCGGGATCGAGGTCGCTGGCCACGCCGAGGGTAGTGAACAGCGATTTCATGAAGAGCAGGATGTCGGGATCGACGACGTAGCCTTCGCCGGCCAGATCCGCGATCAGATCATCGAGCAGGTCGAGGGTGCCGGGCTCGGTTGCCTCGTCCCTTCCTCCTTCCTCTTCGTCTTCCGCTTCGTCGTTCCCTTTCGCAGCGATTTTACTCTCTTCTTCGGTCGCTTGGTCTTCGAGCTCTCCCGGTGGGTCCTCGTCCGGCCCCTTTGTTGTCTCCGCCTTCTGAGCTCGGGGTTCCCGCGCCGCCCGTTCTGCCCTCTCGAAGACCGCATCGATCGCCGCATCGAGCTTTGCCCGGTCGGTTTCATGGTCGATTGGCTGGGCGAGCAGGCCGTCAACGTTCTCGCGCAGGCGGTCGTAGTGCTTCAGATAGAGACCGAGCCACACCTGCACGAGCTTGGCCCGTTGCTCCAGCTCGAGATCGCCGCATAACCCCCAGTCAAGGAGCGCGATACGGTACGGGTGGGCCTCATTCCCCACGTAGAAGACGTTTCCTGCGTGCGGATCACCATGGAACAGAGTCTGCCCTTGCCCGAGAAGAACGTCGTATGCCATGACGTCGGCTAGGCGCTCAGCGAGCTTCTTGCGCTGCTTTGGATCGTCGGGGAACGCATCGGTGATTTTGTACCCGGCGATGCGTTCCATGACCGTGACCTGGGGGGTGGAGCATTCGCAGAGGGCGGGAACTACCACCTGGTCATTATCGGCGAAGTAGGCGGCAGCCCGTTGCAGGTTTCCTTGCTCATCGGCGGCGCGGATCTCTCGTGCCAGTGCGCTTCGCACCTCGGTGAACATGTCGACCAGCGGCGATGCTCCGATGCCGTAGAACTCGCGATTGTCCTCCAAGATTCCGAGGAGAGTGGTGATGCTTTCGAGGTCCTCGTCGATTGCCGCGATGGCGTAGGGCTTGATGTACTTGACGACCATGGACCGGGGTTCCTGCTCTCCCGGCATCACGACGGAGGCGCCGATCACCGCCCCCACCGAAGCTTCGCTAAGAACCTCATCCTCAAAAACGAACTGATACCGTTCGAGAATCTCGGGCCCGAGAGCGGCCTTGATCTCGGCCACCAGCTCAGGGGCCGTCGTCGTCGAGATACTGTTTTCCAGCGTCTGAAACGACTCGCGCATGTCCTCTGGGATCTCGGAGTAGCGCGCGAGAATCTGCCCGATCTTCTGGAATGTCGGCGTCTTCGAAGCGAAGGCCAGAAGACGATCACCGCGATCGGCATCAAGCGGAACCGTGACCTGCTCGGCGATGCGTTGGCGGATACGATCCATGCTCATGCCACCCAGCACGACGAGCAGGCTGTCGTGCACGAGCGGAACCCAGCTCGCGCCCCATTCCGGAATCACCTCGAGCGCCTGCGACTGGTGCAGCAGCAACTCTATGATGCGCCAGCGATAGGGCTCGAGGTCGATATTGTCGAGGATCTCGAGGACATCCTCTGGCGTGAGCGACGCCATGGCTTGGCCAGGGTCGGCGCCGATAAGGCTCATGACAAGCTGCAGGGTGGCAGGATCGAGCTGCAGCATCATCTCCTGTGCGAGGGCCATGGCCTCGGTCGCAAGGTCGTATTCCTCGTAATGCGACCGCGGGGAGGGGAGAGGGAGAGGAATCGCGTCGAGCGCCGCGGGCGACGTTGCCTGAGCGGGTACGCCCTCCTGCTCCGGCAAGGCCACGGCCACTGCCGAATCCGGCGACGCGAGTGCCAGAAAGAGAGCCAACAAAAGAGTAGGGACAGTCAAAGCCGGCAGGTGGGATCGCCGTTGCGGGGTGACCCGGCGCCGCAGGCCCTCCCGGTGCTGGCCGGCTATCCAGAATTGGATGATCGTCCTGGGGTGCATGGCGGCTCAGAGTCCGGCGGACTGGGGTACTGCTGTCGGGCATTGTCTCACAGGCGGAGCCCAACGGGGGGGTGTGTTATTTTCGGGATCGGAACTGCGCTTTGCCACTCTGGTGTTGCCATGACCAAGGAATGGACCGCCGAATCTCTCCGCGAATTGGCGCTTGGCTACATGCCGTCCGCCGTGCTTCTGGCCGCGGCTGAGCTCGATATCTACAGTGTTCTGGCCCGCGAGCCCATGCATGCCGAGCGGCTCGCCGCGGCCCTCCAGACCGACCTGCGGGCAACCACGGTCTTGGCTGATGCTCTCGTCGCCGTGGGTGTGGTCGAGAAATTCGACACCCTCTACTCCCCCGCTCCGGGCATCATCGACACCCTTGCGGCCGATGCAACGAGCAGAGTGCTGCCTTTGCTTCAACTTCATGCTACTCGCCTCAGGCTTTGGGGACGTTTGGCAGAGGTGGTCAAGACGGGTCGTCCGGTCGCAGTGGCTCCTAGTATCAGGGGCGCCGAGGCCGATCTGGTCGCCTACATCGAGACCATGGAGGTCAATGCTTGGCAGGCTCCCCAGGTGGTTGCGGGGCTCGGCCCCCTCGAGTTCGAGCACCTGCTCGACATCGGCTGTGGCACCGGGAGTTGGCCCATCGCTTTCTTGAGGGCGGTCCCAGGGGCACGCGCGACCCTCTACGATCTTCCGGAGGCACTTCCGATCGCGCGCAGTAGAGTGGAAGCTGCCGGTCTTACGGACCGCGTTTCCTTCGTCGAAGGCGACTTCACGGTGGACGAGGCCCTTCCAGGGGGGGCAGACCTCGCGTTGGTATTCGGCGTGGCCCATCAGAACTCCAGGCAAGAGAACCGTGAGTTGTTCGCCAAGCTCCATACCGCGCTGAGGCCCGGCGGCCACATCTTGGTTCGAGGCAACGTCATGAGTCCTGATCACACGGCGCCGCTCTTCGGCGCCATGTTCGCCATTCTCATGTTGGTGAGAACCGAGTCGGGAACCACCTACAGCTTCGAGGAGACCGTGGAGGATCTCGCTGCGGCGGGATTCGAGGAACCAAAGCTGTTCCGTCACGAACGTGACATCGACTCGATCATTCGGGCACGGAGAAGAGACATTCAGCCGGGCACCGGGGGAGCGCGCCGATGACTGAAGAATGGACTCCGGGGTCTCTCCGCGAATTGGCGTTTGGCTACATGTCGTCCGGCGTGCTGCTGGCTGCGGCCGAGCTCGACATCTTCAGCACCCTGGATCGCGAGCCTGCGAGCGCCCCGAAGCTCGCTGCCATGCTCCAGGCCGATCTTCGTGCCACCACGATTCTGGCGGATGCCCTCGCTGCCCTAGAACTCCTCGAAAAGCGCGAAGACATCTACTCCCTCGCACCGGGCGTCGCCGATGCGCTCACCCATGATGGCTCCGACAATCAGCTGCCGTTCATGCAGCACCATGCCAATAGCCTGAGGTCCTGGGGACGGCTGGCCGAAGTGACCCAATCAGGGCGGCCCGCTGTGGCCGGGCCCAGCATTCGGGGTCCCGAAGCCGATCACGTTGCCTACCAGGAGATCATGGACGTCAACGCCCGCCATGCTCCCGAGGTCATCGCAGCTCTGGGGGCATTCGAGTTCAATCATTTTCTCGACATCGGGTGCGGGCCGGGCACCTGGGCAATATCCCTGCTGCACGCCGTACCTGGGGCCCACGCTACGCTCTACGACAGACCCGACGTCCTACCCATCACCCGCAAGCACGTCGAGGCTGCCGGCCTGAGCAGTCGGGTCACATTTCTCGAGGGCGACTATCTCGGCGATGACCCATTGCCCGAGGGATTCGACCTGGTCTGGATCAGTGCCGTTGCCCACCTGAACTCACGGCAGCAGAATCGCGAGCTGTTTGCCAAGGCGCACGCCTCCCTACGGACCGGGGGGCAGCTCATGATTCGTGACATCGTCATGGATGATGCCCGTGCGGCACCATTCTTCGGCGCCATGTTCAGCGTGACCATGCTGGTTCGAACCGAGACGGGTGGCACATATAGCTTCAGGGAGTTCGAAGAAGACCTCGCGGTGGCAGGATTCGAGCGCGCCGAGCTCTTCTGTGGTGAGCGACCCATGGATTCGGTCATTCGGGCGCGAAGGATGGATGTTCCGCCGAAATAGCAGCATGTAGTGAAGGAGCTCGATCATGACGAAGGAGTGGACACCCGACGAACTACTCGAGATCTCGCGCGCCTATCAGCGGACCAGCCTCATCATGGCGGCGGCGGAGCTCGACGTGTTCGCCGTCCTGGCCGGCGAGCCCAAAAGCGCCGAACAGCTTGCCTCCGATCTGGAGGCAGATCGCCGGGCAACCGCAGTCCTGGCCGATGCGCTCGCCGCCCTCGGTCTTCTCCAGAAGATTGACGGCCAGTATTCCCCCGCGCCGGGCATCGTCGAGGCCCTCACGGCTGACGGCGAAGCGAGCATATTGTCCTACGTGCTCCACGGCGCGAGCTGTGCCCGGAGCTGGGCACACCTGGCCGATTCGGTCGAGATGGGCAGTCCGGTGAATACCGGGCCTGGTATTCGTGGTGCGGAGGCCGAGCATGCCGCATACATCGAGGCGATGGAGGTCGTGAATCGCCAGTCCGCCCCTGAGGTGATCGCTTCTCTGGGACCACCCACATTTGAGCATCTGCTCGACGTCGGTGGTGGCCCAGCCACATGGAGCATCGCTTTCGCGCGGGCGGTGCCCGGGGGGCGCGTCACTCTCTTCGACCAGCCCCAGGTACTGCCGATCTCCAAGAAGCACGTTGAGGCCGCCGCCCTGACGGATAGGTTCACCTTCGTGCCAGGAGACTTCTACACTGATGAAGCCCTGCCCTCGGGTGTTGACCTCGCTTGGGTCAGCGCCATCGTGCACCAGAACTCCCGGCAGCAGAATCGCGAGTTGTTCAGAAAAGTCCACGTAGCGTTGGCGGCAGGCGGCCACATCATGGTCCGTGACGTTGTCCTGGACGACACCCGCACATCGCCGCCCTTCGGTGCCATGTTCGCCGTTCATATGCTGGTCCGGACGGACGGAGGCGGGACGTTCACATTCGCCGAGCTGCGCGAGGATCTGGAGGCAGTCGGTTTCTCTGATGTCGAGTTGGTGCGCACTGCTCAGGATATGAGCTCGGTGGTTCGCGCCCGGAAAGGTTGATCTCGAGAGGACCCATGCTGTGCCGCGATAACGCCCCCTGGGTGTACAAGCTCGAGCGGTGCTTTCGCTGGGAATCCGGTCGCCCCGTGCCCGACGACTACGTGTTCTTCGACAGTGCCGGCAAGGCATGGCTCTACGTCGAGAGGTCGGGCGCGATCACGGTGATGAAGGGCTACGCCTGGAACGGCTGCACGCCCAAGCTCTGCTTTCTCGATTTGCAGATCGGGACGCCCGAGGGGGCTGTCTATGAGGGCACATGCAAGCGCAAGACCTATTATGCTTCGCTCGTCCACGATGCCCTCTACCAGTTCCTACGCGAAGCTAGCCCGCTGAACCGTGGTGACGCTGACCGTTTCTTCCTGCGGCTTCTGCAGGAGTCCGACTTTATACTGGCTCGCGTCTACTGGCTCGTGGTCCGGGCGCTCGGATGGGCGTTCTGGCAGGGGACGAGCAGGAAGCGCGAATGGCTCGGGAGACGCGAGGAGCTAGGTGACCTGCAGCCTCCCGACCATTCAACACGACAACCGGGTGCAAGAGGTGAAGACCGTGAAACTCGATGAGATTCTGGCGCGACTCGCAAACCTGGAAACGAGCCTGCTGTGTGATGCTGACAAGAACCTGCGGGTGATGGACTCCGGAATTCGGCCGGTGCGAACGGACCTGAAGCTCGTTGGCGTCGCCTACACAGCCACCTGCCATGATGATTTCCTGACCGTGATTCAGGCCCTGCAGGAGGCGGAGCCGGGTGACGTACTGGTCGTTGACGGCCAGGGCGGCAAACGTGCCCTGGCGGGCGAGCTGTTCGCCACCGAAGCAGCCCGCAAGGGTATCGAAGGGATCGTTGTCGATGGCGCGGTGCGCGACGTGGAGACGCTTCGAACGCTGGAGATCCCCGTCTACGCGAGGAGCTTCTTCCCGACCTCAGGAACCACAGCGAAGCTCTTTGAGACAGGGATTTCGGTTTCCTGCGGCGGGGTGATCGTGCGCACGGGCGATGTTCTTTTCGGCGATCAGGATGGTGTCATCGTCGGCTCGCAACACCATCTGGCCGAGCTCATTCCTGTTGCCGAGGCCATTCAGGCCAAGGAGACAGAGGCCCTGAAGCGCATGGCGCGAGGCGAGACCCTCCTCGAGATGCTCAACTTCGACGATCACCGAGAAAAGGTCCGAGCCGGCCACGTGAGCAGCCTGAAGTTCACGATCTAGGGGAGCCTGACCTCTGCGGACGCCGACGAGTTCCTCGCCGACACAGGGGAGCGGATGAAGCGAAAGCAGTGGCGCGCCAGTCCACCTCAGTGCAGGTCCCCGAGCCCCAACGCGTCGGCGATGACGGCTGGCTCGTAGTCGCAAGCTCCGGCCTTCTCGCTCTGTTTCACTACTGGGTAGAGGGAGTTGTAGGCAACCCTATTGATGGGAGGTTCACCCGCGACCGCGAGGGCCTCCAGTCTTGCGGCAAGCCGTGCCTGCGCCGGCGGCGCTACCCGGGCACCGTCGTTCACCAAACGTCGAATATTCGACTGTTCGTCATTAAGCACGGTATTCAGAGCCAGGGGCTCCGATTCGCATACGAGCAAGAGTCGCTGGACCGCGGAAGCCAGGCGGTTGACGCGGTCGAGTCGATCGAAAAGCCGCCTCCAGTCCCGCGGAGGTAGGTAGAGCACATGCTCGTTGCCCGGACGGGCCCCGACCTTGCGCAGATCCTCGAGCGACTCCCAGCATGTCTTGAGCAGATATCCGCGCGATGGAATCTCGACGCTCTCATCCATGATGATCTGGTCCAACGCCTGCCACAGCGGGCCCAGGTCATCGATAACCACGAGAGCGCTTTCGGGTTCGAGGGCGCCTCGATTGAAAAGGTGGTCGTACGCGAGGCGCTGCACGGTGTGGGTGGAGCAGCCGTACGCAGCCAGGCCCTCGACCTGGTGGTTTTTGACATGCTCGAGTGCCCAAGCCAGGTCCTCCGGCCTGGTTTCCAGCCGCCGGACAGGCTTGTTCCCTGGCGGCCTCAGGTCGTCTTTGGCAGCGCGGTCGACCACTCTCGCGAGAAGGCGGAAGAGAGCGGCGGTGCGCCAGGCGCCCATGTTGCTGGGAGTCGCTAGGCCGCCTCGCAACCGATCCATGATGGCACCGACTCCCGGCTGCAGGTCCTGAGGCCGTCGCTTCAGCACCGCGGATCCGAGGACCTCGATCATCCAGCTCTCCTCGGATGAATCCTCAGCCGCCCAGTGCACGATGCTTGGGAAGGTCGAGTCGGCCGCCAGCAGGGGGAGGGCGTTTTCGCCGACGAAGCGGAAGTAGGTGTAGCGGTCGC
>Ga0316198_10002130_pt1 | contig 11919 bp, 10 predicted proteins | sample OudBieAanoxic_MG_FD_204935 | JGI IMG/M metagenome (GOLD analysis project Ga0316198, IMG submission 204935) | Coastal sediment microbial communities from Oude Bieten Haven, Netherlands - site A anoxic | ecosystem: Environmental > Aquatic > Marine > Coastal > Sediment | place: Netherlands... | reverse complement strand
GATGTCGGCGATATTATCAAAAAAGTTGGTAACGCCCCGGTCCAGGGGCTCAGGGGTGATGGCCTTATAGCCCTTCGCGACCGGCTTCAGAAGGACATCGTCGAACGCGGTATTGAAGGCGTGGATGTTGCGGTTGTACGACTCCAGCGGATCGCGCGGATCCCTATACTCGTCGGGCAAGGATGCACATCCCGAGACCCAGAGGACGAATAACACAGCACCGATGAACCTCATGCTTGTTGGCCACATGGCAGGGTGCCTTCTTCTGTATCCTTGAGGGAGCGTTGAATTTCAGCGGATGGTAGCACAATCGTCCAGCGCGCAAAGGGGGAGCACGCGGGAAATCGATGCCTTGCGAGATCGGTCTATCATCGCGATCGCCGGGCGCAGGATCATCCTCAAACATCCGGGACTCTTTCACAGACGAGTCACGACTTCAAGCCGAGTTCCTACCCGTGCGGTCGCGTCAAACCCATTGAATGTTGCTCGCCGCCATTAATATACAGCGCGCACATGGAAACCGTTGCCGTGCAACCGCTCAAGGACACCCCCAGTGCCCGGTAGGTGTAGCGCACCCACTGCAATGAAACAGCCACCAGTGCGCAGGTAGGGGGCCATTCTCCGCGCCATGCGCACGTTGCGCACATCCAACGCAGCCTCTTTGAAGCGCTCCGCCAACTGCGGGTTGCCTCCGCGAAGATACTCGTCGCTCAGGTGCAAGAGCCCGGCGAGATCCCGTTCCACGTACAACGTCAGCAGGCGCTCAAAGAACTGCGGCAAGATGTCGCGTGCCTCCAAGGTCTCGCGCAACAGGGCGATCTGGTCGGATTCGTCGAGTCCATCGAACACCGCCAATTGTTCCTCTATAGATTCCAGACCGATCACAGTCTTACCGCCTGCATCCGCGGCCTTGTACAACTGCATATCGAGGAAGTCGCCGGTCACGGCCCGAGGGACACTCAGAAGCGTCACGACGGCCCAGGGCTTAAAATCTTTGACCGCCGCCTCTGGCAGGTCCAGATCGGACAGTGCCTCCAAAGCCTGCCCGTACAGCCCGGGGCCGATCACACCTTCGAGCGTGCGCCCGTCCGTATAGACCATGGTGATCATCGAGTGGATGATGGCCTCGGCATCCGGAATAGCCTCCATGGCGAAGACATCCGCCTGATCAAATGCCAACTGCACCTCAGGCGGCAAGGCCAACACCCGCGGATCTTCGCTGTGGATGGTGCCGAACAGGTAGCAAGGCGCCACGGCTTCCCAACTGATCTCAAACAAGAGCCCGCGGGAAAACCTGACATCCTCTGCACCAGCGCTGCAAAACCAGCAGATGAAAATGAGGCCGAGGAGCCTTGCCTGTCGGTCATTACCCGGTTTCATGCTTCGCGCTTCCTCACGCCTTCTACAGAAATTGGAATTTTGCGACGAGCGACTTATCCTGTCGCGATGATAGAGCAAGAGCAAACCCCAAGCATCGCAGGGCGTTTCCGCGGCTTCTTACCTGTCGTTGTCGATGTGGAGACCGCGGGGTTCGACCCGCAGCGCCACGCCCTGCTGGAGATCGCCGTAAGTATTATCCGCATGCGTGAGGATGGGTACGTCTACCCCGCGCCGGTGATCGCTTGCCACGTCCTACCCTTCATCGGATCGGAAATGGACCCTAGGGCACTGGCGTTCACCGGCATCGATCCTCATCATCCCTTTCGCGACGCAATACCGGAGCAGGAGGCCCTCACCCGAGTGATCGCACCCATCCGCAAGGCCGTCAAGAACAGCGATTGCAACCGCGCCATTCTGGTGGGACACAACGCCGCCTTCGATCTCAGCTTCATCAAGGCGGCGGTGGAACGCACGGGCTTCAAGCGCAGTCCGTTCCATTCTTTTAGCGTCTTCGACACCGTCTCGCTGGCCGGACTCGTGTACGGCCAAACCGTTCTCGCGCGCGCCGCACAGGCAGCTGGGCTGGGTTGGAGCAATAGCGATGCCCATTCCGCGGTCTACGACGTGGAGCAGACGGCGCGACTGTTTTGCACTATCGTCAACCGCTGGCGGGAACTTGACCCGATCAGGGCCTGGGAGAGCTTTGGGGCGGACCCTGCAGAGTGTGAACCAGGGCGTTGAACCTGGAGCCATACTCCAGCTTATCGAAGCGTGAAAATCGGATCGTAAGACCCGGATGTCCGACCAGCGAACGGCTTAGGCAGACGGGTCGTCGGACCCGCCGCTCTTCGCCGCAGCGGACTCCATCATCGTCTTGAGCTCGCCACTGACATGTAGTTCAAGCGTAATGTCGCAGCCGCCGACCAACTCGCCGTCGATATACACTTGCGGAAATGTGGGCCAGTCCGCATAGCGCGGCAAGTTCTCGAAGATCTCGGGATCCTGCAACACGTTGACATAGGCGAACGGCACACCAGTCTCCTGCATCGCTGACGCAGCACGCATGGAAAAGCCGCATTGTGGGAATTGGGGCGTGCCCTTCATGTAGATGACGGCGGGGTTACCCTTAACCTGTTGATCGATTCGTTCCAATACGTCCATTGAACAACCTCAAAATTACGGTGTGGATGACTAGGGCAGAGATCGGGACGCGAACAACCTTTTCAAGCCAGCCCTAATCCAGGTCATCCACATGGCGTTGCAACCATAGCTCCAATAGCGCCAGGTGCCAAAGCTTATTGCCGAGAATACGGGTGTGGTGCTTGTCGGGGGCATCGAGCAGCATGTCAAGGTACTTGTGCCGATAGAGACCGCGCTCCCTGCTGGCGCGAGAGGTGACCAGATCGCGCATCATGGCGAGAAAATCGCCGCGCACATATTTGAGCGCCGGCATGGGAAAGTAGCCCTTCGGGCGGTCGATGACTGCATCCGGCAGCAACCCGCGCGCCATGGCCTTGAGCGGATACTTGCCGCCGTCACGCAACTTAAGCGCCGGTGGACAACGGGCGGCCAGCTCCACCAGATGGTGATCGAGGAAGGGCACCCGCGCCTCCAACCCCCAAGCCATGGTCATATTGTCGACGCGCTTGACCGGGTCATCGACGATCAGGGTGGTGACATCCATACGCAACACAGCATCCATGATCTCGTCGGCACCGGGCCGCTCCAGCAACTCGCCGATCATGCGCCCGGTATGATCCTCACCGCCGTATGCGGAGCCCACCATGCTTAGATACTCGTCGTGATCGCGGTCGAAATAGTGCTTGCGGAAGCGCTCCAGCCAGGTCCCCTCGGCGTCGTCGTGGATGCGGGGATACCAGAAATAGCCGCCGAAAACCTCGTCCGCACCCTGACCGGACTGCACCACCTTAATCTCCCGTGAGACCTGCTCGCCGAGCAGATAGAAGGCCACCGCATCCTGACCGAACATGGGCTCGGCCATGGCGTCCACTGCCTCAGGAAGCCGCCACAGGGCCTCAGCGTTTGGCACCTGGAACTTGCTATGGTGCGTCCCGTAGCGTTTCACCACCAAGTCCGAGTACTCGAACTCGCTGCCTGACTCCTCCGGAGTATCCTCGAAACCGACAGAGAAGGTGCGCAGATCCCGTACCCCCGCCTCCGCCAGCAGGGCCACCAGCAGGCTCGAGTCCAAACCTCCAGAGAGCAGCACTCCCACCGGGACATCCGCCACCTCGTTGCGCCTCTGCACGGCTGAACGCAGGGCGTCGTGAATGGCATCTAGCCACTCGCCATCGCTCAAAATGCGATCCGGCCGGGTGGCATCCAGCTCCCAATAGGGGCGCTCGGCCACATGACCGCCGGCATCGACCCGTATCCAGTGCGCTGGAGGCAGCTTGCGCACACCGGCCAGGACGGTCCGTGGCGCGGGCACAACGGCATGCAGGGTGAAGAGGTTGTGCAGGGCGACCGGGTCGATGGCGGTGTCTACCCCGCCTGCCCCTAATAGAGCTTGGCTGTTGGAGGCAAAACGCATGCGCGCCCCGTCGCGGGTCCAGTAGAGGGGCTTGATGCCGAAACGGTCGCGGGCGAGGAACAGCACCCGCTTTTCCGCATCCCATAGGGCAAATGCGAACATCCCGTGTAGACGCTCGACGCAGTCCTCCCCCCAGGCATGCCATGCCTTGAGGATAGTCTCCGTGTCGCCGTCGGAAAAAAAGCGATAGCCCTTCGCCTTGAGCTCCTCGCGCAGCGCCTTGTAGTTATAAATAGCCCCATTGAAGACCAAGGCAAGGCCGAGCTCCGGGTCCAACATCGGCTGATTGGAACGGATCGAGAGATCGATGACGGACAGGCGGCGATGACCAAAACCAACGGCGCCATCGCTCCAACTGCCACCATGGTCCGGCCCCCGTCGTTGGATCTGCTCCATCATGCGCTCCACGGCAGACAGGTCTGCCGGGGCGCCATCGAATCTCAACTCACCACAGATACCGCACATGTGATGCTCCCGTGGATGGTGTTTGTTTGAAACCGCAGAAACGCGGATGATGCGGAGTGATGGGGCTGGGGAAAAGCAGGCATCACTCACCCACAGACGCGCTCGATCGGAGAGTATACCTGTCCTATTCGCCCCTACACCTCCCCCCAGCCACCGCCTCCCGGTGTCTCGATACGCAGACAATCCCCCGCGGCGACCTTGAAAGCGGTCTTACCCGGCAGCCCGACGCCGTTCAGCAAGTTGCGGCCCGGCATGCCAGAGGCGCCGCCGCAAACGCCCCAGGGACCGCGGGTGCGCCGTTCCGTCAGCAAGGACACCTGAGCGGGCGCGAGAAACTCCAGCTCGCGCACCAAGCCATCGCCTCCTCGGCGCGCGCCTTCGCCACCCGATCCCCGACGTAATGCATAGCGGATCACACGCAGCGGATAGCGGGCCTCCATGACCTCGATCGGTGTATTGAGAGTATTAGTCATGTGGGTCTGCACGCCGGAAAGACCGCCTCCTGCCGCACCCGCTCCCATCCCGCCACCAATGGTCTCATAATAGTCCCAGCTCGCTCCGACACGGGTGCTACCCATAGCGAGATTGTTCATGCTGCCATGACTAGCAGCAGGGATACGCTGTGGCAAGGCATAGGCCAGCGCGCCCATGACCACGTCTACTACCCGTGTGCTAGTCTCGACGTTTCCGGCCGCCACCGCCGCCGGGTAACGCGCATTGAGCAAGCACCCAGTGGGCGCACTCAGCGTCACCGACCGGAATGTCCCGGCGCACGCCGGCGTCTGCGGAGGCATCAGACAGCGGAAGACATAGAGTACCGCCGCAGCCGCGACCGCCAGGGGGCAGTTGATGTTCCCCTCCACCTGTGGCGCCGTGCCGGAAAAGTCCAAACATGCAGCGCCGTCGCTCACAGTCACAGTTACTCGTATTGGAATGTCGCGATTGCCCTGGCCGTCGTCGTCCATCCAGTCCTCGTAGCTGTAGGTGCCGTCCGGGATTTCGGCAATCGCCGCACGGGCCAGACGTTCGCCATAGTCGTTTAGCGCCGCCAACCCGGCGCGGTAGTTATCGGTCCCTAGGTCCGCAATCAGCTCGCCGAGGCGCCGGACGCCGGCCCGGTTGGCGCTGATCTGGGAAAAGAAGTCGCCTCGGGCGTCCGCCGGGTTGCGCGTACCCACCGCGATCCTATCCAGCCGCCCCAAATCGAGCACCCCACCACGGATCAGATGCAGCGGCTCGATCACCAGTCCTTCCTCCAGCACGGAACGGGAAACAGGCATGGAGCCAGGCGAACTGGCGCCAATGTCGGCATGATGGGCGCGATTGACCACGAAACCGCACAGCTCCACCCTGTCGTCGCCGGTACCGACAAATACGGGGGCAATCACGGTCACGTCGGGCAGATGGGTACCTCCGAGGAAGGGATCGTTAAGAATGACCATGTCCCCCTCCCTCCAGTCCATGCGCGTGATCAGGTCCGCCATGGCGAAGGCCATGCTGCCGAGATGCACGGGGATGTGGGCGGCCTGGGCGCAGAGCCCGCCGTCCACGTCGAACACCGCGCAGGAAAAGTCCAAGCGGTCGCGAATATTGGGAGAAAAGGCCGCATTGCGCAGCACAGCCCCCATCTCGTCGCAGACAGCCTCGAGACGGCTTGCGAAGATACTCAGTTCAATCGGATTCATAGGGTCAACCGTGGCTTAAGAAAACGAATGAGGCAGTCGCTGGAGCCGTCCTCCGCGACCATACGACGAAACAGTCCAGAGATGGAACCGTCGCGAAGCGACACCAAAACTCCGAAATCGCATACCGAAATCCGCATTCGCACCTTTGGGGGCTTGAGGTCGGGAGAGACCGTGCATATCTACCCCAACACAGAACGAATTATTACTCAGGAGTCACCCAACCATGGCATACGAACTTCCCGCCCTGCCGTACGCAATTAACGCCCTGGAGCCCACCATCTCCCAGGAGACGCTGGAATACCACTACGGTAAGCACCACCAAACCTACGTTACGAACCTGAACAACCTCGTACCCGGCACCGAGTTCGATGGCATGGGTCTGGAAGACATCGTCATGAAGTCATCCGGAGGCGTGTTCAATAACGCAGCCCAAGTGTGGAACCATTCCTTCTACTGGAATTGCCTCAGCCCCAACGGCGGCGGCGAGCCAGGCGGCGCTCTGGGCGATGCCATCAACGCCAAATTCGGCTCCTTCGACGAATTCAAGAAGCAGTTCTCCCAGTCTGCGGCCACCAACTTTGGTTCCGGATGGACCTGGCTGGTGAAAAACGCCGACGGTTCCATCGAGATCTTCAACACCTCCAATGCCGGCACCCCCATGACCGAGGGTAAGACCGCCCTGCTCACCGTAGATGTCTGGGAGCACGCCTACTACGTCGATTACCGCAACGCCCGCCCTAAGTATTTGGAGGCCATCTGGAATGTCATCAATTGGGACTTCGTCGCCGCCAACTACGCCGGTTGATAAGACCCGCGATTCTTCATGGCAAGACTGTGAGACGTGCAATACAATTGCGGCTGTTCGCGCCTGCTCCCTGAAGAATCGAGTAACGAAAAAGCCCGACACGTTGCCGGGCTTTTTTTTACGCTCGGCAAAATGCCGCTCACCCACCCGGCAGCGAAATTCCCGTCACTTTTTTATACAAAGACACGGCATAGGAATCGGTCATTCCCGACACGAAATCGGTCAAACGCAACAGGCGTGTGTAGAGTCGTGGCGAAGGCTGTCTGCCGGGACCGATGAACTGTTCCGGCACCAGCAAGCTGGTAATACGGCTCTTGGGCGTAGCCCTGTCGCCATTTTCGGCAATGTCGTCCATGACCAGGGCGAACCGCTCCAACAGTTCGCAAATGACCTCGAAGCCGGCGGTTTCGATCTCCACCACTTCAGGTGCACAATAAATACGTTCGCGTGCGACATCGAGCAACCGGTCCAGCTCGCTGCGCTTGGGGACCCGAGTAAGCAGTGGCTCATCAAAACGGCCGTCCAGGATGGCCTGATCGTTATCCAGGAAACAGTCTTTGGCTTGCTGGATGGATTCGTTGATCGCCTTGGCGCGCAAGAACTCAACTTTTTCCAGCTCACCGCCGATTCGGTTCAAGCGGACCTCCTGTTTGGTGTGGTCGCGGATGACGTGCCAGAGCAGCTCGAAGGCATCCCGGTAGCCGATGTGGCCCAAGCGAAAACCGTCCTCGATGTCGATCACTCGGTAACAGATATCGTCTGCCGCCTCCACCAGGAAGGCCAGGGGGTGGCGGCACCACAGGGCCCGTAGCGGATCGCGGCGGATCATCCCTACCGTGTCAGCCACTTCTTCGAACAGCCCCATATCTGCTGCGAAAAAGCCATATTTTTTAGTGCTCACACCCCCGAGCGGACCATTCCGGAGCCAGGATTCGCGGGGGTACTTGGTGAAAGCGGCCAGGGTGGCGCAGGTAAGCTGCATGCCACCACGGTTGTCCCTGCTCTGCAGCCGAGCGAGGACACGGAAACCTTGAGCGTTTCCTTCGAAATTGAGGAAGTCTTCCTTCTCGCTGTCACGCAGTACCGCCACCCGCCGCTTGCCATAGTCCGCATGGCTCGCCCAGTGGCGCATGGCATCCTCTCCGTAATGTCCGAAGGGCGGGTTGCCGATGTCATGAGCCAGGCAGGCGGCGGCGCAGATGTCGCCAAAATCCGATGCCTCGAAACCGATAAGTCCATGGCGTTGGATGATCTGTTCCCCGACCAAGGTACCCAGGGAGCGGCCCACGCTGGAGGTCTCCAGGCTGTGGGTCAGGCGAGTGCGCACATAGTCGATCTTGGACAGGGGGAAAATCTGGGTCTTGTCCTGCATGCGCCGGAATGAGGAGGAGAAGACAATGCGGTCGAAGTCGCGCTGAAAGTCGGTGCGGGCGGTCGAGCCGGCAGGAGGGGCCTCGGCACCCAGGCGCTTGCGGGACAAGAGTTGCGGCCAGTTCATCGACATTGATCTTAGCAATCCCATACGGTAAGGCTGCCAACATGCCAGTAGCGGCAGACTCATGATGCCTGGTTACCGATGATCGTGGAACCTAATCCGGCTTACTATCACATGGGTGAGCGAGTGCAGAACGCCCTCTAAAATAGACCAGCTAAGGAATTTTCAATGTGGGACCAGCGATACAACCGAGAAGACTATGCCTACGGCACTGAACCAAACGACTTTCTGGTTGCGATGTTCGATAGATTACCTGAAGGCAAGGTGCTGTGCCTGGGAGAAGGAGAAGGACGCAACGCAGTGTGGCTGGCCCAGCTTGGCCGCGAGGTAACCGCGGTGGATGCTTCCGCGACTGGGCTGCAGAAGGCGCAACGACTCGCCGCAACGCGCAACGTAGAAATCGATACTGTACACGCAGACCTTGCGGTCTTTGAGATCAAGCCACGGCACTGGGATCTTATTATCTCGATCTTCTGTCATCTACCGCCCGCAGTGCGGGCCGATGTGCACCGCCGCTGCGTACAGGGCTTGCGTCCTGGCGGTGTCATGCTGCTCGAGGCCTATACGCCACAACAGCTCGAATACAGGACCGGCGGCCCCCTAACTGCCGACATGATGATGGACATGCAGTCCCTCCGTGCCGAGCTTGCCGGTCTGGAATTTCACCATTTGCAGGAGTGCATACGCGAAGTGCACGAAGGCGAGTTTCATCATGGAACGGGGGCGGTCGTGCATGCCTTGGCAAGGAAACCTTGAGTCCCTTCGCTGCAATTGCCTTGGGTACCAGTTGTCTTTGAATTTGGCTTCGAGTTCGACGTATCAGAGCACCGTCGGCCGCACCAATTCCGCCCGCACCAGATAGCGCAAAGAACCACCGGCCATCGGGGCATCGAAGGGGTAACAGGTGACGAGGATCAGCTCTTCCACGCCATCGCGGATAACGATATCCGAATCTCGCGAGTCGCGGATTCCGGTCTCGGTCACCCGATAGCGATAGCGACCATTGTGAGCCTCAAGTTCCAGAACCTCTCCTGGGCCAAGACCTTCGAGGAACCGAAAGTGGGTATCGCGGTGACCACTGATCACCAAGGTCCGACTGTCGCCGGGCATGCCGCTGCGAATGGCATGGCCGGGAGCGAAGGCAAGGACGTTGCCGCTATCGCCTTCCAACACGATCAGATCCACGCCCTCCCCCGGCGCCCTCAGCCGCGCCACCGGCCAATGGTCTGCCCAGGTCCAGGGGCGATGGATGTCTCCGTCGTTCAGGGTCTCAGCCCATGCCTGTTGAAGCAGTTGCTGGGCCAGCCACGCCTTGAGGGGAATCCAGCTCCCGTGGGTAAGGAGTGCGGCGCCAAGTATCAACGACCCGAGCGCCGCGCCCCGCCGGATGAGACCGGGGACCATCAGGGCGTCTCCACCCGCCGGCCACCGGTACGCAGCATCGCGCTCGCCAGGAGCAGAAGCCCGATCCCGGCATAGCACCATGCCTGGAAGGAGGTGGCCCCCGCCGCCATATCCAGTTGGTCACCGCCTTGGCTCGTGGATCGGGTCGGGGGCTGCCAACCCGCAGGTAAGTTGTTCTTCAAGGCATGATTGTGGAGCGACTCCTCCAGCGATCGGGCCGGCGTCGCATCCACGGCCACCAGGCTGGTGAAGGGGCTGACCAGGTGGTGGCGGAGGGCGAGCTCCAGCACTGCATCGCGCACCGTGCCAGGATCGTCGCCCCGCGCCAGGCCACGCATCCACTGCCGAATCCGCTCCCGCGCCCAGTGCACGCCCAGTCCATCCTGGTGCTCGCTGCGCTTGAGCACGAGGTTGCTCTTCCAAAGCAGGTTACCAAGATTGCCCTGAAGCAGACCGCGCTCTGGGGTGGCGGTCAGCTTCATCACCGCCAACACGGGCTCGCCGAGATAGAGGTCGGGCAGCGACGTCGGCAGCACCTCGGTGGCCTCGGGGAGATCGAGTTGTAGATCGGTCAGGGCGGGGTGCTCCAGCTTGGTAAAAAGGGCCTCCATCTTCTCCTGGACCTCGGCCAGATCGCCAATGTAGGTGAAGCTGCCACGCCCATGGTGCGCAGCCTCGGTCATGAAGTGACTGTTGGGGGCGGAACCGATGCCGATGGTGAAGAGCCGGCGATTGCCCAGTCTGCGATGAATCAGTTCCATCAATTGCCGTTCGTTGCCCACCGCACCATCGGTAATGAAGATCAGTTGTTGCAGGTGGCCGTCGTTCTGCACCGGTATGTCGAAGGCCATGGCGAGAGCCGACAACATCTCGGTCCCACCCCCTGCCTCGAGCGCGGAAGTGAAATGGAGGGCATCGCGGATGTTCTCTGGGGTGGCCATAACCGGCCGGGGGTGGAGCGCCTGGCTGGAGGAGTTGAACTCGATCAGATTGAAGCGGTCCTCCGGGTGCATCCGCCTTAAGGCGTTGGCCAGGGCCTCACGAGCCTGACGGATGGAGGCTCCACCCATGGAGCCCGAGGTGTCGACGATGAAGATCGCCTCCCGCGCCCGCCCGCCCTGCTGCTCGAAGGAGGCCACGGGCGGCATAACCATCAGCAAGCCATAGTCCCCCGCTTCGGTCCGTTCGGAGAAGAAGGCGGCGATAGGCGCTCGCCCCGCCTCGGGACGCCAGACCAGCTCGAAGTCCCGCTCCGCTGGGACTTGGCCAGCCTGGAGTCGGATCGACACCTCGCCGTCATCGCCATCGGTCCGATCGATGGCATGATAACGGCTCTCCAGATGCACCAGCGGAAACCCGGCATTCAGCGCCACCTCCAGGGTCACGGGATTGAGCGGGAGTCTTCCCTCCTCGCCATCGGTGGGCCTGATCTCCACCACGCTGGGAATCTCACCGGGCAACACTGACCAGCCGCCATCGACCTGGACCGACTGCTCCAAGGTGCCGGCGCTGCCGGGTTGGTACCTGGGGGTGATGGCCATGGGAAAGCGCAGACTGAAGGCCCCTTCACGCCAACGTAGCAGGTGCTGATACTCAATCTCCACCTCGACCTCGCCCCGCGGCGGGATATTGGCCACCGAAGTGGTAAAGAGATTGGGCCTGTACTGTTCCACCAGGCCCGCCCGCTTGCCCATGCTCGCCGCGGCCTCATAAGCCTTGCGAGCCGCCTCCTTCTCCTCGATGCGACCCTCGATGATGCGCTCTCCAACGCGCATCTGCAGTCGATCTACCGCCGCATCTTCGGGCAGAGGGAAGGCGTAGACCGCTTCCGCCCAAGCGTCGCCGGGATTGCGGAAACGTTGCTTGACCACCGCCCGGACAATGGGTCCGGTGACCCGAATCCTCGCCTCGGTCTCCTGGATAGGCGCCGGATCATACTGGCCTGGACTCGGCGTCTCCAGCAGCAGGGTGCCCTGGTGCACCTCGTCCATGGTCATCTCCCCCTGCGCGAAGATGGGTGTACCGAGACTCAACGCCGCCAGGGCGACGATGGTATAACGCAAACGGTATAGTACTTGAAGCTTGAACATGGTGTGGTGTCCTCCGGGTTTCGCTGTCGGCGAACACCACA
>Ga0316198_10002129_pt1 | contig 11919 bp, 8 predicted proteins | sample OudBieAanoxic_MG_FD_204935 | JGI IMG/M metagenome (GOLD analysis project Ga0316198, IMG submission 204935) | Coastal sediment microbial communities from Oude Bieten Haven, Netherlands - site A anoxic | ecosystem: Environmental > Aquatic > Marine > Coastal > Sediment | place: Netherlands... | reverse complement strand
ATGCGTCCGGCATCACCTGGCGCGACGCCGCGGACCGGTCTAAATCGCTATGTTGTTCAACCTATTTGCACCCAAGCCACCCCTGGACGTGGCATCTGCCGAATGGATCTTCCAGGTCTTTGCCTGGGCGCTGCGCAACGTCGACGCCAGCTATTTCGGCAACCGGACGATCCTAGTCAACCCCACAAACGAACATTTTCCCGGGCGCGCGGACAGCGTTCATGGTATGGCCGAGCTAATCTTCCGGGCCACCGTCGGATATGCCGGCATGACGCACTGGCCCCTGCGCTTGCTGGAGCCCGGCCATCATCTCCCGACGACGGCACCGAAGGTCCAACTCCCGGACCCGCTGCGCACTACGCACGAAGCAACGCAGACTCTGTCGACCGTGGCCACGACCATCCCTATCGCCTACGACCCCGCCCTCATCGGTAATCCCGAGGCATTCATCGCCGGACTCGCCCAGAATCTCGCCCACTACCTCGGCAGCGCCGCTGGCGAGATGGCCCCCGGAGGTCTTCAGAATTGGCCCCAGGCCACGGAGGCGCTCGCCGTATTCATGGGCTTCGGGCTGATATTCGCCAATACCGCATTCAGCTTCCAGGCACGTTCTTGCGGCAGTTGTGGCGGACCCAGCGCCCAGCGCCAGGCATTTCTGTCGCAGTACGACGTCACCTACGCTCTCGCCCTTTTTTGCGTGCTCAAAGAGATTCCCAGTAGGGAGACCTTACGCCATCTCAAGAAATCTCTGCGCTCCTATTTCAAGCGCTGCGTCCAGGACATCAATGCACGCCAAGAAGATCTCACCAAATTGCGCGCCATTTCTGTTGAAAGAGTAGTTAACTAAGCCGCGAACATTCAAATACGCCTGAATAACCAGCGCATTGCCGTTCATCGCTCAGGTGTGGGGCAATACGCTGCGCTATTGCACCCGACGCTGCTTGTTGGCGATTCAAACACTCTCCTCAAAACTACCCGTGCCAGCGCTCGACCTCCTCCTGCCCGTCATCGCCATCGCCTTCGCGGCAGGGCTGATCCAAGGTCTGTCCGGTTTTGGCTCGGCGTTGGTCGCAGTCCCGCTGCTCTCGCTGTTATTGCCGGTGGAGACGGTCGTCCCCCTGATGGCCTTGCTGGCCATCCTCATCTCCGCCTTCAACCTGCTGCACCTGCACCATGCCATGCGCCTCTCGCCGGTATCGAGACTGATTGGCGGCTATCTGATCGGCACGCCGGTCGGCCTCTTTGTCCTCACTCGTACGCCCGAAGTGGCTATGCTTGGCGCACTCGGGGCCTTTCTCGCCGGCTATGCCCTACTCTCTCTCTCCGGACAGCAGCCCAATGCGTCCTGGCTGCGGGAATGGCGCATCGGCCTGGGCATCATCTCTGGCGCCCTCGGGGCCGCATTCAGTACCAACGGACCACCGATCATACTGCACGTCGCCGCGCACGCGGAGTGGGACGCAGATCGCCAGAAGGCCACCCTGGTGCTGTTCTTTCTGCTATCCAGCTGCATCACTGTCTTCGCCCATGCGCTCAGCGGCCTGGTCACCGCTGAGGTTCTCGGTTGGTTCGCCTGGAGCCTGCCTATGTTGATAATCGGTACATACACCGGCATGCGCATCTATCGAAAGCTCGGACGAAACGACTATCAACGATTGACCTACATGCTGATCTTAGTCACCGGCTGCGTCCTGCTGTGGCGCGCTCTCCTCGCTTGAGGCTGAGATAGACCGCTGGGGCGTTACAGAAACCGCACAAAACCGCTGCAGCATGCGGCGGATTCTCGAGAAACCAGAACATATGCCTATTGCTAAATTTTGACGAAAAAGTTGATCTGAGCCTCGACTCGGTGTTACTGATTTACCGTGAGGACGAAAAACGCGACGGAAAACGGCCGAATAGGCTCAACCGACCAATAATGATGGGGCAATCCATGGTCGACGAAGCGACAGCAGCCGGCAATACCACGCCGGCAATCACCATCCACGAGCACATCGTGGAGATTGTCAGTGACTCTGGCGAAGGGGCACAGAAGGCTGGTCAGACATTCGGCGCGGTCAGCGCCCGGATGGGCAATGGGGTCTGGACGGTGGAGATTATCCCAGCAGAGATCCAGCCGCCAGCACGCTCACCAGCGGGTGCCAGCGGCATCCGTATCCGCCTCGCGTCCAAGTACGTCACCAACATGGGCGACGAGGCGGATCTGGTGGTGGCCTTCAACGAGCAGGTGCTCTATTCGCGCATCGCCAACGGTGCTTACAAGGAAGGCACCGTGGTGCTGTTGGAGAGCAAATGGCGGGATGATCCGGTCGAGGAGATCCGCGCCCAATACGCCAAGGCCGTCATGGAATTTCGTGCCAATGGCCTGGTCGTCCACGAGCTACCCATCGAACTGGCCTGCCTGGAGCTGACATCGAGCCCGCGCAAGGGCAAGAACATGTTCGTGCTCGGCATGCTCTGCCACATCTTCAGCCGGGATGCGGACACCGCCCGAGCTCAGATCGCCGACACCTTCCGGCGTAAGAGCGACGAGGTGATTGCGCTGAATATTCGGCTGTTCGATTCAGGCATGGCCTTCGCGCGGGATCATTTGGCGCTGCATTTCCACATCCCACCCCACCCGGACCAGGGCGGACGCTGGATTGTCACCAACGGCAATCAGGCGGTGGGCCTCGGGGTCATGGCCTCGGGCATGGAGCTAGTCTCCATGTACCCGATCACACCCGCCACCTCGGCCTCCCACTATCTGGCGGACGTTTTCCACCAAGTTGGCGGCTTCGTCCACCAAGCCGAGGACGAGATTGCCGCCATTGGCTTCGCCCTCGGCGCCTCCTTCTCGGGCAAGACGGCCTGCACCATCACATCCGGCCCGGGACTGGCGCTCAAGACCGAGAGCCTGGCCCTGGCTGTCATGGCCGAAATTCCGCTCGTGCTCGCTGTGGTACAGCGCGGCGGCCCGTCTACCGGCCTGCCCACCAAGGTCGAGCAAGGCGATCTGCTCGCTGCCCTCTACGGCGAGCCTGGGGACGCGCCCAAGGTCGTGATTGCCGCGGCTACCATCGCCGAGTGCCTGCACTTCGTCATCCTGGCCCGGCGTCTGGCGGAGGCGTTTCGTACACCAGTCTTGCTGCTGACCGATGCCAACCTCGCTACCGGTGTGCAACCCTATCCAAGACCGGAGCCGAGCGCCGAGTGGCTCGCGCCACCGGTCGATCAATCCACCTGGGACGAGGAGGTCCCGCCCTATGCCTGGGACGAACGCACCGGTCTGTCGCCCCGCCCCATTCCGGGTATGCGCGGCGGCGAGTACGTGTTGACAGGGCTGGCGCACACGGAACAGAGCAAGGTGGCCTACGACTCAGACTCCAATCAACGCGGTTGTAACCTGCGTAGCCGCAAGCTGGCGGCCCTGGCGGGCACCCTCAAGCCGCCGAAGGTCCACGGCGATGAATCCGGAGATCTGCTCGTGGTTGGTTGGGGCTCCACCGTCGGCGCCATTGAGGAAGCCATAGACCGGGCACGTGCGCAGGACCACAAGGTCTCGTCGCTGCACCTGCGTTTTCTGTCCCCGATGGAACCTGGGCTCAAGGAGATCTTCGGGCGATTTCGCATGGTCATGACGGTGGAAATAAACTACAGCGACGACCCAGACGCCCCCCTGATCACGGACGACACCCGGCGCTATGCCCAACTCGCCTGGCTGCTGCGCGCCCATACCCTGGTCGATGTGGACTGCTGGTCCGTAGTCTACGGTCATCCGCTGCAACCCGGCATGATTCACCGGGTACTGCTCAAACACCTTGACGCATTGGAGGCAATCCACTGATGTTCGGACTAACGGCGGACTGGTCTCACGAGATCTTCGAGCGATACTTCACCCTCGGCGATTACGCCGGCGGCGAGGCGCGCTGGTGCCCCGGCTGCGGCGACCACGGCGTGCTCACCGCAGTGCACAAGGTCCTGCGCGACGAGCAAGTGGTCCCGGAGATGACGGTGGCGGTGTCTGGCATCGGTTGTTCCAGCCGCCTGCCCCACTACATGGGAACCTTCGGCTTCCACGGGTTGCACGGGCGCGCACTGCCGGTGGCCTGCGGCATTAAGTCGCGCCGCCCGGAGTTGGATGTCTGGGTCGCCACCGGGGACGGCGACTGCTTCTCCATCGGCACCGCCCACTGGATCCATGCTATCCGCTATAACATGGATATGACCATGATGGTGTTCGACAACGCCATCTATGGTTTGACCAAGGCTCAGACCTCACCCACCAGCCCGACGGGCATGCATACCAACACCCATCCCTTCGGTGCTATCCTCGATCCCCTCGACCCGTTGACCGTCACCCTGGGGGTCACCAACGTCTCCTTCGTCGCCCAGGTGGTGGACTGGAGCCCTCCTCTGCTCTACGAGGTACTCAAGGCCGCCCACCGCCACAAGGGGCTGGGCTTCGTGCGCATCGTGCAACGTTGCCCGGTTTACGCCAACAATTACGTCAAGGATCTGCTTGGTCATCCAGACCGCATCCTGCTGCTGGAACATGAGAACGGCATCCCAATCGACAATAGCGTCGCACGCCAGTTTCGCAACCATCGTTCGCACGACCCGTCGGACATCTCCGCCGCCACCGACCTGGCGCGGGATCAATCCGTAATCCCGGTAGGACTGCTCTACCACAACCCGAACGCGCCCTGCTACGAGGAATTGAGCAGCCGCGGCAGCGACATGACGGTCGAGCAAAAACTCGCAGGTATGAACGCGGCGCTCGACACCTTTACGATCTAAATCAAGAGTCCTCAGCGCATGAGCAAGCAACAGACGGACGGCGAGGTGGGCCGGATGACTCAAATCCCAGGGCGCGCAGGAGAATCTCTGCCCCAACTGCCGCCAGTCGTCAAAGACGTCAAGACCAGCCGCCGGCTGCTCTTCACCCTGCGTCACTTTCACCTTGGCGATCCAGGGGCAATGGAAGAGCTGGAGCCTTTGGGGCCTGACATGCTCCCCGCCCTGCTCTCCCCCTTCCGCGAATCCTCGCGCCTGCGCTACACCTACCCCCTGTTCCTGTTCCCAGCCGAGGGCCAGGATGGTCACGCCAAGGCCGAGCAGCTGACTTGCCCCCTCTCCGAATGGCTGCAACAGGCTGCAGCGGCCTTCGCGCCGGAAAATGACGCCGCGCGTATCCTCAAGGACCACCTGTCCTGGCTTGATCATCACCTGCGCCATACATTGATCGACAGGGACGGGCCGCTGGATGCCGCGTCCACCCTGAGCGAAGCCGGCGCGGCGCTCAAGGCGCACCTCGGGCTTGACGAGAGCGGGACCGAACGTCTGGACATGGACATCCGCTCACTGGCGGACCAGGCCCCTGCTGGCGCCATGATCATGGCTTACGGCCGCTACCCGGCCATGCACCTGTTGGTGCACGCTATCCGCAGTCGGATATTGCCCCGCCGCGCGCGATTCAGGACCCTGATCGACAATTGCATCCGCGGCCTGGAAGAGCTACTCGACGTCGAGTGGACCAAATCCGACGAGTCCATCGAGCCGGCGCGCGCCAGGGATAGCGTCGGTCCCGGCAACCAACTGTTCGACCTCGCCGCCCTCTCAGAGGTCATGGACCACTCCCGCGGCACCCAGCGCATGCCCGAGGAACGCAGAATCCGCATCGAGTGGGCGCTACAGGTACTCAAGGACTGGGAAGGCGATCCGGTGCTGGTGCACTTCGTCCACGACGGCCGCTTGACCTGCAAATGGCTACCCGACACCAATCCCGTGACCGACCTGGAGGACCCGGACCCCTGCGGGCGGGCCACCCGCCTGTTCGACGAGCAGGCAGCGCGACTGGCGGAGATCTTTGCCGCCGTACGCATTGCCCAGCTCGAGATCAACGGCATCTACGACCCGGCCATCCACGACCCCTGGTTCGACAGGTTCAACTGGGAGGGCTTTTCGCAGGAAGAGCTGCAGCTCGTACCTACGGTGATCGCTGTCGGCGATGCCGAATGGCTCGCTGGCGACGGCATGCGTTCCTTCTCGCGCCTGCTTAGCTCGGGGCGGCCGGTACAGATCCTGGTCCGCGTGCAGCCGAGCCTGAACCCCAGCGCGGCACCCGACGAGAACCCCTTCCAGCAATTCCGGCTAGAGCTGGGATACCTGGGCATCGGCCACCGCCAGGCGGTGGTCACCCAAACCTCTCCCGCACGTCACCAGCACCTGATGGAAGGTTTCCTCACTGCCGTCGACGCGACGCGTACCAGCCTGCACGTGCTGAACACGGGGACACGCACCGACACCAAGCTAATGCCCCTCAACGCCTGGCTGGTCGCCGGTGCCGCACTGGAGGGCCGTGCGCATCCCTTTTTCCACGTCAACCCGGAGGCAGGAGACGCCGCCGCCGTGCGCGTAAACTTCTCAGGTAACCCGCAACCGGAGCAGGACTGGCCCATCCACCCCTTTGCCTACATGGACGAGAACGGTAACCGGGTCGACGAGCAGCTCGCCTTCACCTTCGCCGACTATGCACTGCTTGTAGGGTCCCTGCGCGACCACTTCCGTCTGATACCCCCCGGCACCGAATCGGACGCCCTGGTGCCGATGCAGGACTATCTGGCCATGAAGCCGGACGATGCCTACCAACGTGTCCCCTTCGTCTGGGGCGTGGACGGCGGCGGTCAGCTCCATCGACTGGTGGTTGCCCGCGAGCTGGCCCTAGCCTGTCTCGACCGGCTCAACTACTGGCATACACTCCAAGAACTGGCAGGCGTGCGCAACCGCTATGTCGAGCAAGCCATCGAGCGGACGCGTCAGGAAGAACGCGAGGCAGCCCGTCTGAACCAGGAACGGTTGGTCACGGAACACGCCGCAGAATTCGACCGAGCGCGCAGAGAGGCTGCCGGGGAGGCCATGCAACGTCTCACCGACATGCTGCTGAGCATGGACTTCAGCCAGTCCCTAGGGGCGGGGGAACCGATGACGACGCCTGCGTCGAGACCATCGGAGCCAACGGAGAACAAAACCGCCGCATCGACAGACGAGGAAGGGGTCGACGCATCCAAGCCTCCTCCGCAAACGGCCGAGATCGAAGACGACCTGGTCTTCGACGATCCCTGGATCGACACCCCTCTGTGCACCAGCTGCAACGACTGTCTCAAGGTCAATCCCCTGCTGTTCGTCTACAACGATGAAAAACAGGCCGCGCTGACGGACATTGAAGAGGCCAATGCCACCTACGCACAGCTGGTGCAGGCCGCCGAGCTTTGCCCGGCGCGTTGCATCCACCCGGGCAAGCCCTGGAATCCGGACGAACCGGGTCTGGAAGACCTGGTCGAGCGTGCGGCGCCGTTCAATCAGTGATGATGAAAACGACGGACCAAAAACTAAAGACCAAGGACATCTTAATTCTGCTCAGATCCATCTAGCGTAGACCGGTAGCGCTATTTTCCTTTCGGCAGGCAGGACCACGAGTGGCCTCCGCTCTTCGACCAGCTATCTACGGAGCACTGGTCGCCATTGCACTTCGCTCAAAGTCGATGTCGTCGGTTTTACCCGGCGACGTCCGTCTGGTTGATCTGCCTCGTGGCTAGAGTTATAGCGCGCATCGCGTCATTAACAAACGTTAATTAATTAAATCCATCATATCCATCGCTTCTGCCCGTCATGGATACTCGTAACGCCATTCTGACCGCATCCATTTCACTCTTCGCACGCGACGGCTACGCCCAGGTGTCGATGCGCGATCTCGCAAATGCCGTCGGCATCCGGGCGCCGGCACTCTACAACCATTTCAAGGACAAGGAGACCCTGTATCTGGAAAGCGTCCGACACGCCTTTCGGGGCAAGGCGGATGCCCTCGCCCAGGCGCTATCCAGCGGAGCATCGGCGCACGAGCGCCTCGAACACTACGTCTCCTGTATAGCGACAGTCTTCACCGACGACCCGGATTCCCGCCGGCTGATCCAGCGCGAGATCCTCGACGGCAACGAAGCGCGGCTTCGGGCGCTATCCGATCAGGTGTTCCTGGCGCCCTTTTGCAACACCCTTGTACTGGCCAAAGAGCTGGCCCCGGAACGCAATGCCCACCTGCTTACCGTCTCCATCGCCGCCCTGGTCGTGCACCATATCGACATCGGCCCGCTAAGGCGACTGCTGCCGGGACACCGTCCCGAGCATGAGGAACCGGCCTGCATCGCCCGTCATGTCTGCTCGCTGCTGCTGCATGGGATTTCGTCAGCGCAGAAACCGAATGAACAGGGTGTATCCGGTACATAGCCTCCCGTGCTGGACCACTAACCCTAAAAACGGCAGTAGCGTACCTGCGGTCGAGGATTTTCGACCGTCCACACGTACACGTATCGGCGCTGCCGGGCTCTACCCGGGGGCGGGGAGCAAGTCGGGTGGGTTCAATTGCCGCCCGTGGAGGTACTTTACCAACCCCTGGGACAGCGCCCGGCACCAGCGTTGGACCGGCGTCAACTGCTCCGCAGTTTCCATCAGGGTGCTGAGGAAGACCGAGAGCGTGCGGCAGGCATCCTCGACCCATGCAATGTCGGCATGGGCGTGGCTGATCGTGACCCGTGTTTGCCTGCCATGGCGGATCAGTCTTGCCGGTGCATGCAGCAACAACGGCCGACTGGTGATCGATTCGGTGTGCTTGTGCGGATCGGCAAGACGCACGAACAGGCTCCACCAGTCGTATACCAGAGCGGTCATGCGGGCCATGAACCGGCAGCGTTTGAGATCCCGGGTCGTGAATCCAACCCAACCCCAATGGTTCTTGAGTTCGTCGAAATTATTCTCGCAATCGGCACGGTCGCGATAATGCTGGGCGATGGCGAGGACGTCGTCGTCCAGCGAGGTGACCAGCACGGCATACTCGTAGACTGTCACCTCGTCGGCGACCTCGGCGAAGCTCAGGCGCAGCTGCTCGGGGTTGGCTTCATCGACAACGGCCAGTTGCTTGTTCACAGGCCGACGCAGCACCACCACGCGTCTGTGCCGGCTCCAGCCCGACAGACGCAGCTCCGATTCGGCGCCTTGCCACCCCTGGCCGGCATCCTGCCAGTCGGCGCCGCGCATCAGGCGTTCCACGAGTTTCTTGACCCCTTTGGTCATGCGCAGCTTGAACAGATAGTCGATTCCCTCTTGCTCGGCGCGCGCCATGTTGCCCTGGGTGCCCCAGTCCCGGTCGCCGCGAATAAAGGCCGGCCAGTTGGCCTGTCCGATGCGTTCGAGCAGCGCCCACAGACCCGGCGAGCTGTGCTTGGAAGCGTTTTGGTTACCGGCCTGGACCTCGACATCGAGGATCAAGCGTAGGTTGGCGATCATATAGGTATGGTAGGTGTGCGAGGGGCGTCCCGGCTTGTGGGGGTTATAGCCCTTCACCGCACCCTCCTGGTGGCCATACAGCACCTTGACGGTGACGTCCGCATCCAAGATCCACGGCTCGCTCAACAGCGGCGCATAGACTAGGTGCAGATGCCTTTGCAGCCACGCGTTCCCCTTCGTTTCGTCGAGCTTGGCGACATTGCGCCGCACCGAGTCCTCGCTGACCACTTGGCTCATGCCCAGCAGCCCGGGATTGAGGCCGTCGCCGCGCAGCCCGTTGACATGCGCATAGCGTTGGTGACCGGCGAGGTTCGACAGCACCGTGGTGCCCAGCACATCCCGTTTCGGCGGCGCGTTCGGACTGCGCAACTGCAGCGGACATTCCTCCACCCAGGGATCGAACAGCCCGCTGGCTTTGAGGTACTACGTAAAGAACACCAACTGGCCCAGCGGCGTCACCGCCGCCTGCGGATCCCACTCTACCTGTACTCTTCCGGCGAAAGTATCGACGGGAACCGGTCCGCGGACCGGTACCAATGCACCCTTTTCCGACTCACCCGCTGGGTGAGCGATCAGCTCTTTCATATGCACCTCCTTGTGGCAGAATTTCAACCGGTTAGGCTACGTGATGCAAGAGCTAACTGCCGTTTATAGGTTGAAGGGTTTGGGCAAGAAGACGTTAGCGATATTGCTTCCGGCTGGGATCTGGGTTAAACAAAGTGGAAGGTTCGGCATCATGGCCAAGACACCTAACAATCTGACTACGTCGCGCAGGTGAATGCCGAAACGGATGAGAGTAAGAGCGCTCTGTCATGGGCAAGGGAGAGTCGTGATCTGGGCCAGAGTTTTGAGGATGCCATAGACCTACTGGTCGCATCGGGCGCAGACAGCTAGCATGTCAAAAGTATCGGATAATGTCCTTAAGGAACAGCACTCAACGACAGCGCGATGAGATTCAGCGGCTGCGCTGGCAATGTCGCCGGGGCATGCTTGAGCTTGACGTGGCCCTGCGACGGTTTCTAGATCAGGATTACGGAGCCCTAGGGCCGGCTCAACAAGCGGCCTTTGTTCGTCTTCTGCAACTTGAGGATCAGGTCCTCCATGAATGGCTCATGGGCCGAACAATTCCCGAGGATGCTGGAACCCGGGCGCTAGTAGCGCGCATGCGAGTTCCGGGTGACTAAAGGAGCCTCTGAGTATGGGTAACGTATTGTTTATGGGTGTCTGCTTGCTGCTTCTTAGCACTTGTGCCACTACCAACGACCCGCGCAAGGGTGGTTTGTTCGGCGGCGTTCAAGGCCTATCGTCCGGGGTGTACGAGAAGCGTATCCAGGAGCGAGAAGAGAGTCTGCAGCGTTTGAATGCCATCAAGGCGGAGTTGAGCAGTGAACAGGCACATTTGACATCGGAGCGTCAGCGGAAGCAGGCCCGTTTGGGCAAGCTGCAGCGGAAACTCGCGCAACTCGACAGGGAGACCGCGCAACTGGCCGATCGGTTAAAGAGCCCGCGCTCTCGACTCGCCGGTGACCGGGCAAAGACTGCTAGCTTGCAGCGAGATCTGGAACGTCTGCGTCAAGATATTGCTCGGGTTGAGCGCAAGAGCGAGACCAACCGACCGGTGGCCGAATTGGAAGCGGAGCGCGACCGCCTGGAAGCGGAGTATCGCCAGATGTTGGATCTCTACCTAGAGCTGGGCAAGTAACAATAACGATTGCATCATCTTCGACAGCCCGGCCCTTATCGCAGAGTGATTGACTGAAAATTGAGCTGGCGCAGTACGACTTTCCTCCGGACTGCTAGCGTAATTGCATAGAGAGGTCCTCCTCGGCGAGGAGTGGGAACCCGATAGACAACAAGTCTTTCGTGCGGTTGCGCGAAAATGTTGGAGAAATACGCTATTGAGGCGGCGGCGTGAGGAAAATCCACTTCGTGCGGGCCATTGCGCTTATCGTTGCATGCGGCATCTTGGTCGCCGAGGCGACTGGCGCACCCGGCGCGAGGGATGCGCGTGGCAGCCATCCGGATTCCCACGCCTTTAATCCTGCGGTCGGCGCTAGCATTGAGAGTGAGGACGGCCGCGCCGAGCTGGGCATACCTCCAGGTGCCTTCGCCGCCGGTTTCCCCATTGGCCTGACTCCGCTTCCGCCCTGGGCACTGCCCGAACCATTGCCCTTGGGCTGGAGTCCGCATTATGTCCTGCGATTGGGGCCAGTGCAGCACACGCCCCGGTCGCCGCTCAAGCTGCGCCTGCCAGCCCCTGAGCGGGAAGACTTCGTCGTCGCCCTCCTTGATGCGGATAGCGGTCGTTGGCAGCGGGTGGCGGCACAGGCCGCCGAAGGAAGTCTTTCCGTTCAACTGTCTCACTTGGGAACATTGGCGGTACTGTTGCCTGACCCCGGCGACCAAACCCCCGCTATTCCCGAAGACGGCAACCCGCTGCAAGGCGTTGTTGCCACCCCTACTCCCGCATTGGAGAAGATGGAGCTCAGCGTCACCCCCGAGAATTTATTTCTCGGCAATGCCGCCGAGGTTCGGGTGTCGGCCCGGGTTGCTACCGACTCGGGGCTGCCTAGCGGCAGCCGGATCGCGGTGCGCATCCTG
>Ga0316198_10002128_pt1 | contig 11920 bp, 7 predicted proteins | sample OudBieAanoxic_MG_FD_204935 | JGI IMG/M metagenome (GOLD analysis project Ga0316198, IMG submission 204935) | Coastal sediment microbial communities from Oude Bieten Haven, Netherlands - site A anoxic | ecosystem: Environmental > Aquatic > Marine > Coastal > Sediment | place: Netherlands... | reverse complement strand
ATAAACGCGTATTTTACTTCGTTTCTTTGGCAAAGAAGACCGTCGCTTTTTTTAATATTTCACGCTCCATTTCCAAGCGTTTTACTTGTGCTTTTAGCTTACGGATCTCATCCTGCTCGGGTGTTAGTTTACCGTTCCCTCGGAATGCTTGACCATCGTCGTTTTCTGCTTCTTTTATCCAACGGCCCAGGATCTGAGGAGTAACCTCTAAATTTCTAGCTGCTTCAGCAATACTGTAATTTTGCTCTCTTACCAGTGCAATGGCATCAAGTTTGAATTCTTTTGAATAGGTTTTACGTGTTTTCATTTCAATCTCCAGTTAAATCAATTATGTCTTAACTGGGTTAGTCGAATCAATTAAACCACGTCAGTTTTTCGATTAACTTGGAGATATGATAACCTGTTATTTTTGCTTGAATTTTAATCAATGACAATTAACTACCCTCCTAGAGGGGGGGATAATCGTCACAGGCTTCAGATTTCAATGTCAGAATTTAACTTAATAAACTTTAAGTTAAAGGCATTTTTATGGATACATTCGAAAATACTAATAAACAATCATCTGAAGCGGCGGAAGTAGAACCGTTGCTCAATGAGTTTGATTTAGAAAAAAGGATATCAGACTTTTTCAAAAAAATTTTTTGTTTCAACAATGAAATTAATTCTGCTTTACGATACGAAACTGTAAGGCTACTCGATCTCATACCTGATGAATATAAATCCAAATTCCATGAATTTTATTTAGTGGTCAAAACTGCTAAAGAGTATATACAGGAAGAAGAAGAGATAAAGCTTATTGATATATATGAGAAAGAATTAAAGAATAAGTTACAGAGTTATCCTGTACAAGCGTATCTTTCATGTCAATTTAAGGAAGGAAAATACGAATCTGATGAATTATCCTTAGCTCAGTTTGAACAATACAAATCTTTAACATTAATAGTTTTGATAAGACAATATTTAAATGGTGATGTTAAGTCTAGGATACCAACTTTATGTTGCGAAATACGGCAGATAGCAATAGGAAATCGAACTAGTTTGGTAAGGTTTTTACCTGATATTCTGATATTGACACCAGACGAGTTATTAGATGCGCTTCAAAAGTTAAAAAATAATGAAAGTTATACTTCCACAAAAAGTGAAATGATTGAAAAATTAAATACTTCATATTCGTTAGCATTTGGCAATAAAATCGGATCCTGCAGAGATCATCAAGTTGAAGATGAACCGCAGTATAAAATCCAAAAAACAAGACTATACCTTGATGGAAATTCCAAATCAGATAATTATGATATTGAAAAAATAATTTTTGAAGAAAAATTAAAAAACAATCGTAACCTAGAAGACGCTAAAACAGATACTGATGAAGCACTTTATCGGATTGATGTAAATTCCGATGATAACTATGAGATTAAATACTATAAAGCGAAGGCTATTTATTTACAGATAAAAATTAATGAAATGAAGCTCGCTTGCAGTTGGAGTAATAGCACTAAACGTGAAATTCAAATTTTAATACAAGAATGTTTTCTTACTTGTGACTATAAGCTTTCTAACGAATCTATTTTAGTTTTAATATCGTTAGTGCTAGGTAAAACGATCAATGAAATTAGAGCTTTTAAGTTAGCTAGAGATGATTTTAATCATGATGTAGGTGTCGAGTACCATCACGAACTGCCTAAAGTAGAACGCTATAATACCCCACATGAAAAAGCATTAGTTGATTATAATAACGGGCAGATGGAAACTGTCCAGACATTTATTCTTCCGATTCCTAAAGGTCTTACTTTCAATTTGTCAGATTTGAAATTTCAGGATGTATCGGATCATGATATTAATCGTTTTTTAAAGATAATTAATGATAAGCATGGGATCAAGCTAAATACTCACAAAATAGCTAATTATTTAACTCAAGTATTGGTCTCTGAGAATATCAGTACTCCAATCATAAATATTATTAAAAATGAAAAACTAGATCGCTTAGCTGCCTTATATTACTTTCAAACTCGACTTTATGACATTGTTAACATGCATGGTAGGTATCTGAATTTTTTAAATAAACATATTGCTACTAACTCGTTGTTTTTAAATTTCTTTAGCTGTAATTCGGATGTGCCTAAGAATATTTTTTTAGGATCTAAATTGGCTATTCATGAAAGTATTGTTTCTTCTATCCTAATTGAACTCAAAAAAACAACTGAAAATTTATTGTCGAAAAAATACAAGTATAGTGCTGAGTGCCACAATACTTTTACTGTTTATGTTCTACAAATTGTTGAATTGGCTTCATGTTACAGACCGGTAATTGGTGTTTTAGGGATATTGTCTGATTTTAATTTAAATAGAAAAGAATATCTTATTTCAGATAAGGAAGTTGGTAATGAAAGTGTTCGTGTCATTGTTCTTGCTGATTACTGTGTAGACGTTCTTAAAAAATATATTAATTATGTGAGAGAGTGTTCTGAATTTTATGCTAAAAAATATTGGGGGATTCATCAACGTTACAGTCAGGTTATAACGAGTGAAAAACATTTAATATTTTTTATTGATGATCATAAAACTGTAGAGGTTTCTCCGGAAACAATTGATCTTTATTTATCTAGTATTTTTCCTTTACAGTCTAATTGGCATCGTCACTATATTTTAACTTTGCTACATAAACATAAGATTGATAATTCTGCTATATCAACTTTTATGGGACATAGTGAACTAGGTGGTCGAACATTTACTAAAACAAGCAGCTTCTGTTTTGAAAATATGCAAGATATTGCAGTTTGTATTAATAGTCACTTCATTGAGCTTGGAATAAGAGAGCTAAAATGTTGAATGGAAGAGAACTCAGAAAAAAGAACAGACAAACTAAAAAAGAACTCTCTTTTGAAAAATCAAAAAATGCATTTTATAGAATATTTGGAAATAAAAATGAAACTATTTCGTTAATCAGTTTTGAGAAAAACTGGTCAGATTTTTTGACTGAATTGGCAATGGTTTGCAAGAATACGAATGATTATATCAGCACTCATAATTACTTTATTAAAGAGCTAAAAAAGCGGACTGATACTAATGAAAAACCTATGGAACCTCCTTCGGTAATCGTCAAATATAAAGAGAAATCACCATTAAGGAGTCGTGAATGGATGATGTCTGCTTGGAAAATAGATCACTTTCATTCGGAGTGGTTCGCTGATATTGGTAAAAACAATGAGCTTGATACACTAGATGAGTTATATCAAGCTCTAATGATTTCATTTATTTGTCATTCTGGTCATGCAAACCCTGACTACGTAATCGCGTTTAATATTTTTTTACAGCAAGATGAGTTCATACTTTTTAATATGTATGACTTACCTTGCATTTCTTTAACGATAAACTCAGAGCAATATCATACTAACGTCTATATAGACGGTGAGGCTATGACTGTTCAAAATTGCTATTTATCATATTTAACAATGGCATTACTAGAAAAGTGGAGAAGGTTTGATAAACAAAATTGGGTTCCTCCTGAAGATAAAATCCAAATATACAGAAAAATATGCTCAACACGTTTGATAAAAGAATATGGTTTACCAAAGACTCTCCATCGATTTTGTAATAGTGCTATATATGTAACTCAAAAATTAACAAAAAAACCTTTGAACGAGGGAGTCGTTCACTTCGCATTAGGGATGGTTAAATCATATTCATTACCTGCATCAAATTATTTAGTTAGTTGTAATCCTAATAAATCTATAAATGAAGAGTTTTACAAAACTAATGATTTGAAAGGTGTAAATAAAAATGTAAAAAAAACACACCAAACTCCAACAAATGGGTTTTATAAAAACTTAAAAGAAATATTAGGTGGAAAATCTAAACCTACATTAACAAAGAACTTAGGTGATTTATTAAAAACAGATTTAGCATTACAAGAGTTGCTGTTGGTGGAATGGCTTTTTGAAAAAAAACAAAGTTGTAACATCTTAACACTTAGAGGATATTTTAATCTTCTAGCTTGTTCATGGTTAAAAGTGTCCCGAGAAGAAGATTTTTTTGTGTTGGATGCAGATGAAATTGATTCTGTTTATGGAAAAGAAATAGAATTAATCAATACAAAAAAACAACAAGTTAAATTTTCAAAACTATTGAGTAACATCCATTCTTTTGCTGCAAAGAAAGGCCATGCACCTCACTTGTTATTTAACTCTTCTTTAAGTATCTCAGTTCAAGGTCATGTGCGAGCCGCATTCGTAGAGGAGAGGTTATTTAAAGGCTTACTTGATAGTTGCTTAACAATAACTGATATTGCACCCGAAGAGAAAATCATACTACAGTGTATATATATATTAAGTTATAGAGGAGGGCTCCGTTTAACAGAAGCAAGAAGTCGCTTATTTGATGATATTGAAAAATCGAATGATATGTGGGTAAAGGTTTCTTCAAACAAATATGCGAGACTTAAATCTGATAAGAGTAAACGAAAGGTCCCACTTAAAGCATTACTTTTAGCCCATGAAGAAGAAATAATTTTAAAGCACTTCAAAAATATTGGTTCAAATATAAAAGGCCAAAATGGGAGGAAGTTACTATTTACATTTGGAAGTAATCAAGATGGTTTAATTTCAGCAAGCTTTATTTCATCATATACATCTAGAATTCTAAATAAATTATCTGGTTGTCATTATTTCGTTTTTCATCATTTAAGGCATAGTGCATTATCTCGATTACAACTATTAGAAAGCATGGGAAAAAAAGAACATTTATCTATAAAAATTAAATCTTTAGTTCCGTACAGTTTTAAAAAAAGAAATAAAATATTAAAGAATATATGCGGAGAAAATAGTAAAAACAGATTTGAAGGGATTGCTAAATTTGCTGGACATTCATCTCCAGATGTTACTTTTAAAAACTACTTTCATTTTTGTGATTATATACTTGGAGTGGGGTGCTCTGAGTTAGATATAACATTAAAGCAACACCAAGCAATTTGTTTTGGACTCGGAAGTCGACGGGTTTGTTCTAAGTTAGCTCGTACAATAGGGTATATTGAACCACATCACTTTAAAAAATACTTATTTTGGAAGTGTGAACTTAAAGAATTAGGTAAAAATAAAATAATGACTGATGAAGAAAACACAATTGAAAAGGAAGGAAAGCAATCAAAAAGCATAGTCTCATGTCATCGAGCGCTTAGTAAAGTACAAGATGGGTATGAACTGCAATTTATTGCAGTTGAGTTTGGGATAGATATTTCCCTGCTAAATGAATGGTGTAATAAAGCTTGTTATGTAAGAGATAAGTTTATATTAAAAGCAAAGGACAAACCCCCATATGTTCAATTTGACGATAGGAAAAGTCTACTGCCTAGCAAAGTAAGAAGAAAATCAGAACAAAAATATTTGGATTCTTTGACTAGAAAAATATTAAGCCATTTTAAAGGAATTCATTCTACTTATGCATATATTCTTAAATACACAATAAATAATATTTGCAATGAAAACTCTGGAATAGAATTTAAAGATCCTAAAGTACTCTCTAAATTTATTAAGGTGTTAGAGCCTGTAATTAATTTGTCTCATTGGCGAGCTATTACCTATCGAATAGAGCATAGTAAGCATGAAAAAAAGTGGAGAAAGGCTCTGTCAGAAATAGAACATGTCATCAGCAGAGTCAAAGGTTCTGCTAATGGTAGGGTGGGATATGGTAAAGTTGTTCTTGAGTTAATTGATCCAGATGAAGCTACTTTGATAGCAAATAGTCAACAAAAACGATATTCAACATCTTTGTTTTTATATTTAGCTAGGATGCATTGTATTATGATTAAGGAGATTATTGGGGAAGTAGATTTTACTAAAAAAATTAGTACTCAACAATGCATCACCGACTTGTGACAGAATCTTTTAAAACTAGTTTAAAAAGGTAATTATTTGTAAATGAGGCTTAATTTTTGGTCATTTAGTTAGTATTGTTTTGCCATTGTTAATGTTAACAATACGAGCTCGAATTGATTATTTCCTGCTGACTTGCGCCTCATTGGAGCACCAGATACGTAAAAAGTTAAAGAAAAAACCTCATCAACATCCAACTGCGCGTTGGGTGTTTCAATGCTTTCAAGGAGTGGGCATCATTTTTATTGAAAATCAGGCTACCATGGTGGTTAATTTGAAGGAGCGACAGCAAGTTACTATTGACTGTTTAGGAGAAAATTAAAGGCGAATGTATTTTTAAAACAGGTGCGGAACATCAGATCAACAAACGTAACTGAAAAATATGTAAGGTATACGGGTATCTTTTCTAAAGGAAAGCGTATTCACATTGGGAGATTCCCCCCCTTTTATGAGAAATTTAATTTAAAAAAAGGAACGTTCTATGTTTATTGGTATTGACCTTGGGACATCTGGAGTTAAGGCCATTTTGCTTGATAAAAGAGGGCTTATTTTAGGGACAAAAATTGTTCCATTATCTGTTTCTCGACCTTCACCATTATGGTCAGAGCAGGATCCTCAAGAATGGTGGAGTGCAACAGACCAAGCAGTTAAAGAGTTAGCTAAAGATATCGACCTATCTCATGTAATTGCAATTGGTTTGGCGGGGCAAATGCATGGTGCCACGCTATTAAATGATAACGGTGAAGTACTTCGTCCCGCTATTTTATGGAATGATGGCCGTTGTGCTGCCGAATGTCTTGAACTTGAACAGTTAGTGCCAAATAGCAGAGAGATTACCGGCAATATAATGATGCCGGGATTTACTGCTCCAAAGCTTAAATGGGTGCAAAAAAATGAGTCAGAGTGCTTTGCTAATATAGCTAAGGTATTGTTACCAAAGGATTATCTGCGTTACCGCATGACCGGTGATTTTGCGTCAGATATGTCAGACTCCGCCGGAACAATGTGGTTAGACGTAGCAAAACGTGATTGGAATGATGAGTTACTAGCTGCTACAGGACTAACTCGTGAACAGATGCCTAAATTGTATGAAGGTAGTGACGTTACTGGCGTTTTATCAAAAGAGATTGCTAAAGCATGGGGTATGGCTTGTGTGCCTGTTATTGCAGGTGCAGGTGATAATGCTGCTGGTGCAATTGGTGTTGGTATTACCCAACCAGGTCAAGCAATGCTTTCATTGGGTACATCGGGTGTCTATTTTGCAGTCACAGACGGCTTTGCTGCTAATCCTGAGTCAGCATTACACACTTTCTGTCATGCACTACCAGCTTCTTGGCACTCTATGTCAGTAATTTTAAGTGCGGCTTCTTGTTTAGATTGGGTGGCAAAACTAACAGGGGCAGCAAGTGTTCCAGAGATGCTTGCTGAAGTTGAAGCCGAAGCTGCTGCAGATTCAGATGTTATTTTCCTTCCATACTTATCGGGTGAGCGTACTCCACACAATAACCCGCACGCTAAAGGCGTGTTTTTTGGCATGACACATGAAACAAAGCGCCCAGAGTTAGCAAAAGCGGTATTAGAAGGTGTTGCATTTGCCTTTGCTGATGGTTTAGATGCGTTACATGCAACGGGTAATGAACCAGATGAGATTTCGTTGATTGGTGGTGGCGCACGTAGCCCTTATTGGCGTCAAATGCTCGCAGACGTGTTCAATAAAAAACTTGTTTACCGTGCTGGTGGGGATGTCGGTCCTGCACTAGGTGCTGCACGTCTTGCGCATTTAGGTGCAACGGAAAATGCAAAAATTGAATATGTATGTCCAGTACCAGGATTAATTCAAACGCATACTCCTAACAGCGAAAGCCATGCTAGTTATGCAGCGAAGCGTGAAACATTCCAAAAGCTTTATGTTCAAGTAAAAGATCTTTTCTAAATCAACATTTCTACAGATATATGGCATTACTCGTAAATGCTATATGCGTAATATAAAAACTATAGAGAGTATAGTTTACATTTCATCCAATATTGGCTGAGTGATGTGGGTAATCAGGAAAGAAAATGGCAGGGTTAGATGATAAATATCGTTCAACCCTGTTGGAGAGTGAGATTAAAATGCGCTAGCCATACCCATTGAGCATTGGAAGCTCTAATTTGATGGACAATATTACTTAGCCACAATATTTCACCTATTTGATTCAAAATAATGCTTTATCGTCAGTAATCCTGCTTCAGTTCGACAAGCATCAAGTGGAGTACAATTAAAGACTGAATTTAAGCTATTAAACCAGTGTCTCATAAAGCTCTTATCTCCGCCCGATTTTGCGTATAACTGTTTATATATTTCAATAAAATATAAGCGCATTTTCTGAGACGCAAAAATTGTTGGGATTTCTTTTTGTGATTGCCCTTGAACTATGGTTGTCCATGCATTGTTAAATGCCTTATCTACAACATCTATATGTTTTAATTTATTCATCACATCCCCTAAATTAATTAGATTCAATTATTATCGATTAAGTATATCGCTGAAAGTAATTATATTCATTTCACATACTAGAAAGTAGTAGCATGATAATTATGGAATTTATTTATGTTACAAAAGATAATAATTACTAACCCAGTTTGTGCCCCAGAGCGAGATAGATTGATGAGTGACTAACTCCTGTATTACGACTTATAGAAGAATATAATAAAATGGTATCAAACTTAATTAATCATATTTAGTAGTGAATAATAGCTTTAACACATTCTGTCACCTTCAATGACTCACCTCATTTTTAATCACTTCAATTAAAGGTTGTAGTTTAAGGCCAATTTAAAATTGGCATCTTAACTAGGGCCTGTTGATCTTTTAATAATGACTTTGATTGGTAAATTGTAAAATAAGAAATACTTAAAGGTTTCTCATACAAATATATTTTCAATACGCTTAGCTTACTTAATAATGTTTTATTCAATAAATAAATTTTATATGGCACCAAGGACGATATTACCTGGCACAGGTAGATGTTATTTAGTGGTAAATCTAGATGTTATCAACTGACAAAACTAATGTAATTAAGCGACCAATCTAATGTAATTCTCCAGTTAAGCATAGAAATACTTACTATTTTAGAAAACGAAACCCACCGGATTTATAAAAGTTAAAACAAGAAAAAGATTTAGATAATATTTAATGCAAATAAATTGTCAAAAGCTTGGCTCGACTCTTGTTGAAACTCAATTGCTTTCAGTCCATTAATTTAGTTTGAGCTGTGATATTTATCGCACTTTATCTACAAATTCATACTAAAAATTGACCCGTTAACAATAGGTTAACAATTGAAATATCTGGTTAATATTCGCATCCTAATAATATAAAAATTACAAATACGGCTGAAGATTACGATCATTGGTTATTTGAGGAGGTGAACTTTCGATGGAGCGACAAGTTCAAAAATTATAAATAACACTTACGAGCGAGGTATTGTGTGAAAATTCAGTTAAATGAAATATCAAAGTCTTTCGGACCTGTCAATGTCCTTAAGTCAATATCCTTTATCGTTGAGTCTGGCAGCGTGCATGCCTTGATGGGTGAGAATGGAGCTGGGAAATCTACTTTAATAAAAATTATAGGCGGCGTTCATAAATTAGACGCAGGTGAAATATTAATTAATGGTTTACCTGCTGAAATTCATTGTATCAAAGATAGTATGAGTCACGGAATTGCCTATGTTCACCAAGAACTCAATGTAGTGAAGGCATTGACCGTTTTAGAGAACATGTTCCTTGGGGCTGAAATAAAGAAAAGAAGTGGATTTCTCGATTATCACTCCATGCGTAAAAAGGTTGATTTAGTATTTAAAAGCCTAAACTTAAACATTAGTCCAGACTCTTTAATGGGTGAACTTAGTGTTGGAAAACAACAGATGATTGAGATTGCAAAATCATTACTTTTCAAAGCCAAGTTGATTATTCTAGATGAACCCACAGCTGCCCTTTCAGATAAAGAAATTAATACGTTATTCATTGTAATAAAAGATCTCCAGAGTCAAGGGGTCAGCTTTATTTATGTGTCGCATAGAATGAACGAAATTTTTGAAATATCTGATCAAATATCAGTTATTAGAGACGGTAAATATGTAGGGACAGTTGATACTAATGACTGTTCTGAAGATAGATTGATAAAAATGATGATTGGGAAGTCACTGCAAAGCCTGTTCCCTGAATATCAAGACTATAAGAAAAACGAAGCGTTCAAAGTAAAATCTTTGACATCAAACGGGCTCTTCAAAAATATAGACTTTAGCTTGTGTTACGGGGAAGTGCTAGGTTTTAGCGGCCTAATGGGAGCGGGCAGATCTGAATTGATGCATAGCCTATTCGGTAGCACCACTTATGATTCCGGAGAAGTATTTGTAAATGAAAAGTCCGTCTTAATTAAAAGCCCAATTGATGCGGCAAAGCATGGTATTGGCTTTGTAACAGAAGATAGAAAAAATGAAGGTTTAATACTTCAAGATAGTATTGGTAAAAACATAACGCTACCTAGCTTAAAGAAATATGTAAGGAACTTCTTTGTTGATAATTCCGACATTATTAATGTTTCTAATACGAAAATTAAAGAGCTAAATATCAAATGTGCATCAGAGAAGCAATCTGTATCTGATCTGAGTGGTGGGAACCAACAAAAAGTTGTTCTTGCGAAGTGGCTTGAAATTAATCCGAAGGTGTTGATATTGGATGAACCAACAAGAGGAGTCGATATTGGAGCTAAGAAAGAAATTTATGAAATCATTAACCAATTAAAAAAAACAGGCACAGCGATTATTGTTGTTTCTAGTGAGTTAACAGAAGTAATTGGAGTTAGTGATAGGGTTGCCGTGATGAGAAATGGAGTTATTGAAGGTATATTGGGTAGAGACGAAGTAACTAAGGAAAAAGTTTTAAAGTTAGCTTTTACAGGTGCAGCAATATGAGTATTGAAATAATTCAAACCGAACAAAATGAAACAAGTAAGAAACGTATCGATTTTTCTAAAATATACGATAAGTATGGGTTGTTTCTTATACTTGCGTTACTGGTGGTTGCCTTCTCGCTAATCAATCCCAATTTTATATCGTTATATAACATTCAAAATATATTCAAGCAAAGTAGTATTAATGGGTTAATTGCTTTTGGTATGACATTTGTCATCCTACTCGGCGCGATTGATTTATCGGTAGGTTCTATTTTACCACTTGTAGGCTTTTTCATTGGTTCATTACTTGTTACCTATGGATTTCCAATATATATAGTACTTCCTTTAGGGATCTTTTTAGGTATTTTCTTAGGCACCATAAACGGATTGTTAATTTCAAAGTATAAATTACAACCATTCATAGCAACACTTGTCACAATGGCTGTTTACCGAGGTATTACTTTAGTTGCTTCAGAAGGGTTACCTGTTCGAAATATAGCAAATAGTTCCGAGTTCATGGGATGGATGAACCATGGACAAATTGGTCCAATACCAGTCTTCATGTTGATCTTAGTAATAACACTTGTGGCTTTATACGTATTGTTACACAAAACGGTATTTGGTCGTCATGTCTACGCTACAGGGGGAAATGAAGAAGCCGCTAGGTTATCAACAGTTCCTACTCAAAAAATAAAAATATATTGTTATGCATTATGTGGACTCCTAACTTCTATTGCAGCTATTTTACACCTCTCTAGATATAACTCAATGTATCCCAATGTAGGTATTGGAATGGAGTTAGATGCTATCGCAGCGGTTGTAATTGGCGGGACTAGTATGACTGGTGGTCGAGGAAGAATAGTCGGAACATTTATTGGTGTTCTTATCATAGGGGTTTTAAACAACGGATTAAACTTGATAGGTGTCTCATCTTTTTATCAAGAAATTGTTAAAGGGGTAGTTATTTTAATTGCAGTAATAATCGATCAAAAGAAAAACAAATAAGGGTAAACAATGAACATATTTAAAAAAACAATCTTAGTAGCAAGTCTCATTTCTGCATCACTTTCAGCTCCAGTAATGGCTAGTGATACCATCAGCATACTGATAAGCAATC
>Ga0316198_10002127_pt1 | contig 11920 bp, 10 predicted proteins | sample OudBieAanoxic_MG_FD_204935 | JGI IMG/M metagenome (GOLD analysis project Ga0316198, IMG submission 204935) | Coastal sediment microbial communities from Oude Bieten Haven, Netherlands - site A anoxic | ecosystem: Environmental > Aquatic > Marine > Coastal > Sediment | place: Netherlands... | reverse complement strand
GATCGGCCCGGAGACTGGTCTTGGAATTCGCGGTCATGGCGAGCAGCTTGCTCTGGAGAAAGACGTGACTGAAAACTCCTCGGCGGAGTTTGTCGCGCCGGCTCAGAAGCCGATTGCACTCGTCCGGTGTGATGCCGTCGAGTGCGCCGCGGAGCCAGGGTCTGAACGGGACGCCGCGCAGCGAGGTGAGCAGCAGTGGATAGTAGAAATGCTGGCAGAACTGCCGATAGCCGACCCATGCCTCTCCGGGGTGCCAGCGCTGGAACGATGGAATATCGATGTGGACCGGCCGCGACCCGATCCACTGAATGTTGTAGGCCGAGGCGTCCTTGAGGATGAGCTCCTCATCGAGGGCTTCGGTCAGGAGATCGAGGTGGAGCAGGGCGGCGTCGCGAAGCTGGTTGAAGCACCACTCGTAGGGGTATGAGATGAAGGGGAGGCGTTCGTGCTCGAGCGCCGCCGCCCAGCTTCCGCTCGGGGCGTCAAACTCTCCCGGATCGAGGTCGGCCGGAACCGTGCGGATGAGCCGTCCGTCCGCCGATGCTCGGCGAAAGAAGTCGGACCCCGCGAGCGCCTCCCAGTCGGCCAGCGCGGTTTCGCTGAGGGCTCGGTAGACCCTCTGATCCCGGTAGAACACCCGGCCTTCGCGATCGCGAAATGAACCGCCATCGACCCTGAGGTCAGCGATCGTCATTCTCCGTCTCGCTTGAGCGGAAAACCCCCGAGATTCGGTGCCACAGCAGTCTTCCTGCAAGGGCGATTCCGGCAATGCCACCGACCAGAAGCTGGATCAGCAGGCTGCCCGTGTTGGCATCGAGGTAGGCGTCTGCCGGTCGCGCCACGGCGCAGACCAGCAGGATGGCAACCAGAACCGAGATTTTGAAGCCCATCGGATGACCCCTTGACCTTAGAGTGAGCTGAATATCAGCCGCCAGACAATCTTGTCGATGTACCTTAACACGGGCCCAGCGGCATGGGTGACCGGTGCTGTCTTGCAGGCTCTCGCGTGTGCTCAGGGCTGCGTTTCCAGTTCCTCCCGGCATGCCTCGAGCACTCGCTCGTGCAACAACCCGTTGGTGGCCACGATGCCTCGTCCGGTCGCCAAACGACGACCCTTGGAGAAGTCAAGGGGGTTGCCATCGAGATCGCTGACCCGGCCGCCTGCCTCTTCGATGACGATGGCGCCGGCGGCGTGGTCCCAGACCTTCTCACGGTAGCTTTCGTCCCGCGGCAACCGCAGATAGATCGAGGCCTCGCCTCGGGCGAGAACGGCATACTTGCACTGGGAGTCGATGCGGTAGGGTTCGGTGGTGATGCCGAGGCGGCGGGCGATTCCCGCCTGGACGGAATGCGCGGCGTGGGCGGCTTCCACCGATTCACAGACGATTGCCCGGCTGGAGTCGTTGACGGAGTCGACCATCGCGGGAGCGGCATCACCGCCAGCCACGGGTGTCGCCCATGCGCCGGCCGAGTCGGTCGCGTGAAAGATCCAGCCGTCGCCGTTTCCGCGTTCGCCGGGCGCAGGGAGATTTGGGCAGCCGAGGGCGCCGACCACCACGTTGCCGCCATCGACAAGAGCGAGGGCGATGGCGTACTGCTGGCCGCGGAGAAAGCCTTTGGTTCCGTCGACCGGATCGAGGACCCAGTGGCGACCCTCGGAGCCGCCGGGGTGACCGCCGCGATCGAGGGCCGCTGCGATGGAGTCTCCGTCGAGTTCCGGAGCGACGGATCGGACAAGCGCTCCAACCTTTTCGGCCATGGAGGGGGAGGCTGCGAGCGAACTCGATTCCTCCTCGGCGAGAAACGCGTCGCCGGGATAGCGTTTGGCGAGGCGGTGGCCCATTACAGTCTGGACCGTCAGATCGGCCAGAGTCACGGGTGATCGATCGCCCTTGGTCAACGAGTCGGCGTTGGCCACGATTTCTTCCTGAACACGGCGGGTAAGCGTGCAGGCTTCGGCGACCAGGGTGCGCGCGAATTCGGTTTCGGTTTCGTACATCGGGCCTCCAGATGGGGGCAGATTGTAGCGTATGCGGTGAGTTCCAGCGGGTTGAACCGCATGGGCGCAAGGGACGCAAGGACATTGCGCCAGCCCAATTCTTCGCAGAGACGCAGAGACGCAAAGGTTAATAGACATCGCATAGTTGCTCGCCGATGACGCCCCGGCAATCGAGCGGACAGGGTTGATGTTCGTTGCCCCTGTTTCGGGTGCGGACCCTGCCCCTGTCACTGCCGCTGCCGCTGACGCCGCCGCTGACTCTGCCGCGGTAAGCTGTGATCGATGCCGGAACGCGAACCCGCCCCGCGCCATACCACCTTCGACTGGAGGATCTACGCCGATGCGACGTGTGCCGGGCTGACCGCGCTGCTGCCGATTCCCTTTGTCGACCTCGCGTTCGAAACCTATTTCCGGCGTCGGATGCCGGAGACCATAGCCAAGGTGCGGCGCCGGGAGTTGGCTGTGGGCGCGCGTCGGCGCCTGGGGCGGGGAAACAGCCGATTCTTGTCGCTGGAAGGGTGTTTCGCCATCCCGGTCGGTCTGGTTCTCTACATCGTCAAGAAAATTTGGCGCAAGCTCATCTATGTTCTGGCCATTGCCGACGCGACGTCAATGGTCAGCGCCTACTGGCAGCGGGCGTATCTTCTCGACCACATCATCAGCGCCGGCCACGCCGATCCGGGCGTCGACTGGCACCGATCGGCGACGGTTTTCGAGAGAGTTTTGGAGGAGACCGATACCAGCCCTCTCATGGGTCTCGCGAGGCAGACGGTTTCGAGCGTCCACCGGGTGTTTCGACTCCTGATCCTGTCCCGGCGGCACGGCGCTGCCGAAGAAACCGAGTCGTTGTCGGGCATCCTCCGGTCACACTGGAATGCGGCGGAAGGCTCGCTCCGACAGGTGGCACTTGACTACAACGAGGAGTACGCGCGATCGCTCGAACTCTTTCCTTCTGAATCCCCGGACGCCGGCAAGTCTCGCCATCAGCGCGGGGATGACGGATAATACCGGTCGGAGGAGAAACCATGCGCTCAATCATCTGTGTCGTCATTGTGCTGGCCCTGATCGGTCTGACCGGGTGCGCCAAGAAGGACGCGGCTCCGGCCGTAGAAACCGAGACCGAAATCGAGACCACCGTGATCGCATCCGAGGACTTCGAGTCGGGCGAGGTCGAGGGTGTGGTAGAGGAAGTTGAAGAAGTGGTCGAAGAAGCTCCGGACAGCGGCGACCATTAAACCGGTATGACGGTTTTCTCGCCGGCCTGGACGATGATCACATAGCAGAAATGCAAGCCTCGGGTTTCCTGTAGGTTCGGGTCCTTCGGATCACTCGAGGTAGCCCAGGGCGCGGAGCCGGTCCTCCTGTTGTTCTGCCGCGCGAAGGGTCATGTCAAAGTGCTCCCACTGGCCGGTGTCGGTCAACCATTTTTTGAGCCGGGCCTCGAATTCCATCGCTCGGCCGGGTTCGGTTGTGACCAGGTCGTCTTGTTCGAGAGGATCGGATGCCGTGTCGAAGAGTTCGTACTCCCACCGCAGTCCGTCCAGGATCAGGTGGTGGCGACCATCATCGACCGAGCGATATTGCACCTGGTCTGAAAACGCGAAGTCGCGGTAGGGCGTTTGACCAGTGAGTGGTCCGAGTAGGCTGGTCCCCTCCATTTCAATCCGACCAGGAGAGAGGTCAAGGGCGTCCAACACCGTGGGCAGCAGGTCAACCAGCTGCACGGGTGCGCTGACCAATCGAGCACCCCATCCTTCCGGGAACCTGATGAGCAGCGGAACCCGGGTGAGGGTATCCCAGACGCCCCTGCAGTGTTTGACATGGCCGTGCTCGAGAAACTCCTCCCCGTGGTCGGAGGTCAGGATGAAGATCGAATCGTCAAGCGCGCCGGTTCCGCGCAGAGACCGGAGGAGTTCACCGAGCATGGTGTCGACGTACAGGATCTCGTCGTCGTACAGATCTACAAGATGGTTGATGTCGTGGTCGTCGAAATCGACTTTTGGTCCGTCATCGTAGAGCATTTCGCCGATGGGGTTCGGGTCCCCGGCCGCGATGAATTCGAAACCGTCGTAGGGACCTGCGAATTTCTGATAGGTCTTCGGCGGTTGGTAGAAATCGTGCGGATCCATGTAGTGGAGGTAGAGAAAGAAAGGTTCCTGAAGGTCTTCGACGATCTCCAGGGCGCGGCGATTGACGCAAGCGGCCTCCCTCCACAGGCACTGCTCATCGAAGATATCGAAACCTCGACCGAAACCGGCCGAGGGGTTGTGCTCACTCGGTGTGGCCCGGACGATGGGGCTGGCGGACACCGCGACCGTGAAGTAGCCGTGGGCTTTGAGAATCTCAGCGATGGATGGGTACTCAACGGGAATCCCCATGTCTCCGGGTTCTCGGCGGTAGAAGTCGAACGGGTACCGAGACGTCAGCAACGAGTTCATCGAGGGGAAGGTGCATCCCGCCTGCGATCGGGCACGGTCAAAAACAACGCTCTCCTCGGCGAGTTGCTCCAGGATGGGCGTCGTCGGCCGCGGGTAGCCGTGGATTGAGGTGTGATCCGCGCGCAAGGTGTCGATCAGGACGATGATGACGTTCTTCGGGTGCGCCGGCTCGGAGGGCACCTCAACCTGATTTGCGCACGCCGGCGACAAAAGAACCACCGCCGTCAGCATGATTCCCCTGAACAGGTTCATGAGCAGGACCCTAACACAGGGAGTGGCGGCTGAAGGCGTGGGGTTGGCTGCGTGCGAGCTTTCGGAATCGGACGGGCGCCTGTCACCGGTGATTCGACGGAGCGCTACTCGATATAGCCCAGGCTTCGAAGTCGCTCCATCTGCTCGTCCGGCATCTCGATCTCATCGATGCGGATGGCGAGGTAAGGGTGCTGCGAACATTCGGCCATCGCCTGTTGGACTTGTCGACGGCCGATCGCGACGATCTCCGGCTCTCGTTCGACCAGATTGTCGTGTTCACCCGGGTCGTTGACAAGATTGTAGAGTTCCTCGCGTCCCAGCGTTTCGGATGAGATGTAGCTCCACTCGCGATTCAGTGCCTTCCAAGTGCGGCCGTCGGTCGCGAAGACCACCCGGTCTTCGTTGTACCGGTCCACCAGACTTTCGCCCTGGTAGATCTCGGGGATGTCCAGATCCATGAAATCCAGGAGAGTGGGTCCGAAGTCGATGCTGGTCATGGGGGTAGACGCGGTGATCGTGTCCGGGAAGAGCCGTGGGTTGGACACCACGAAGGGGATGTGGATGAGCTCGTTGTAGAAGGCGTCGCCGCCATGGACCAGTTTGCCGTGTTCGAGAAACTGTTCGCCGTGGTCCGAGGTGATCACCAAGAGAGTCTCTTCGGTCAACCCGCGGCTCGCCAGCGTGCGTGCGAGCTCGCCGATGACCCTGTCGGTTTCTCGAAGTCGGCGATCGTAGACCGACTGCAGGTGTTCGAGGTCGCGATCAGTGAGGCCTCCAGGCTGGTTGAGCACCTTGGCGAGGGTCTCGTAGGCCTTGGGTATCGTCATGTCGGCGAGAGACATGAGACCCGGCGAAAGGCCGAGCGCCTCGGGATCGACTCCGTCGAAGAGATACTGAGGAAACCAGTAGTCGTGCATGTCGATGAAGTGGAGGTAGAGGAAGAACGGCTGGTCGCCGTGCTCCCTGATGAATTCTTCCGCGAGTTCGAGCAGGGCGGTGTCGCTACGCTCCGATTCGGCCTTGACATCAACCCCTTGCATATAATTTGCCGTCGGCGACACCCATCCGGGGAAGGTGAGCAGACCGGTGGTGTAGCCGGCTGCTTTGTAGACCTCCGGGAGCATGACATAGGCGTCCGAAATTCGACGCAACATTTCTTCACGATTGGGGTCGTGGGTGACTCGGTGGACGGGGGGTTGCGTCGAGGTGAAGAGGGATGCGGTGCTCGGGAAGGTGAAGGTCGCGTTGCTGTAGGCAGCGGAGAAGAGCACGCTGTTCTCGGCCAGGGCGTCGATCTCGGGCGTCAGTCCGGCCTCGGAACCGTAACATCCCAGCTTGTCCGATCTCAGAGCGTCCACAATGACGACGATGACGTTCTCCGGTTTTTCAGGTGGACTTTTGTCGACTGACTGAGTACCGCCGCAGGCGGAGATCAACAAACAGGCCAAGAGTGCTGCGAAAGCACATTGGATGCTCCGAGACATTGTCACCTCTTCATTCTTGTCCCCGCCATCCGGTATGACGATCGAGGGAGACACCGCGCACCGCCGTGATCATACAACCAACGACCCGGGAATTCGGTAGATCATCCACGATGGACCTGGACACGGATTGAGGTGAGGCAAGTAAACTGCGGACTCCATCACGCCGTATACTGTCAAGCGTCAGCCCAGGGAGGCATCGATGCGATCGCAGCGAATTCTGACGGGAGCGCTCCTCGTCGTCCTGATGGGCGGTTGCGCACCCGACGAGGGAGACGGAATGCCGGTTGAGTACACTCCGGTTCTGCCGGACCAGGTGGCAGGGTGGGACGCATCGGGTCCCGGCGAGTCCTACGACGCCGAAACGATCTACGCCTACATCGACGGCCACGCCGAAGTCTATCTCGCATATGGGATGCAACGCTGCGTCTCGAGGCGCTACCGTCCTGTCGACGGGGACGCCGAAATCGTCGTCGATCTCTTCGAAATGGCCTCGCCGGCCGACGCCTACGGCGTCTTCAGCCACGATCGCGCGGGCGAGACTGTGGCGGTGGGGCAGGGCGGCATCTTTCGCCACGGTTGGCTCTCGTTCTGGAAAGGCTCGTGGTACGGGTCGGTCTATGCGACCGGGGGAGGGGAGGACGCTCGTCAGGACGTCCTCGATGTGGGTGCTGCGGTGGCCGGTGCTCTCGAAGACGGGGGAGACATTCCCTCGTTGGTGACCAGGATGCCGTCCTCGGTTCTGGACCCGGCCAGTGTCTGCTATCTCCGCAGCCCGCAGATTCTCAACGCGCACGTCTTTGTCGGAGGCGACAATCTCTTCGGTTTCGGTCCGGAGGTTGAAGCAGTGGTCGGGAAGTATGATCTCGGAGGGGCGGCAGTCCATCTGGTACTCGTTCAATACCCGGATGAGACCGCGGCGGAAATGGTGGAACGGCGGGTTCGCGAGGACGTGGGCGCAGAAGGCCAACGGCCGTCCATGGTGGTCGGCCGCAACGGCGTGCTGCTTGCGGCTGTCATCGGTGATGCATCCAACGACGACGTCGAGGGATTGCTCGAAGAGGCTTTGGGAGGCGGAATATGAAAAAGAACCGGGGCAGCGTCAATCGTCGCGATTTCTTCAAAATCGGAACCGGGGCGGCGGCTGCAGGACTTTTAGGTACAGGCAGTGCAGAGAGCTCCGAGACGCCCGCGGCGCCGACGAGCAGGGTCGTCCTCATCCGCGAGAAGGCGGTGGTGGGCGAAGACGGCATGCTCGATGGGGAGATGCTCCACTCCATGCTGAACCGCGCCATGACGTCCCTCTTCGAGGTGACATCGTCGGGGAAGGCTTGGAAGCAGGTGGTCAGCCCGAAGGACGTTGTGGGTATCAAGACCAACGTTTGGCACAATCTCCGGACTCCACCGGAACTCGAAGAAGCGATCCGCTCCGAGGTGATCAAGGTTGGGGTCAAGCCGGAAGACGTGGCGGTCGATGACCGAGGGGTGTTGGAAAACCCGGTCTTTCAGCGGGCCACGACGCTGATCAACACCCGGCCGTTGCGCACCCACAACTGGTCGGGGCTGGGGACCTGCATCAAGAACATGATCATGTTCGTTCCGCGTCCGCCGGAGTACCACGCAGACTCGTGTGCCCCCCTCGGCGCCATGTGGAAGCTCCCCGAACTCGAGGGCAAGGTGAAGCTCAATATTCTGGTCATGCTCACCCCCCAGTTCCACGGGGTCGGGCCGCACAGCTTCTCCAAGGAATACATCTGGCCCTACCGGGGACTCATCGTCGGTGTCGATCCCGTGGCGGTTGACGCCACCGGCGCCCGAATCCTCCAGGCCAAACGCGATCTCTACTTCGGCGAGCCCCGCCCCATCAGCCCGCCCGCTCACCACATCGAGATCGCGGGCAGCCGCTACGGCCTCGGTGTGTCGGATCCGGCCGCCATCGATCTGGTACGGCTGGGTTGGCAGGACGAAGCGCTGATCTGATCGCCGTCCCGGTTCGCTATCGGGGCGATTTGTCGCTTGTGGAGCGCCGTTTCTGTCCCGGCGAGACCCGGTAGCCGTTTTGGTCGACGTAGTCGTAATTGATGCCGTAGATCGGAGATACCTGATCGGAGAAACAGCCGTAGTTGGCGATGGGGTTGGCGGGGATGAAGACCCGGCCCTGACCGGGATAGTCAAAAAGGGAACCCATCCAGGTCTGCCAGATGTCGGGCGGGCCCGCTACGACGGAAGTCCAGTTGGACGGCGGCCAGATAAAGAGCGCCCACCCATCACCGCCGGGAAGCTGGAGCTCTTCGGCGTCGATTTGCTGTGTAGCCAGGGGCAACTGGTTGATCTCGACGGCGGGTGTGGTGACGGTGACGACATTCTCATCCTCGTCCCAGGCGTAGTAGGTGTAGGCGAGACAGTTGGTGGCGATGAGTTCGTCGGGTGAGTAGGGGCTGCCGCCTACGATTTCGAGGTCGTACGGCTTTTCATAGTTGGTGGAGCCCTTCCATGCGAGAAAAGACGTGCCGATGAAGTCGGTGCCGATCCCCTGGTACCGCATGGACCAAGCGGTTGGCAAGGGCTCGCGATAGTCGGAGACACCGCTAGTGATTGCGGCGTAGCGGTGGTAGAACGAGACGGGGAAACCCGACATCGGGTTGGTGGTGGCGACCTCGCCAAGGTTGTAGTCCGCCTCGATGTGGACCGCGGGCGCGGCCGCGACCCACCCTGCCGAACGCCAGGTGATGTCGCCGACCAAGACGTTGTCATAGAGAGCTTCGTTGGTGAAGTAACCCGGCGCGGCCGGGAACAATCTGTTGCAGTTTTCAACAACATCAGCGGTGAGATAAAACCAGGTTGGCGTGTCGTCTGACCGATTCTGCCACCATGGCGGCGGGTTGGCGATATATGGGTTGTCGAACGGCTTGTCGCAGTCGTCCGAGGAGAAACGGGGGGTGATCTGGCTCACCTGGAGGTATTCCTGGAAGAGACTGAGAAACGCAGCGGGAATCGGGGTCGTGTAGAGCCCCGGGTACGAGGTATTGGTCGGACTGCATCGGTCACCGAGGGCCATAGTGGCTTCGGGGGGCTCGAGATAGATGCCGGGCGTCTGATTGAGGGTGTTGGCGGTCGACATTGGGCCCCGGTCCTGGACACCCTCGTTGGTTGAATGCGCGCCCCACAGGGTGACCGGGAGTTGACCCGATTGAAAGATCTGATCCATGTCGAAGCGGATGACGTCGTATCCGGTCAGAATGATATTGAAGTTGAGGATGGCCTCGCCGAAATCGGTCCACACGGTGACGTGCACGACCTGGGACTGCCACGAGGTGTTGGTGATGGAGATCTGCGACGACATGCCGCCCACAGGATCGTTGTAGTCGATGGCCACGAAGGGGAAGAGCAGGGTTGCGGCCGGAACGTTGTCGAAGGCGCAGATATTGGCGTCCGCCGGACCGGTGGCCGCGAGCATGATGACGACTAGACCGATGAGCCCTGAGATTCGATGCATGGAACGCCTCCAGGTTTTGGTTTTCTCGATTCTACACCCGATTTCGGTGCGTTGAGGAAACTCATCGAGGCTCTGGGGTCACACCATCCAGAGAGCTCCGCCGATACTGGTGCCGGTTTCAGTCGAGTTCAGCCGTTGGCCGGCTCAGATTGCCTCGAAGCCCTGGTCGAAATCGGCGATGAGATCCTCGGCGTCCTCGCAACCGATGGAGACCCGCACCAGACCGTCGCTGATTCCGGCGGCGATACGTTGCTCGCGCGGCATGGCGGCATGGGTCATGGACGACGGGTGTTGGATGAGGGTTTCGACCCCGCCGAGCGAGACCGCCAGGGTCATGAGTTTGACCGCGTTGAGGAGCTTGGTGCCGGCTTCAATTCCGCCTTTGACCTCGAAGGAGATGAGCGAGCCCGGGCCGTCCATCTGACGCTCGGCGAGGTCGTACTGCGGGTGGCTCTTGAGACCGGGGTATCGCACCCATTCGACCTTGTGGTGGGTCTGGAGGTACTCGGCGATGATTCCCGCGTTCTCCTGGGCGGCGCGCACACGCAGTGCCAGGGTCTTGAAACCGCGGAGGGCGAGCCACGCCTGGTGGGGGTCCATGCAGGCGCCAAGGTAGGCGTGGACCGGTTTGAGTTTCGCCCGCATCGCGTCGTCCTTCGGGATGATCATTCCGGCCACCACATCGGTGTGGCCGTTGATGAATTTCGTCATGGAGTGCATGACGACGTCGGCGCCGTATTCGATGGGTCGTTGAAGGACAGGGGAGGCAAAGGTGTTGTCGACAAGCAGGATGGCGCCCGCCTCGTGGGCGATTTCGGCGGCCGCTGCGACGTCGGTGAGAACGATCGTCGGGTTGGCGGGAGTCTCGATGAAGATGATCTTGGTGTTGGGCTGAATCGCCTTTCGCAGCGCATCCAAATCGGAGGTGTCGACAAACGTCGACTGGACGCCGAAACGGCTGAAATCGCGCTCCATGACCACCCGGGATGGACCGTAGACCGATGACGTGCCGACCAGGTGATCGCCCTGGTTGACCAGCGCGAAGATCACAGTGCAGAACGCGGCCATGCCTGAACCGGTAGCGAGTCCCTGGGCGCCGCCTTCAATGGTGGCTACGGCCTCTTCAAGGCGCGCGATGGTCGGATTGCCCATGCGGGTGTAGATATAGCCATCGGCCTCGCCGGCGAAGCGAGCCGCGCCCTGAGCGCAATCGGCAAATGCAAACGTCGAGCTCTGGATGATCGGTGGCGCCACAGCCCCCGTGGCCTCGTCGACATGCTGGCCGGCGTGGATGGTCTGAGTGGTGCGTCCGAGATCCTTGAGGTTGTCGGTCATGAGAGCTCCCTTCGCTCGTGTCAACGTGTAGGTACCACGAATCCATCCCAGTGTCGAGGATGGTGTGAGCAATCGCGCAACTCGACTTTGGAGCCTAATCCGTGCAGATCCGTGTGCATCCGTGTGCATCCGTGTTCCATTTCCTGTGATGGCTCTGCGCCTCTGCGTCTCTGCGTCTCTGCGTTGAATTCTGCGCTAGAATCGTGCAACACCGATGCCGCACCTTGGCACACCACCGGGAGTCAATGCATGAAGGTCTTGATGATCAGCAGTGAGGTTCTGCCCTTCGCAAAGGCAGGGGGTCTCGGCGACATGGTTGCCGCGCTGGCGGCCGAACTCGAACGACAGGGTCATGAAGTGCGGATCGTCCTGCCGCGCTACTACTCGGTTGACTCGGGCCGGCTTCGCCGCCTCGACCGGTCCCTGGGAGTTCCCCTGGGTGGCGAGGAAGAGTGGTGTGCGGTCGAAATGACGACGCTTCCCAGCACCGAAGTGAAGGTTTACTTTCTCGAACACCAGGAGCTTTTCGGCCGCGATGGAATCTACGGAACCAAGGCCGAACCGGAGTTCTCGGACAATCTTCGACGTTTCACGCTGCTGTGCCGCGGCGCCCTCCAATTGACCAAGATGCTCGAGTGGAAGCCCGATGTGATCCACGCCCACGATTGGCCGGCGGCGCTGGCTCCTGTCTATCTCAACACCCTCGAGCGCGACGGTTTCTTCACCGATACCGGGAGTGTGCTCACAATCCACAATCTGGCGCACCAGGGGATCTTCCCCAAGGAGGAGATCGAACACACCCTCATCGGTTGGGAGAAGTTCCACGGCGCCGGTTTCGAGTACCACGACAGTCTCAACCTCCTCCAGGCCGGTATCCGAAACGCCGATGTGCTGACCACGGTGTCTCCGACCTATGCCG
>Ga0316198_10002126_pt1 | contig 11920 bp, 9 predicted proteins | sample OudBieAanoxic_MG_FD_204935 | JGI IMG/M metagenome (GOLD analysis project Ga0316198, IMG submission 204935) | Coastal sediment microbial communities from Oude Bieten Haven, Netherlands - site A anoxic | ecosystem: Environmental > Aquatic > Marine > Coastal > Sediment | place: Netherlands... | reverse complement strand
GCCCGAGCCGAAGAAGCCCCCTTCGAAGTCGCCGCCCGCGCAGCCGAGAGAGCAGGAAGAAAACAGGCCCAAGGGACCGCCTGCGCCGCCCGGCGCCGGCCTCGGATGACGCACGCGCGGACGTTGGCCGAGCGGGTCCGCGCGGTTGCGATGGAAGCAGGGTTCCCGCGCGTCGGGTTTGCCGAAGCCGATCGGCTCGAGGAGGAAGCCATTCGTCTCGACGCGTGGCTCGCGGCTGGCCACCAGGGGCAGATGTCCTGGATGGAGGAAACCGCCGAGGTCCGGAAAGACCCCCGCGACCCCAATATGCTCGACGCCGCCAAGAGTGTGATCGTGATGGCCGCGCCGTACCTTCATGAGCGCCAGTGCGAGGGGCCTGCGCCCGCGCGCGTCGCGAAGTACGCGCTCGGTCGCGACTACCACAACGTGCTGACCAAGAAGGCGCGCCGGGTGGCGAAGTTGCTCCAAGAGGCGGGTTACGTCGCCCGCGTCGCGGTGGACTCGAAGCCCGTGTTCGAGCGCGCCTGGGCCGAGCGGGCAGGGGTGGGTTTCGTGGGCAAGAACTGCTGCCTGATCGTGCCCGGGATCGGCTCGCACCTGTTCTTGGCGTGCATCGTGACGACGGCGTCACTCGAGCCCAGCGAGCCCATCGCCCGGCGTTGCGGGACCTGCACCGCGTGCCTCGACGCCTGTCCCACCCAGGCGTTTGTGGAGGCGCGAGCGCTCGATGCGCGCCGCTGCATTTCCTATCTGACCATCGAACACCGCGGACCCATCCCAGAAGCCCTGCGTCCAGGGATCGGGCCGTGGCTCTTTGGCTGCGACGTCTGCCAGGATGTCTGTCCCTACAACCAGGCAGCCGGCGCCACATCCCAGTCGATGGCGGCCTTCGAGCCCGGGGACCGCTGGTCTCGGGCAGAGGTTGGCGGGTTCCTCACCATGGAAGAGGAAGCGTTCCGCTCATGGTCGGAGGGCTCCCCGGTGAAGCGGGCTCGGCATGAAGGTTTTGCTCGCAACGCGGCGATCGTGCTTGGGAATCGAGGGAAGGCAGTCCATTTGCCGATCCTCGATCAGGCCCAGCGCGACCATCCGTCGGAAGTCGTCCGGGACGCCGCGGACTGGGCGGGCCGAACCCTCAGGCGTCGGCTGGCTGACGCAGAATAGCCTCGAGCGCTTCGAGCAGCGCCGTCACGCCTTCGCCTGTCGCCGAGCTGATCGGAAACACCTGCAGGCCCCGCGGCTCGAGCACTCGCTTGACCTCCTGGTAGGCCTCGCGGGCTTCCGGGAGGTCGCACTTGCTCACCGCGACGACCATCGGACGCTTGGGGAGCTCCGAGTCGAAGCGCTCGAGCTCCACCATCAGGCGGTCGAAATCCGGTGCCGGGTCGCGCTCCGGGTCGGGGTCGACGCTCAGCATATGAAGAAGGACCCTCGTCCGCTCGACGTGCTTTAGAAAGCGCAGCCCGAGGCCGGCGCCTTCCGATGCGCCTTCGATGATGCCCGGGATGTCGGCAATGACGAACTGGCGGTCGACGCCGAGCGAGACGACGCCGAGGTTCGGGACGAGCGTCGTGAACGGATAGTCTGCAACCTTGGGGCGCGCGCGAGAGACGGTGGCGATGAACGTGCTCTTGCCGACGTTGGGGAAGCCGACGATACCGACGTCGGCGAGCAGCTTGAGCACCAGCCGAATCTTTCGCTTCTCGCCGGGTGTGCCGGGCTGTGCTCTTCGGGGTGCGCGGTCATGCGGGGTGGCAAACTTGATGTTGCCACGGCCGCCTCGGCCGCCCTGTGCGACGACGAGCTCGGCGCCCGACTCATGAAGATCCGCGAGAAGCTCGTCGCTTCCCTGGTCGTACACCTGGGTCCCGACAGGGACTTCGATTCGGATGTCGGCCCCCGCCGCGCCGAACTGATCTTTCCCGCGGCCGTCTTCGCCGCGCTCGGCCCGGACGACCTTTCTGTAGCGGAGGTCGAACAGTGTCGAGAACCGCTCATGGGCGACGAGGATCACGCTGCCGCCACGACCGCCGTCGCCGCCGGCTGGGCCGCCCAGGGGGACGTACTTCTCCCGCCTGAAGGCCACGCAACCGTTGCCGCCGTCGCCCGCCGCGACCGCCAGCGTCACCTCATCGACGAAGTCCACGCTCGTGCCTACGTCGCGCGCCCCGCCTGAGCAACCGACTTGGTGCTCGAACAAATCTCCAAGATGCGTACACTGCGCGGGTGCGGTGCGTCCCGGGTTCCCTCGGCACAAGCCTCGAGACCGCCCTGCATTCCGAGTTTTGATGAGCAAGAGCCTCGAAATGACACCGCTTTCGGACGCGGCTCTTCATGGTCAGCGCGTGCTGGTGGCCGACGACGTCGCCGAGACACGCTGGTCGTACGTTGGGCTCTTGCGCGGTGCGGGGGCCAGGGTGACCGAAGCGCGCGACGGCCTCGAGGCGTTGGATCTGGCGCGGGCCGACCGCCCTGACCTGATTCTGGCCGACATGACGATGCCGCGGCTGGACGGCCTCGGCCTGTGCGCCGCGCTCCGCGAGGAGCCTACCCTCGATGGGGTGCCCGTGGTGCTGCTGAGCGACGGCGCCCCGCCGCAAGCGGTACTGGGGGGGGCCAATCTCGCCTCGCGGCCGTTGGTGGATGCCGTGATGGCAACCCTGACTTCAGGGCCAGCGGAGCCCCCGCCGTCGCGCTCCCAGCGGCGCCCGCCTGCCTTGCGCGCTCCGGACGCGGAGCGCAAAGCCGAACCGCTTGAGGACGAGGTGGAGCGGGAAAACATCAGAGCGCAATCGGCGGTCGCGATGCATCGGGAGCCGGCAAACCATCTACCCAAGGGTGCGCACGCGGTGTGGCGATTGCGGGCCAGCGCGGCGCCCGAGGCGGATGGAAGCGCGTCTGGGTTCGGGGCGGAGCTGAGCGTGATGTCACGCATTTTCGGCTTGGGCTTTCTGACGCTGCTCGTCGCTACGATCGGCTTGCTCGCCTGGCGGACGGTGATGACACCCGAGAGTGCGCCCAGCGCGGAGCGAGTGGAGCCGCCGAGCTCGACAGAGCTTTCATTCCCAGAGCCTCGGCCCGAGGCGGTGGCCGCACCCAGTGCAACGCGAGGCGTCGCGGCGTTCTCCGGAGAGCTTCGTTCCGGCATCGATCCCACGATCGGGGCGCTCGCAGGGCAGGGCGCGCTCGAGCTCGACGGCCCATCGGCGGTCGAGGTCACGGTCGACGGCGAGGACCTTGGGGCGCTGCCGCTTGCGCTTCCACTCGATGAAGGACGACACCGCGTGCGGTACCGCGTCGAAGGCACCAGCACCGATCGCTTCTACTACGTGAAGTCGGGGACCACGCGTGCGTTGACGGTCGTCACCCGGCCGGGTGGTTTTGTTGACGCTCGCTAAAATCGCGTGCTAACCGCAGCAAGGTTCTCCGGGGGCGGAAACGCAAGCGAAAACGACCTCCTCGGGCACGGGAGGAAAGCGGTCGATGCGATTGTTCTTGGTGGTGATCACGACCCTCGCGGTTTCGCTGGGGTGCAGCTCGAAGGGTGCCAAGCCGGACCCGTTTGCAGGGTTTCAGACCCACACGGACCTGACCGAGCTTCGGCATCTGGCGGAGGTGCGCGACGGCGGCTGGTACATCGATTTCGGCACTCCGGCTCAGTCGAAGTACACGGTCGGCGATTGGCGGAGCGGTTGGGTCGGCAAGGGAGCAGACGGCGACGCCACTTACGCGCATGTCGGGATGCGAGGCCGGGTGTACTTCGGCGCGGATCGCCCTGAGGCCCTGGTCGCCCGAGTGCGTCTGCGTCCACACGGAAGCAAGGCGCTCACCCCGTATCTCAACAACGCGCAACTCAAGTCGATTCACCTCGGCAAGGGCGACGGGTTCGCCGAGTACGACATCGAGCTCCCGCGGGAGCATGTGAAGGCCGGCGAGAACTATCTGCTCCTCACGTTCGGGGGCACGACGCCCGTCGATGGGCAGGATGTCTCGGTGGCGGTCGATTCGATTTGGATTCGCACCGAGGCCGAGCTCGCATCGAGTGCGCGTGCGCCGGCGTACGACACGATGGCTGCAAATGTTCGCCTCGGTGAAGAGGAGCGACCGGCGCTTGCGTTGTCTCGAAGCTCGACGCTTCGCTACCACTTGGTCGTCCCGAAAGACGGGATGCTGGGGTTTGGGGTTGGTGTCGAAGGGGAAGGCGAGGCGCCCTTCACCGTCGAAGTGAGTGCCGACGGGCAGCCGAGCGTCCAAGTGCTCACCGGCGTCGCAACCTCCGCGTGGAACGATCACAAGGCCGACCTAACGGCTTTCGCTGGGCAAACCGTCCGGGTCGACCTCCGGGCCGAGGGCGAGGGGGCGGGTCGCCTGGCTTGGAGCTCGCCTCGCGTGTTGGTGCCGGAGCGTCCGGCGCCAAGTCTCGATCCCGCGAAGAACGTGGTGGTTTTGGTGGTCGACACGCTTCGGGCGGACAAGCTTCGCCCGTTCAATCCGTCGACGCGGGTCAAGACGCCTTCGGTCGATCGCTTTGCGTCGGAAGGCGTCGTGTTCGAGCTCGCGCAATCGGCGGAGAACTGGACCAAACCTGCGGTCGCTTCGATTCTGACTGGTCTGCACCCGCAGACTCATCAGCAGAAGACCGGCGACGCAGCGCTCCCTGATTCTGCGGTGCTCCTGAGCGAGCATCTGAAGGACAACGGGTTTTCCACCGGGAGCTTCATCGCGAACGGCTACGTCTCCGATCGCTTCGGCTTCGACCAGGGCTGGGACGACTACAGCAACTACATTCGCGACGGCGGAAGCACCGAAGCGAAGGACGTGTTCGACGCCGCTGGCAATTGGATCGAGGCACACAAGGGCGAGCGCTTCTTTGCGTACATCCAAACGATCGATCCGCATGTGCCGTACGACCCGCCGGGGGCGTACCTGCAGATGTACGACCCGAGCGAGTACGACGGCCAGGTACGGCCTCGCATGACCGGTGACCTGCTCGAGAAGGCAAAACGCAATCCCCCCCAAGTTGTGTTCGATGCGCGCGACAAGCGGCGCATCGAAGCGCTCCATGATGGCGAGATCACTCAGCACGATCATTTCTTTGGGGCGTTCCTCGACCGGCTCTCGGCACTCGGTCTGTCCGAGGACACGTTGGTGGTGGTGACGTCGGACCATGGGGAGGAGTTCGACGACCACGGCTCGTGGGGACACGGGCATTCGGTGTACCAAGAGCTCCTGCACGTACCTCTCATGTTCCGGCTTCCCAACAGGATTCCGGCGGGCGCCAAGGTCAGCGATGCGGTCAGCACCATGGACATCTCGTCGACGGTCACCGAGCTCCTCGGCGTCGAAGCGATGGAGCACAACGAGGGGCACGCGCTCGTCGGATTGATGCTCGGGGAGCCGTCGTCGCGTCCGGCCGTCGCGTTTAGCGATTTTCAGGACGACCGGCGTGTGATCACCACCGCTCGATGGAAGCTCATCCTTCGCGGTAATCTCACGTCCACCATGTTCGATCTCGTGAAGGACCCCAAAGAGCAGTCCGAGCTCGACGCCTCCGCTTTCCCTGTCGGGCGGCGGTATTCTCGCATGCTGCTCGGCCAGTTCCTTGGAGCGACCAATCGAGGGGACTGGTTGAGTGCAGAGCAGAAGGGCGGTACACAACTGGAGCGCGAGAACGCGGAGATGGACGACACGATTCGCGACCAGCTTCGCGCGCTCGGATACGCGCACTGAGGTCTCATGTTCGTCATCGAGCAAACCCGAGAGCGGTACCTACGAAGCCCGCGCTTGGAGCCGGTGGCGGATGGGGGCGCGCTTCTGCACGTCCTGACATGGACGGGCGATGAGGAGTGTGTCCTCCGCTTCCAGCTCAGTCGCGAAGGTGCCGTCGAAGGCGAGCCTTCGGCGACCGACCACGCACCCGCGATCATGGGCTGGGCCCCCGGTATGGTGCACCCGGTCAACGACCCGCTGGCCGAGCTCGAAGCGGAGCACCAAGGCTGGCGAGCGAGCGTGCAGCATGAGGGCGCGCGCTCGACGGTGCTCGTGGTGACGCCGGCTGGGCGGGAGTTCGTTGCCTGGGCGGCGTTTGGAATCGCGGCGGCGCCGTGCATCAGCGCCGCGCCCGGGGGGGCCTGGGTGGCGTTCCACCACGACGTACGAGAAGACACCGGCGTTCCGGACATCGCCAAGTGGATCGCGGTGCGCTTCGTCGACATGGAGGGACGCGTGTTCGAGCCTGCGGCACCGATGACCGGCCGCAATCGCGACCTCGACGGAGAAGAGCAAGGGTTCGAGTTCCCGACGCTGGTCGTCGGCGAGGACGGCGCCGTCGATCTGTTCGGCCGCGGCTCGCACAACATCTATCGGCAACGACTCGACGCCGATGGGTTTTCGGAGCGCGAGCCGATTGACGACGGCCACTGGGGGTGTCGCGGGCGGCGGGTGAGCGCGGTGCGACTGATGGACGGCACGACCTTGGCCGCGCGCAGAGGCCGCAAGGGGATCGTGATTCAGGCGTTCGATGCGCCAACCGGCGGGGCACCTGAGCTCGTCCCCGCTCAGATCGAGGCTGGTGGGCGCGAAGCCGAGCTCGCACACGCCGCTGCCTGGTCAGGGCCGCAGGTACTGTTCGGCGACATCCAGCAGCACAGCGCGCATTCGGACGGGGTGGGGAGCGCAGACGAGACCTATCTTCGAGCCCGTTACCGATACGGAGACGACTTCGCGGCGCTCACCGACCACGAGTCCTTTCTCGGCAAGCGCATTGGGCCGGGCGAGTGGGCGTACCTGCAGGCGGTGACCGAGCACTACGACGACCCCGGCGAGTTCGCGACCATCGTCGCCTACGAGTGGACCGGCAAGTCGTACCCTGGGCCAGGCCACAAGTGCATCTACCTGCCCGGGCCCGGGCTTCCAATCATCTCTCGCGACGACGTGCCCGAGGGGCGTGACATCGTCGAGCAGATCACGGAACAAGGCGCGTTCACCGGTCCGCACCACATCGGTTGGACAGGCGCCGATGTCGACGGACACAATCCGGTCGGCCAACCCGTATGGGAGATCTGCTCGTGCCACGGTTGCTACGAGCACCCGGATCATCCGCTCGGGTATCGCGGCGAGCTCGACGACCAATTCGCAAAGCCGCTACTCGACCGCGGACTCCGGTTCGGCTTCATTGCCAACTCGGACAGCCACGGCTTGCTCTGGCATCACGGAGAGTGCCGAAAGCGCGATCCGTTTCGAACCGGGCTGACGGCTGTCATCTCTGCGAAGCGGACCCGCGAATCGATCCTCGAGGCGCTCCGCGCCCGGCGCTGCTACGCAACGAGCGGTGCGAAGATCCTTCTCGACGTTCACGTCGCTGGCTTCCCGATGGGCAGCGAGCTCGACATCGAGGGGCCGGTCGAGGTCCACGTTCGGGCGCTCGGGACCACCGACATCGAACGCATCGAGCTGATGACACCCGCAGGTGTGGCCGCGTCGGATGACCCAGGCTCTCCCTCCGCTTCGTTCTTGGGGGAGGTCGAGGCGCCGTATGTTTACTGCCGGGTGACGCAGTCGGATGGTGAGATGGCCTGGTCGAGCCCGATCTGGTTTGGGGGGGGTGGGGCGCCCGCGGTCTAGCTGGCGGCTCGCGCCCCGGTATGTCTTGAGGGCTGTCGAGGGCCTAGCCGAGAATGGCGTTGACCCGCTCGGCTGCGTTGGCGCGCGGAACTTCGTCTTGGGTCTTGGCTTTCAGGTCTTTGAGCTGCACGACGCCGTTTTCCACTTCGGACTCGCCGAGGATCATCGCGATGCGCGCGTTCATCTTGTCGGCGCGGCGGAGTTGGCTCTTGAGCGAGCCGCCGCGGAGGTCGCTCTCGACGCGCAAGCCGGCATCGCGGAGCTCCCGGCCGAGCACGGCGGCTTCGGAGCGAACGCTTGCCTGTGCGGCCACGATGAACACATCGATATGCGCCGGCTGCTCCTCGCCGGGCATCGCCATCAGCAAGCGCTCGAGGCCCATCGCGAAGCCGATTGCAGGCGTGTCGGGGCCGCCGAGGTTCTTCACCATTTGGTCGTAGCGGCCGCCGCCCAGCAGCGCGTTCTGCGCGCCGAGCCCTTCACCTTTGCCGAGCACTTCGAAAAGCGTACGCGTGTAGTAGTCGAGGCCGCGCACCAGCGAGCCGTCGACGCGATAGGGCGTGCCGAGTCGGGTGAGCGTCTCCTGAAGCCCATCGAAATGCGCGCGGTCCTCGTCGGTGAGGTGGCTCAAGATCAAAGGAGCATCCGCCGCGATTTCAGTGCAGCGCGGGACTTTGCAGTCGAGCACGCGGAGCGGGTTCGCGTCCATCCGCCGCTGGCAGTCGCCGCAAAGCTCCGCGCGATAAGGCTCGAGATATGCAAGCAACGCTTCACGGTAGTTCGCGCGTGTTTCCGGGCCTCCGATAGAGTTGACCAGCACCTCGACCTCGGTGATGCCGAGGCTCGAGATGAAACCGACCACCATGTCGATGACCTCTGCGTCGACATATGGGCCTGCGTCGCCGAAGACCTCGATGCCGGCCTGATAGAACTGACGGTAACGGCCTTTGGCGGGGCGCTCGCGTCGATACATTGGACCGACGTAGTACCATTTGGTGACCGGCTCGATTGCCTGGACGTTGTGTTGGATGTACGCGCGAACCGACGACGCCGTGCCTTCGGGGCGGAGCGTCAGCGACTTGTCGCCGCGATCGGTGAACGTGTACATCTCCTTTTCGACGATGTCGGTGTTCTCTCCGATCGAACGAACGAACAAGGCAGTCGGCTCGACGATGGGAAACCGCGCTTCACGAAACCCATAGCGCTCGGCGCGCGCACGAAACGCGTGCTCGAGACGTTGCCATTTCGAGATCTCGTCGGGGAGGATGTCTTTCATCCCCTTGACGGCGCGCAAGCTCATGGCGTCCCGTTACCCGATGCGCGGCCACCAAGCAAGGGCCGAAGCCCCGTGAGCGACGCGTAGCGTCGCTTCTACGGGGTACTACGAACGAACTTGACGAAGACGTAGTTGAAGCCGTCTTTGCCCTTTTTCTGCGTGATGGTCGGCGTGACGTCTTCACGCATCTCGAAGACCATCGTCACATCCTTCTTGCCCGTTCGCTGCACGGTGGCGCGCGTGACCGGTGTGTCGAAGTATTGGGTCTCGAGGGGCAGGTAGTTCGTCTTGAGGTGCACGCGAATGTTGTGGATCACCAACTCGAACTGGCCCTTGGTCTCGGTCGTGCCGAAGCGAACCTCTTTCGAGGTCTGGATGAAGAAACACGAGCCGTCCTCGTGCATCAGGAAGCCCGGCCAGGTCAGCATCACCGCACCCTCGGGGATCTCCTCCACCTTGGGCGGCAAGTTCTCGGAGCCGGACTCCGGGTTTACGCCACCGTAGGTCTCGCCCTCGGCCGATGCGACGGACGGCACAATCCCTAGTGCGATGACGAGCATGAGTATCGACGACTTCCCCACCACATCAGAGTAAGCGACGGGCGGTCCGGGGCACAAATTTCGCAGACGAACCCCGGCTTTGCGGCGGTTCAGTGGGCTCGACCGCCCTTGAGCAGATGGCCGACGCCCTCTCCGAGCCCATCGAGCGTGAGCGGGAACATGTCGAACACCTGCCGGACGTACTCGATTGTATTGCCGCTCCAGTAGCGCTGCGGCTCGGGGTTGAGCCAGATGCTGCGGTGGAAGTGCTGGCTCAGCATCATCAGCCATTGGAGGCCCTCGATGCCGCGGTCGTCTCCGAGGTCGAGGGAGCCGCCGGCGGCGAGCAGCTCGTACGGGGCCATCAGAGCGTCGCCTACCATGATGAGCTTGTAGTGCGAGCCCGCTTCGTGGATGAGGTCTCGCACCTTGATCGGCGTGTCGAAGCGCTCGGTCTCGTACACGTGTCCGTACACGCAGTTGTGGAAGTAGTACGTACGGAGCTCTTTGAAGTGACTCGACTTTTTGGCCGCCGAGAAGAGCCGGGAGCAGAGGTGCGCGAACGGGTCCATCGAGCCGCCGACATCCATCATCAAGATGATGCGTGTGTTGTGACGGCGGGGAGGGCGAGTGACCACTTCGAGCTCGCCGCCGTTCTGGGCGGTCGCGTCGATCGTGCCCTCGAGGTCGAGCTCCTCTTCACCCCCTTCGCGGGCGAAGATGCGAAGCTTGCGAAGCGCGACCTGCATCTGGCGGACGTCCAGCGTCAGGTCTTGGCGGTACGGGCGGTAGAGGCGTGCGTCGGCAACCTTCACGGCACTTCGGCCGCCGCCCGAGCCGCCGATGCGAAAGCCCTTCGGCGAGCGCCCGCTGTGGCCGAACGGTGAGGTGCCGCCGGTGCCGATCCACTTGTTGCCGCCATGGTGCTCCTCGTCCTGCTCCGCCATCCGCTCTTCGAACATCTTGCGGAGCTCGTCGAGGTCGAGGCCTTCGACGAACTCGCGCTGCTCGTCGGTGAGCTCGCCCATGTTCTCTTTGGCCTCTTGGAGCCAGTCCCAAAGCTCGTCCTTGAGCTTCTTGCTTTCGATCTCGATGCCCTTGAAGAACGAAAGGAACGCTTCATCGAAAGAGTCGAGGTGCGCCTCGTTGTGGATCATCACGGCGCGCGCGACGTTGTAGAAGCCATCGAGCGAGCTTTCATGGAGCCCCGCTTTGAGCGCTTGGGCAAGCGCAATGACCTCTTGGGTCCCGACTGGGACACCGCGGCCGCGAAGCTCGAACATGAAGGGAACTAGGATTTCAGCTTCTCCACTGCCTGCCGCCCGAGAGCTGGTCGGCAAACGCGACGAGGTCTTGTTCCTTCTTGAGCAACGCGCCCAGGAAGGGGAGGTTTTCCTCGAGCTTCACGCTATCGATCCCCGCACGCTGAAGCACTGCGATCCAATCGACGAGCTCGCTGGTGCTCGGACGCTTGCGAAGGCGCCGCATGCTCCGAATCTCGTAGAACGTTTGCAAGGCCTGCTCGACGAGGCTCTCGTGAACTTTCGGATGATGCACGCGAACGATGTCGTTCATCAGCTCGGGCGTCGGGAAGTCGATGAAGTGGAACACGCAGCGGCGCAGGAACGCATCGGGAAGCTCCTTTTCCGCGTTGCTGGTGATGATGACGACGGGGCGCTCGGTGGCGATGATGTCGTCCTGCGTTTCGTCGACGTGGAAGCGCATCCGGTCGAGCTCGTTCAACAAATCGTTGGGGAACTCGACGTCGGCCTTGTCGATCTCGTCGATCAAGAGCACGACGCGCTCCTTCGCGTTGAACGCCTCGCCCATTGGTCCGAGCTTGATGTACTGCCGGATGTCGTTGACGTCTTTGTCCCCGAAACGGGAGTCATAGAGACGCTGCACCGTGTCGTAGACGTAAAGCCCGTCTTGCGCGCGGGTCGTGCTTCGGATGTTCCAGCGGAGGAGCTTCATCCCGAGCGCCTCGGATACCGCGTCTGCCAAGAGGGTCTTGCCGGTTCCCGGCTCGCCGCGAATGAGGAGAGGGCGTTCCAACACGACCGCACAGTTGACCGCGGACTCGAGGCCCTCGCTGGTCAGGTAGGTTTCAGTGCCGGAAAAACGTCGAAAATCGTTGGTCATGAGCGCTGGAGGTTAACATGGTCCTGCAGAAAGGCGACCACGAGGGCCTGGGAGCAGCCAACTCCTGCAGGGCTGCAGGGTCGCGCCAAGGTGTAGTTACATCCGACCCGCCCACCCCCACCGCGTAATCGCAGGATCACTCTCACGCGAGTGAGCAGCGTGCCTCCGCTACGTTCGGCCTTGGCGGCGCCTCTGGCGCGGGGCTTCGCCGTTCCGGCTCGCGGCAGTGCCAGTGCCAGCGTCAGCGTCAGCGTCAGCGCCAGAAGTGGCCGACATTACAGGTAGTTGAGTGGCCCGTCCGCCCCGGCACCACCCTCCTTGACACCGTTATCGCCACAAC
>Ga0316198_10002124_pt1 | contig 11925 bp, 6 predicted proteins | sample OudBieAanoxic_MG_FD_204935 | JGI IMG/M metagenome (GOLD analysis project Ga0316198, IMG submission 204935) | Coastal sediment microbial communities from Oude Bieten Haven, Netherlands - site A anoxic | ecosystem: Environmental > Aquatic > Marine > Coastal > Sediment | place: Netherlands... | reverse complement strand
CGGAGGAATCAGGACTCCCGTTCGAGCTGGCGCTGATCCGCAATCACTACGTCGGGCGCACCTTTATCCATCCCGGCCAGGCGGGACGCGACTTCCGGGTCCGTGTGAAGTACAACCCGGTGGCGGAGCTCATCGAGGGACGTCGGGTCGTCGTCATCGACGATTCGCTGGTCCGCGGCACGACGAGCCGCGGCCTGGTGAGTCTTCTCAGAGAGGCCGGCGCCCGAGAAATTCATTTCCGCGTGGCCTCCCCTCCGATCATCTCACCCTGCTACTACGGTATCGACATGCCCACGCGGGAAGAGCTGATCGGCGCGACCCACACTGTGGAAGAAATCCGGCAGCACCTCGGCGTCGAGTCGCTAGGCTACCTGTCGCTCGAAGGCATGCATGCCATGGTCGAAGAGTACGGCCCGTTCTGTGACGCGTGCTGGACGGGGGACTATCCCGCCCCGCTCGTGGACCTGGAGAACGGAGCCGTCCTCGCGAATCGAACACCCTGAGGTTCGTTCACTCCTCGTTACTCACTTCTACCTGCGGCGAGCACTACCGATGAAACACGTCTATTTCTTCTCCAAGGGTCACACGGACGGTGACCGAGATATGCGAACCCTCCTGGGCGGTAAGGGCGCGAACCTCGCCGAGATGACGCGCCTCGGCGTCCCCGTGCCACCCGGGTTTACGGTCACGACAGAAGTGTGTCGCCATCACCTGATCACGCACCATCTGCCGGACGGCGTGGAGGAGCAGGTCGCCGATGCGATCAAACGCCTCGAGCGCCTCACGGAGAAGCAGTTCGGGGGCACGGACGACCCCTTGCTCGTCTCCGTGCGCTCGGGCGGGGCCGTCTCCATGCCCGGGATGATGGACACGATCCTGAACCTGGGGCTCAACGACGTGACGGTGGAGGCGCTCGCTCGAGTGTCTGGGAACGAGTGCTTCGCGTACGACAGCTACCGGCGTTTTCTGCAGATGTACTCGGACGTGGTCCTGGAAGTCGATCACCACTCGTTCGAGGCCATCCTGTCCGACGCCAAGCGAGAGGCCGGCGTGGAGACGGACAATGAACTCGACGCCGATGCCTTACGCGATGTCGTCCGGCGTTACAAGGAACTGATCGAGAGAGAGTCCGCTATTCCGTTCCCGGAAGAGCCTGAGGATCAGTTGTGGGGCGCGATCGAAGCCGTATTCCGGAGTTGGCGCACCCCGCGAGCCCAGGCCTACCGGAAGACGTATCGGATTCCACACGACCTCGGGACCGCGGTAAACGTCCAGACCATGGTGTACGGCAACCGTGGGGACGACTGCGGTACCGGTGTGGCCTTCACCCGCAACGCGGCCACCGGTGAGCCGAAGCTGTTCGGGGAGTTCCTGATCAACGCCCAGGGAGAGGACGTGGTGGCGGGAACCAGGGACCCCCTGTCCATCGACCAGATGCAGGGGTACCTGCCCGAGGCCTACCAGGAGCTGCTCGAAACGGCACAGCGATTGGAGACACACTACCGGGAGATGGAGGACCTGGAGTTCACCGTCGAGAGGGGCACTCTCTACCTGCTGCAGACCCGGACCGGAAAGCGAACCGCACGCGCCGCGGTCCGCATCGCGGTCGACATGGCGAACGAGGGCCTCATCAGCCGAGAGGAGGCGGTGCTCCGCGTAGAGCCGGAGCGCCTGGAGCAGGTGCTTCACCCGATGGTCGATCCGTCGGTCGATTACACTCCCCTCGCGGTGGGAAACCCGGCCAGTCCTGGAGCGGCCACGGGGCGGATCGTGCTCACGGCGAAGGAAGCCGTGGAAGAAGCTGCCACGGGCAATCCGGTGATCCTGGTTCGGACGGAGACTTCCCCCGATGACTTCGAGGGAATGGTGGCCGCGGTTGCGATCGTGACCAGCCGGGGCGGCAAGTCGAGCCATGCCGCCGTGGTAGCCCGCGGCATGGGCACGTGCTGCGTGGTGGGGACGAAGGAGCTCGAGATCGACGAGGCGGCCGGAGAGGTCCGGGCGCACGGCAAGGTCGTGCGACGGGGTGACTGGATCACGGTCGACGGCGCCTCCGGAGAGGTGATCGAGGGTCAGATTCCCACGGTGAAGCCCGAGCCCGGAGAGGACTTCCACACTCTGATGGGGTGGGCCGACGAATTCCGCCGACTCCGGGTGCGCGCCAACGCCGACAATCCGGGCGATGCGGCTAACGCCAGAGGGTTTGGCGCCGAAGGGATCGGACTGTGCCGCACGGAGCACATGTTCTTCGGAGACGAACGCATCGATGCCGTTCGAGAGATGATCCTGTCCAGTGACGAGGCCGGTCGTTCGGCGGCCCTCGCGAAGCTCCTTCCGATGCAGCGCTCGGACTTTGTCGGGATCTTCCGCGCCATGGATGGGCTGCCGGTGACGATTCGCTTGCTCGATCCGCCGCTGCACGAGTTCCTCCCCACCGAGGCCGACGAAGTGGGCCGCCTCGCAGCGGGGCTGGGAAGATCGGCGGGCGAGATCGCGGCCGCTGTGGCTCGTCTTCACGAAGCCAACCCCATGCTGGGTCACCGCGGTTGCCGGCTCGGCTACTCGCATCCGGAGATCACCGCCATGCAGGCGCGCGCGATCATCGAGGCCGCCCTCGAGGTTGCGGGCGATGGGATCGTGGTCCATCCGGAGATCATGGTGCCTCTCGTCGGACACGAGGACGAGTTCGACAACCAGCGAGCGATCGTCGACGCCACGGCACAGGCGGTATTTGAGGAGCAGGACCGGAAGGTGGACTATCTGGTCGGTACGATGATCGAGCTCCCGCGGGCCTGCCTCACGGCGGGCGACATTGCGGCGAGGGCGGAGTTCTTTTCCTTCGGGACCAACGACCTCACCCAGACCACCCTGGGGCTCTCGCGCGACGACGCCGGCAACTTCCTGCCCCTGTACGTGGAGGCGGGCGTGTACGAACGCGACCCGTTCCAGTCGATCGACACGGCAGGCGTCGGCCGCCTGATGAGTCTGGCCGTTCGGGAGGGCCGTGCGACGCGTCCGGACCTCAAGGTCGGGATCTGCGGGGAGCACGGTGGTGATCCGTCGTCCGTCAAGTTCTGTCACTCGCTCGGGATGGAGTACGTGTCCTGCTCACCATTCCGCATCCCGGTCGCGCGGCTGGCGGCAGCGCACGCTGCGCTCGAAGAAACGGCCTCGGCCGGATCCGAAGGGGCCTCATGACCGACTCGACTCGGGGCGACCTTCGAAGCCGGCTGCGGCAGGTTCCCAAGGCCGAACTCCACCTTCATCTCGATGGCTCCCTGCGTCCTTCCACCATCCTGGACCTGGCGGACGACGCGGGCGTCACCCTTCCCTACGACGACGAAGAGTCGCTGTACGACTATCTGTTCGTTCAGGACGGCCAGAATCTGGTGGACTACCTGAAGCGGTTCGATCTGACGCTGTCCGTGATGCAGACGGCGGAGTCGCTCGAACGGACGGCCCGCGAGCTGTGCGAGGACGCGGCGGCTGAGAACGTGCGGTACCTGGAGATCCGCTACTCGCCGATCCTGCACCAGCAGGGCGATCTGACGCTGGAGGAGGCCGTGGAGGCCCCCCTTCGCGGTGTCCGGCAGGCGGAGGCGGAACTCGGAGTGAAGGCCAACCTCATCATCTGCGGCATCAGGAACCTGCCGCCCGAGACCTCCGTGCGGTTGGCCGAGCTGGCGGTGGGATTCAAGGGCCGTGGCGTCGTGGCGTTCGACCTGGCCGGCGGTGAAGCCGGAAACCCGCCGACCGATCACGCCGAGGCCTTCCGAATCGCCCGCGAGGCCAACCTGAACGTCACCATTCACGCCGGGGAGGCCGCGGGAGCGGAGTCGATCGCCGAGGCCCTGCACCGCTGCGGCGCGAACCGCATCGGGCACGGGACGCGCCTGTACGAAGACCCCGCCCTGCGGGCCTACGTCAACGATCACCAGGTGCCCGTCGAAGTCTGCCTGACGAGCAACGTCCAGACGCATGCGGTCGAGAGCTTCGAGACGCACCCGGTGCGCGGATACTTCGACGACGGCCTCATGGTCAGCCTGCATACGGACAATCGGCTGATGAGCGGCACGACCATGACGGAAGAGTACGCGCGAGCGGCGGAGCACCTCGGCTTCTCCGACCGCGAACTCGTCGAGCTGGTCCTGAACGGCTTCAGAAGCGCCTTTCTGCCCCGCCGCGACAAGGTGGCGCTGCTGGCGGAAGTCGAGGGCGAAGTCCGGTCGTTCGCGGACTGACTGTGGGCGGACCCGTTTGAAGGTGGACGCGGGCCCGCGAGTAGCGCTGGCAGCACATTTTCGGCCCGTGACAGGGCTCACCTAAGCCGAATAAAAGTGGTGCTTTAAGTGGCCTTGCGAGTACGCCCGGGGCCTGTTACTAATGTCACCATCCTTGATCACCTGCGGTTACTTTCTGAGAGACTGCATGTCCGCGGAGAGACAGGGTCCTTCCAAAGTTCGAGGTCCGCTCTGCGCGGCCACTCCCTGGCCGCCTGGAGTATACGCTCGCCTTACCCATCTTCAGACAGGAGCATTGGGCTCATGAGACCCAAACCACGTCGGATTCTGCCAGCCGTGCTGGCTCTCATCGGTCTCGTCGCCTTTACGACGCTCGGTCACGCGCAGAGTGTGACCACGGGCGCCGCGGGCGGCACGGTCACCGATCAGAACGGCATGCCGCTGGCCAACGCCAGCATCGTGCTCACCTACGAGGCCACCGGCTTCCGGGTCAGTGGTATCACCAACGAGCGCGGCGTGTTCAACCTCCAGGGGCTGCAGCCGGGCATATACTCGGCCCAGATCAGCCTGATCGGGTACCGCACGGAAACCCGTGGCAACGTCGCGATAGGCCTCGGACAATCGTCGCGCGTCGACGTGAGCCTGGAACAAACGGCCGTCGAGCTGGAAGCCCTGGTGGTCCAGGCGGACCAGATGTCGTCGGAATTCTCCCCGACGAACACCGGTACCTCGACGACGATCAACGAGCAGCAGATCACGGATCTCCCGAATCTCGATCGCCGGTTCTCAACCCTGGCCCGCCTGACGCCGCAGATCGTGGCAACCGACGCGAACGCCGGGGCCGGCCTCAGCGTGGTAGGTCAGAACAACCGGTACAACACGATCCAGATCGACGGATCGACGGTGAACGACCGGTTTGGCCTCGCGGCCTCCGGCACCGCCGGCGGGCAGGCGGCCGGAAAACCGATCGGAGCCGGGGCCGTCAAGGAGTTCCAGGTGATGTTGGCTCCGTACGATGTACGGCAGGGGAACTTCACCGGCGCGCTCCTCAACGCGATCACCAAGAGCGGCGGCAACGAGTGGTTCGGGGATGCGTTCGGCCAATTCCGGAACCAGGACCTGGCGGGTTCGCCGCTGGGCGACTCCGAGTTCAAGAACATTCAATATGGTGGCTCGATCGGCGGTCCGATCGTGCACGATAAGGCCTTCTTCTTCGCCAACCTCGAGTTCCAATCGGCTTCGAGGCCGGCCACGGGCCCGTACATCGGTGCCCCTTCGTCGACCTTCGGCATCCGTCCGGAGCAGTCGGATATCGACGCGATGAATGCCGTCCTGGGCTCGTATGGCATGGCACCGGGTTCCGGCGGGTCGGTCACGAACGATAACCCGCTCACCAACCTCACGCTTCGCGCGGACTGGAGCCTCGGCGACAACAACCGCCTCGTGTTCCGCTACTCCTACAACCAGGCCCGTCTCGATGTGTTCAACCGGACCACGTCGACCAGCAATCCTTCGTTCCGGTACGAAAACAACGGCTACCAGTTCAGCAACAAGACCCACAATCCATCACTGCAGTGGTTCACCAACTTCTCGAACGGCAACGCGAACGAGTTCCGGCTCAGCTACAACCGGATCCGCGACGAGCGCGATCCGAACGAAGAGGCGCCGCAGCTGACAGTCGACGGATTCACCAACGGCGCCGGAGAAGGTTACCAGATCCGCACGGGCTCAGAGCAGTTCTCGCAGGGGAACCGCCTGAACCAGGATATCCTCGAGCTCACGGACAACTTCACGTTCGCCCCCAAGGGCAATCACACGTTCACCGTCGGGACGCGGAACGAGTTCTACAGCCTGACGAACCTGTTCGCGCAGTCGTCGTTCGGCGTGTATACCTTCGAGAATCTGGCCGATTTTCAGTCGGGCGGGGTCAACGACGCCTCGGCCTACATCGTCAGCGGCCAGTTGACAGGCGGCCCGGTGCTGCCGGCCGAGTTCAGCAGCGCCCAGTTCGGCCTGTATGCGCAGGACCAGTGGCAGGTTTCGCCCTCGTTCGCGCTGACGATCGGCCTGCGGGTGGACATTCCGGTGTTCTTCGACCAGCCGACCTACGCGGCACAGGCCAACACCGACTTCAACAACCCCGACGTCCCGTCGGGCCAGGTGCTGTGGAACCCGCGGGTCGGGTTCAACTGGGACATCAACTCCGAGCAGACGCAGCAGCTCCGTGGCGGCATCGGGATGTTCACCGGTAACCCGGCGTACGTGTGGATGTCGAACGCCTACAGCAACAACGGTACCGGGATCGGGATCCTGCAGTGCGGCACGGACAACCCGAACGGCCAGGTGCCGTCGTTCAGCGCCGATCCTTTCGGCCAGACGCTGAACTGCATTGATCCTGCGACCGGCAACGCGGGGGTCGGCATTGGCGACGGCGATTTCCTGGGCGAGATCGACCTGATCGCGGACGGCACCAAGTATCCGCAGGTCATGCGGGCCAATCTGGCCTATGACCGGCGGCTGCCGGCCGACTTCCTTCTCACCGTGGAAGGGATCTTCAACAAGGGCATCAACGACTACTTCATCGTCAACCGGAACCTCGGGGCCGATGGATCGGGCAGCGCTTTTGCCACCGATCCCAACACGGGCCGGGTCCTGTACGGGCAGCAGCTCAGCAGCGGACGCTCCCTGCCCAACTACTTCCGCTCGAACGTGTACGGAACGGGTAGCACGGGCGTGTTCGAGCTCCGCAACACGAGCGAGAACTACTCGTACAACCTGACGGCCGGCGTGCAGAAGTTCGTCGGCGAGAGCCTTCGCCTGACGGCCGCCTACACGTTTTCGAGGGCCTACGACGTACAGAGCTTCACCTCGAGCCGGGCCACGTCGAACTGGCGTTTCGGGCGCATGAACGCGGGCGACCAGCTGGTCGACGACGCCCAGATCTCGTCGTTCGACCGACCGCACAAGCTCACGATGTCCGGGACGTACGACTTCCCGTGGCAGAACTGGCCGACCCAGATCTCCCTGATCTACATCGGCTATTCGGGCACGCCGTACACGTACATCACCGGCGGCTCGAGCGGCCGGGGCGACCTGAACGCCGACGGCATCGTAGGAAACGACCCGGTGTACGTGATCACGGGACCCGGCGATCCGCTGATGAGCTGGGAAAGTTCGGCGGACGCGCAGGCGTACGACGCTCTGATCGCGGCCAACTCCTGCGTCAACGACCAGCGTGGGAGCCTCATGACGCGGAACAGTTGCCGGAATCCGTGGCAGAACTTCATGGACCTGATGGTCACGCAGGGATTCCCGGCTATCGCGGGAAACAACCGGTTCTCCATCAGCCTCGGCCTGTTCAACTTCCTCAACCTGCTGAACAGCGACTGGGGAATCATCAAGACCGCTGGCGGAGGAGTGTTCTCCTCGCAGACGGTCGTGCGCCTGAACCAGCAGGACGTGGGTGATCCCCTGTTCACGTACAGCGGACCTGATCCGGAAGACACCTTCGTCAACAACGGTGACAACCGGAACTCGTGGCAGCTGCAGCTCATGGTTCGCTACGAGCACGGTCCGAAGCTGTTCTAACCTCAAAGGGCCAACACGGCCTGCAACGAAGCGGGGGGCCGGCTGCATGCCGGCCCCCCGCTTTCTTTTCAACGATATCTGCCGCGCCCTAATGATCCCTGGCCAGATACTCTCCCGCCAGGTCCACCCACTCCCGGTTGCCCATATAGAGCGGCGTGCGCTGGTGCAGCTCCCCGGGCTCGATCGAGGAGATGTCTCGCACACCGTCCGTGGCGCGTCCCCCGGCCTGCTCACAGATCATGGCCAGCGGCGCGGCCTCGTAGAGGAGGCGCAGCTTGCCTTTCGGACTCTTGCTGTCCGCCGGATACATGAAGACCCCGCCATACAACAGCGTCCGGTGGAAATCGGCTACCAACGACCCCACGTACCGGTGCGAGAAACCACCCCCGTTTCCGTCGTCGCCCCGGAAGTAGTCCACCAGCTTCTTCTGTCCGTCGCTCCAGCGGGCGAAGTTGCCTTCGTTGGCGCTGTAGATCTGCTTGCCGGGCTCGGGAATCTTGATCTCGCGGTGCGACAGCAGGAACTCCCCGATCGACGGATCGAGCGTGAAGCCGGCCACCCCCTGCCCCGTGGTGTACACCAGGACGGTCGATGATCCGTACATCACGTAGCCTGCGGCCACCTGCTTGTAGCCCGGCTGCAGACAGTCCTCCATCGTCCCGTCCCGACCCTCGCTGATCCGACGGTGAATCGAGAAGATCGTCCCGATCGAGATGTTGGCATCGATGTTGGAGCTGCCGTCGAGCGGATCAAACAGGAGAACATAGTCCCCCGTGGGAAACTGCTCGGGAATCGTGATCAGCCCCTCTTCCTCCTCGGAGGCCATGATGCAGAGCTGCCCGTTGTGATCCATGGCGTTGAACATCACATCGTGCGCGTACTCGTCGAGCTTGCGCACTTCTTCGCCATGCACGTTCTCCGTGCCGGCCATCCCGAGGATGTCCACCAGGCCGGCTTTGCTTACCTCCCGGTGAATCAGTTTCGCCGCCAGCGTGAGATCGTACAGGATATTCGAGAGGGCGCCTGTCGCACCGGGGTGCCGGCGCTCCGACTCGATGATGAAGCGGCCGAGCGTGACGACGTAACGATCCATGCCTGCCTCCGGGAGTGAGCGTACGAATACGCTATTTCTCACCCCTTTGTGACGTCAAGACGCGTGCCACTTTCCGAGTTTCCTGTCCAGTCGCTCTCGCCCTGCACTCGCCAGCCTTTTTGGTCGTCCACCTCGATGCACAGTGTGCCATCTCGATCGGTACGCCATACGCGCGGAATCCCGGCCTTCGCCAGGCGATCCAGCACGGACGGATGCGGGTGTCCATAGGCATTTCCCCGGCCTGCAGAGATGATGGCCGCCGATGGATGAACGACCGAGAGAAAGTCGGCCGCGGAGGAGCTCTTGCTGCCGTGATGTCCCACTTTCAGCAGATCCGCTCGCAGCGAGTCCGGCCCCCACGACGCCAGCAACGCCCGCTCGGCGGCGGCCGTCGCGTCGCCGGTGTTGAGGTAGACCAGCGCTCGACCGATGGAAACGCGCAACAGCAGGCTCGTCTCGTTCGCCCGCCCATCGCCCCCGTTCTCAAGACCGACGGCCGGCGGACCGAGCACTCGAATCGTGACGTTGTCGAGGAACACGGCGTCACCCTCGCTGGCCTGCAACCACCGAATCCCATCGTCCTCGGTCCTTGCCAGGAAGCGCGCGTACGAGGGTTTGGCAATCGGGTGGCCGGAGTCGAGTACCCGGAAAACGGGCACGCTCTCGTGGATCGCCTCGAAACCACCCAGGTGGTCGAGATCGGGATGCGAGAGCACGAACAGGTCGATACGTTGGGCCCCGTAGCGTCTCAACATGGGAAGGACCACGTCCCGCCCTGCGTCGCGCGTCCCGAAGGCGGGTCCGGCGTCGAACAGGATCCAGCGCCCGCGGGCCGTTCGGAGCACCGCAGCGTCGCCCTGCCCCACGTCGAGACTGCAGATCAGGCTGAGGCCGCCCGGTACTCTCGTGTACAGCGAGGGCGCGGCGACGATCAAGGCCGCGGCGGCGGCAATGGGTAGTACGGCCGATCGAAAGCGGCCCCAGCGAAGCCAGCGCCACAGTGCCGCCAGGAGCAGCAGGAACGCCGCCCAGATGACACCCGTGGGCTCCGCAGTCGCTCTGTGTGCTCCGGGAAGCCCCGCGATCCAGTCCGCGAGGATAATCATGAAGCGGATGATCGTTGTGGCCGCAGCGGCGCTGAGGGTGTCCAGTGGGGGCGGGAGGACCAGTGCCATCGCCAGGGACCCGATTGCACCTCCGACGAGGGGGGTTCCGGCGAAGTGGGAGACCAGGGCTGCCGGAGCCACGTGCTGGAAATGGGCAGCGGCGATGGGGGCGGTCGCCGCGAAGGCCCCGGTCCCCCCGGCCATGGCCAGTCCGATCAGACCCAGGTGGCGTCGCGCTCCGCGGGGAAGGCGGTGGAGCGGCCCCTCCGTCGCCTTGCGCTTCCCGTCCCGTCCCGCGATGCGACCCTGCCACACGGCGGCGCCGATTCCGAGACCCGAGAAGCCGGCGAACGACAGTTGGAATCCGGGCTCGACCAGGACCAGGGGATCGTTGACCAGGGCCACCATCGCGGCGACCCCGAGCAGGTCCCACGCGCGCGCCGGAAGACCGCGAATTCGGGCCACAGCCCAACCCGCCAGTAGCAGCGAGGCCCGCACGGCTGACGGTGGAGCTCCGATGGCCACGACGTATACCGCGACCACCACTGCCGCTCCGACGGCGGCCCGCGAGGGACCCGCGAACGATCGGAGCAGCAAGCCGATGGCCGCGCCGATCAGTCCCACGTGCAATCCGGAGATCGCGAGCAGGTGCGCCAGGCCCGCCTCCGCGAACCGGGTCCGCAGGGCGCCGGGAAGGTCGTCCCGCTCCGCCAACACCAGGGCGCGCGCCACCGGACTCACGTCGCGTGGCAGCAGTCTCCGCAGACGGTCCGACGCCCGGGCCCGGGCCGCACGCAGGATTCGAGTCGGAGCAGCAGCGCCCGGAGTGATCGGCCAGTCCGCTCCCGGTTCCAGCTCACCGAGTCGTCCCACCACGATCCCATGCCGACCGGGGCGCCGAGGCCAGTCCGAGGGACGACCGATTCGCACCCATTCGCCCTCAATCATCACCGGGGCTCCGGCCCGAACGGGACTCGGGATGCTGTCGACTCGCACCACCAGGCGCCGGACCATGCAGCGTCGTGCGTTTCCAACCGGCTGGATCGAAGCACCGAGCAGGGTCAGGCGGCCGGAGGGGCCCGGGACGGAACTCTCGCCTGCCACGCCGTGGACCTGGACGCCGTCACCGGACCCGAGATCCCTTACGCACGACGCACCCGCGCGCCTGGCGGCCGAGGTGCCGAGGAGGGTGCCCGCCGTGAGGCCGGCAGCCAGCGCCAGGTAGACCAGGACTGGCGAGCGACTCGCGACGACTCGTGAGCCCCCCCCGGAGGACCCTGCAGTCACCCCCGCCACGCCCGCCAACAGCAACCAGGGGAGCAGCAGCACGGCTGGTGCGAGGAGGGTCGAGAACCTGAGCCCCAGGGCAACACCCAGGGACGTGAGCAAAGCGAGAAGCAGGAGGGGCGGGACGCGGCGGGGGCTGGCGCCGATCTTCGGGGTCAGGGCTCCTCTGACGCGCCGCCCAACGCGTCACGGTATCGGCGGAGCATCTTCCGCGTCTTCAGATCGGCCCGGAGACCGGCCAGGAACACGAGCAGCATCCCCACGGCCACCGCCGTGAACACCACGACCGGGAGCGACACGGAGCGGATGCTCACGATTCCGAGGTGGAGCGGTACGCGCACGCCTCCGTTCTGCACCGCGAACAGGGCGGCCACCGCCGAGAAGGCGGCCACGAACAGCATTCTTCGACCGACGGAGCTCATGGTACGGCCTCTCCGCGGAACGTCGGCCCGCTGGTAGAGGTGAGGCGAACCACGCGGTACGTGTTTCGCGACTCCGGAGTCCCCGGAAAGGCCACGACCTTTCCCGTTCCGGTACGCCCCAGAACATCGCCCTCGGAACGAGCCGGACGCTCCACCAGGACCTCATGCCTGGACCCCAGCTCCCCCTC
>Ga0316198_10002123_pt1 | contig 11925 bp, 7 predicted proteins | sample OudBieAanoxic_MG_FD_204935 | JGI IMG/M metagenome (GOLD analysis project Ga0316198, IMG submission 204935) | Coastal sediment microbial communities from Oude Bieten Haven, Netherlands - site A anoxic | ecosystem: Environmental > Aquatic > Marine > Coastal > Sediment | place: Netherlands... | reverse complement strand
GCTTAGGTGTTGTCTTTTCTTTTGCTTGGGTTTGTGTCAATAGAGGAAGCAAACAGTGGCAAGAAAACTGGGAAAAGCACGTAGACATGCTAGAGGATGAAGTTACTGGCCCTTTATATAAAGTTGTTTTAAGGCGGAGCTCGCCTAAAGGAATTAAAGAAAACTCGATTCATTTATTTACTGGACCATCCCCAATATCTGTATCTAAAGTGAATCTATTAATTAGTCTCTACGTTACAATATTATGGTGTTTCCTTTTGCATAATTCCCTTCCTGAATTTAATTACGATGCTCCTATTAACTGGCTGTATACACTTTTAGTTGGACTTAGTTTTGGCACTTGTATTTCATTTATTACGCTAGCTAGAACTTATGGTGGTGGCTTTTGGCACAAGGCCACAATTCGAACAACCGAGATAAAAAACAACCAATAAGTCACTCAAAATAATAAGTAAGAGTGTTTTAGCACCTTCGTTGCTTAGTTTTATCTACTACTATTTTCCTCCTACTGAGGCGTTATTGTGTATTCGGCTGCCATACTTTTCCTAATCATCCAATAAACTAGAATCTAGGCACTAACATGTTTCTATCCAGAAATGAGCTACGAAGGCCAATAATTAAATAATCCATAATTCTAGACTCCTCTTGGCCTTATCCAGGCTGTTGGATATGCTCACTCTACCAACACATAAGGACCCTGCGGCGTTCGATATAATCTGCGCGGTTATAAGCCGCTCTAACGGTGTTTTTATCAACATGGGCGAGTGACCACCTCGATTAGTTCAACATCAAAGACTTGCTAGTTTAGGGGGGGGGGGGGCTATTGCACGTAGACCTTGAGCCACTAGACGACCTTTATACCCCATACGCTTAATAGCCATGTTGACTGTTTCGGTATTGATGTGATTGTTCTTGTTTCTATCCGCAGGGAAGATGTATTCCAAGTGGCAGCTCATAGGCTGCATACGCTTTAGTAGTGCTATGACTTGCGGTGTTAACATGATGATGTGTTTGCGCTTTATCTTCATGCGCTCTGTAGGTACCACTATGCCACTACACTTGACCAAATTTTAGTAATGTAGCAAAGTCTATATAAATCATATGTCATTAAAACAGAATGCTTTTTCTGAGATATATCTATTGCATTTTTTATAGGCCCCTCAACTATGTTAACGGAAGACAAATCAGAGATTAACGAAGCATGGAAGATATCACGATCTGGGGCTTGGGCTGGACGTGGTTTTCACTTCCAACATTTTTTTTCAACTCTAATCCTTATTCGTCAGTGGGCAGGTCTAGTACCTGCTGGTAATTTAGTCCCTGAAGGTCTTGAAGATTGTGTTCTTGAGTTAGCAGACAGAGAGTTCTGGCTACAGGTTAAGTCCCGCAAAAAGGGCATGTTCGACACAACTTATGTAAAAAAAACTCTTGAAGGCGTAGAGTCTAAAAACAAGGCTGTTAGTGGCAAAGCTAATAGGAAATCAATTGTTATATTGGAGCAGCAATGCAAGGGATTCAAAGAGATTGATTTAGCAGATCTCTTTGAAGAGGTAAGAGAACAGGTATTTGTATGTAGCTCACCACGGGATGAATGCATTGCTATTCTTACATCGCAACTTGATACATCAGAAATTATTGTTGAGGGGATAGTAAGCGACCTTTATGAGCTAGTTGCTTCAGCATCTGAAAATAATGCATATTTACCCTTCGATAAGCGTCGAAGAATTTCTACTACTGAAATAGAGTATAGAATTTTTGAGCGTATGGAGGCTGAAGATCCATCAGCAATTGATTTCGCTTTATCCTCAGGTGCACTTGTCCCCGTCAGCTTTAATCCTGTTATTGAGCCAGCTTTTTACCAAGGGGTTAAAGTAACACCTGGTCATGTAGCTGCGGAACTTGTATTCGATCGAAAAATCGATAGAGAGAATATAAACGATATTTTGGCTCAAAAACGAAAAGTTTTGATATCAGGGCAATCTGGAGCTGGTAAATCTGCATTACTGTGGTCTGCAGTGCATAGATTATCTGGTGACATACGGTGGTTTCAAATAACGGCCCAAGCTATAGCTACAGAAGCAGAAGTTATAATTCGTTTCTTACGTGCTCGGAGACCGACAGAGAAATCGCCAATAGGTTTAGCATTCGATGAGGTTGGTACTACAAGCGCTGCATTATGGAATGTTCTAGCTAGTGAAGTCGGAAGAATACCATGTATTTATTTACTTGGCTCTATTCGGCAAGAAGATAAGTTTCTGATTTCAAACCAATCCGACATAGAGTTTTTCCAAGTGAGCTTAGATGAAAATCTTGCTGAAATGGTTTGGGAAAAACTTCATGCCGAAGCCCAGACTAATTGGGAGCATTGGCGAGAGCCATTGGAACTTTCTGAAGGTTTAATGCTCGAGTTTGTACACATTCTTACACAAGGCAAACGTCTATCTTTAGTTATTGAAGATCAAATCCGACTTCGTCAAGAAGAAGACAGAGAAGTAGAATTAGCTATAATCAGATGCACTGCAGTTCTTTGTGCATCTGGTGGTGATGTTAAAATTAAGGAGCTTACCAGCATACTTAATATTAATCCTGCTGAAGCTAGCCTGGCAATGAAACGCCTTTTAGATGAACATCTAGTAAAGGAATCTAGTCCTGGCATATTGGGTGGACTGCATATGCTGCGGTCTGAGGCGCTCCTTCAAGCTTCCCATGATCAACTAATTTATTTGCCTGACGATTCATTTTGGAGTGGCTTACTAGCTGTGACTAGTGATACTTTGCCGAAAGTTATTCAGTCAATTTTTTCAAATGTGTCGGATGACGATGAAGAATCTAGTTTATATCAACTTGCGGAGGTGCTAAATCGCTCTCAAGATATTAATACGTGGATTTCTATACTTACAGGGCTAGGGTTGGCAACTTTAGAACGTAATGTTGTCTCCTTCATGGGCATTTTGGAGCAATATGAAGTTAAGCGTGGTCATTGGACGTTAGCATCCATGTTTGGAGATTCAAAAGTCAAGATTCCAGATTTAAAGGGTTTTGAACAATGGAAAGGCCTTCAAGAAGCGGTTCTTTTCTTTCGTTCATATCCAAAACAAGACTTACGCCAAAATTGTTTGAATAAGTTACCTAAGGAATTTGCTGTACCAGTGTACAAAACCCTTCGCCAGGCAAATCAACTACTTTCCTGTATTGCTCCTATTTGTGGTGGAGAACCAGTAAATATTGATATATCAGCAAGATTTATAGGGAGTGAGGTACAAAATATTCAGGAGGTTGCTGAGCTTTTATCGTCAGCTTACCAAGTAAATCCTGATATAGCTAAAGGCCTTGTTAACGAGTTAGGAGGTGAGGAAGTTTTGTTTGATTGGTATCTGACTCAAACTCCTTGGGTTACACCTCCCAAAATTGATCTGAAAGGAATGCATGGTCGAACAGTTCGCTCTGATTTATTTTATGTTTCTGAACTTGAACAGAAAGATCCTCATGATGATGTATGTGATATTTGTAAAACGCTAATAGCAATTTCTCCCGATTCGGCAGCAGCAGCATCAGATGCCGTAACCCCACTAGAAAAGCCTTTTGTTATCGGAGACTATCAGCCTTGGTCGAAAAACATACCGAGGGAAAACCTGCCTGCTGATATACGTATTTCTTGGAATGTTGCTTTCAGACAAATTATGCTATCTAAATCTGTCTCGGATAGCCTTACTGAATACACTAAACTCATGGCTGCTCTTATAAGACGAACAGAGAAATTATTTCGTTCATATAGTGAGAAGTGGGTGAGGGGTAAAGGATCTTCAAAAGTAGAAACTTTGATAGTAGATATAAATGACATCGTAAGTTCTGTTAATGCACTTGCTTATACTGCTCCAGATAAAATATCTCATGAAATGACAACCCCTTCTACCAACACAACTAAAGAAGACTCACTTGGTGCACTGTTAACGGGGATCTTAGGTAATCTACTGGAGAGAATGAGTGGTGACAACCCAAAAGCAACAGCCACTTTTTCTGGAAGCCTAGCTAATCAAGCTAGAGAATATGAAACATCTTTAATATGGCGAACAAATTCGAACCCTCCTTCGAATGAACTAAAAGCGTTATCGGAAAGGCTTATGAATATTTCCTATATATTGCATGAGCTTGCCTATGATGATACCCAGTTGAAAAGACAAAGTATGAACAAGTCAACAAAACTCAGTAGTCCTGGAAAGGCTATATTCTCAGTAGCTAGACGTTATCAATATGATGCAGATCGCCGCTTAGAGGTAAAACTAAAATCTTTAGAGGATGCATTAACTAAAGAAGGTTGGACTGCTAAATGCTGGCTACGTCCGATTGAAGAAGCTGACAGCGTTTATTGGCCTAAAAAGGAAGTAGCTATAGTTGTTTATATTGAAGACCTTGAAACTGAAGGTTTATACAGTGAAGCGGTGCTCAGGTTAGGTTGCTTACATCTAGGAACAAGCTGGCGTTTTAGAGTTGTTCCTGTGATTAATGGTTTTGTGGTTACACCTTTAGCCATATTGCCATCAACGCTTCTACAGGCACTACCTGATAATTCTTTTGCAATGGATTGGGATAATTATATTGATTTACCCTTCTTTGCATCAAAATTATTAAAACACTTTGATGCAGCGTTGAAAGCTTGCACTCAAACATCTGCAATTCTAGCTTGCCGCAACCTGGAGTCGTTACATCCTGAGGAAGAAGCAGTATTCTCTAAGTCCATTGAAGAGTTTGAAAAAAATCGAAATATTTTGTTCGAGGCCGCCGAGAGTTTCGGTCTAGAATATCTTGCTTTGGCGTACGAATATCTTTGCCAGACTTGGAATCAAATTAGTACTGAGTTTGAAGGTATGATGGTTGGGGAAGCTGAAGATGAGCCACTATGTATGAGCCATTATAATGCACTGTCTGGTTTAGAAAATGAGCAGTTAAATGAGTTGGTAGTCATCCGAATTCTATTTATAGAAGGAGAGTGTTTCCGGGCTAATACGACCCCCAAGATTAATTAGTCTTGGTTTTATATCTTGTTATGGATGTGAGCTATCTGAATCTTTGTTATCTATGTCTAAAAATGAGTCTTGGAAAAACCTTAAATCAGTGGCCAATTTGGGTTGGCCACAATAGTTCCCTTTTTTGTTTCATTCGCTCAGCAGGAATAGTCCAGACTTTTTCATCCCACTTCGCACCTGATGCCTTGTCCTGGCTGGTGGATATGTTCACTCCACCAGCACATAAGTACTCTGCGTCGCTCGATATAATCGGCGCGGTTATATGCCGCTCTAACGGTGTTCTTATCTACGTGGGCTAGTGACACCTCTATAAGTTCGGCATCGAAGCCTTGTTCATTGAGGGTGGTACTGGCTAGTGCGCGTAGGCCATGAGCGACTAGACGGCCTTTATAACCCATCCGCTTAATGGCCATATTGGCCGTTTCGGTATTGGTGTGATTATTTTTGTTTCTATCTGCAGGGAAGATGTATTCCAAGTAACCACTGATTTTGTGCATGCGGTTTAGCAGCGATATGACTTGTGGCGACAACGGGATGATGTGTTCACGCTTCATCTTCATGCGTTCAGCTGGAATCGTCCAAAGTTGCTTATCAAAATCGATTTCAGTCCATTTCGCTTTTGCGGCTTCTGCAGGGCGGGTCATGGTGTGCAACTGAAACTCAATTAAACAGCGAGTGGTTAGCTTGATACTTGAGTAGGTTAATGCTTCCATAAACTCAGGTAGTTCATCAGGTTTAATGGTGGGCATTTGACGCTTCTCTGGGACACCAAATGCAGCTGCTATGCCTATCAATGGGTTCGAATGTATTAGGCCTGTGTTCACTGCAAAGGTCATTACCTCGTTTAGCCAGCTGATCACCCGTTTACAGGTTTCAATGTTGCCTTTAGCTTCGGCAGGCTTGAGCACTTGAATAACTTGTGGGGCTGTTAAGGCGCTGATTGGTGTCTTACCTAGGGCAGGGAAGAGGTAGATCTCAAGGCGTCGATACAATTTTTGGCCGTGATTTTCTGAAACCTTCTGCTTTTTGATTTCAAACCAATCGTTAGTTACTGACCTTAGTGTGTTTTCAGCATCTGTTTTTACGGCTTCTTTCTGTTGTTGCTGGTGGTGTTGTGGATCAATATCTTGAGCAAGCAGTTCTCGGGCGGCCTCTCTTCTTTTTCTGGCTTCTGCCAGTGGTACATCAGGGTAGGTGCCTAAGCCGAGGTTTGCTCTTTTCTTTGTGATTGGGCGAGTGTAGTTAAGTAGCCAGAATTTAGAGCCACTTATTTTGACTCTGAGTGACAACCCTCTGGAATCAGAGAGGTTGTATTCTTTTTCTCTAGGCTTTGCGTTTGCGACTGCGGTAGCGGTGAGCAGCTTAACTGTACTGGCCATTTATGTAACACCTGAATCGAGATTAGGCTTCGATGTTACACTAGGTGTTACATTAATCTCAAGCTGCTATGGGATGGCAATAAACGCCATTAGACGCTAAGTCATTGATATTTGTAAACTGCAGGCAAAAAAAAGCCCTCTACAAGAGGGCTAGTTTCTATATTTGGTGGAGGCGGCGGGGCTCGAACCCGCGTCCAAAAAGCCTACATCCTATCAAGGCCATTGGTATGGCTTTGTTCTGCTGCAATTTCAGATGGTTAAGATTTGGTGGTGTAACTCACTATCAGTGAGTGGTAATGTTTGCCGCCATTCTGCCGCCATTATTTAAGTATGGTGAAATGGTGCTGAAGGCTTGAACTAAAGTGGCCTTAGCCGTGGCAGGGCGTGAGGGGCTTCATGATCGTCGCCTTGAAGCTTAACGTGTTCTTTTTGCATGCGAAACAGGGGATTGGTTAACTTTCTTTTGATGATTTTTTTGTGCGCGAGCACATAGTTGCCCGCGACTTCATAAGGTAGACTACCTTATGAAGTCTGTACAAAAAAAACAGATAGATGCGAGTTCATACCGCAAAAATGGGTTATGACTGGAGCATGGATTTTTAAATAAAGGAATATAAAATGAGATCAATTAAATATCTACTTGTAATATCGTTGTTAATTCTCGGAGGGTGTGACTCTGACTCTGATGAGCAAGCGCATATTGGCGAATTTATATTGCAAACGGCTGTTGAAACTGATTTTTTCGTTCTTGAAAAAGAACTTGATTCAAGAGAGTTTTATTACTCCAATTCAAATGCACTTCATTTTGATAAGTATGGATATCTAGTTAATGGCTCTGGCTCACCTCTGCTGGTTTTTCCGGTAGATCCTAATGGGAATTCTACTAGTGTTAGTATTGGAACAAGTGAACCTGTACAGATAAATTATACTACCGGCAGTCCTAAAGCCACTGATAGAGTGAGTATCAGCACAAACCTACCTCAAAATAGTGGTGAACTCTCAGTTAATGAATTTGACAAGAATGAGCCATTAACTTTCAATCATTCAACATCAGTATCTGTAATTGATTCGTTAGGTGATGTTCATATTCTAACTTTTTATTTTATTCATGTTAGCGTGGAAAATAATACGTGGGAATTTCGTGTTGCACTTGATGATAATCCTGTACAGCCAACTACTGAACAAGTGCTTGATTTTGATTTGAGTGGCTTAATGGATATAAACGACGATGATCTTGATGGCTTTGTGACTACAGAGAACGGATTAATCGAAAATATAAATATCCCACTAAGCTATGCTAATGATTTGAACATTACTCTAGACTTTACGTCTGATACAACATCTTTTAATAGCAATTTTGAAGTTACTTCCATTGATGCATCTGGTTTCTATACCGGCCGTATAAAGGAATTTAAAATCGAGTCCAATGGTTTGATAACATTTTATTATACTAATGGGCAAGATAAATTGGTTGGAAGGGTTGCTTTGGCTAAATTCTTTAGTCCATACAATTTACAGCCATTAGGTAATTCTTTGTGGGCAGAAACTGAAGATTCAGGAATACCAATCTACGGAGAACCTGAAGCTGCTAACTTTGACTCTATAATACCTATAGTTCATGATTTTTAGGAAAATCTATAGTTAATCAAATAGTAAAGTACTACAAAGGCATTTTGCAAGGCCATAAAGTCGGACTCGTAACAGCTTGCTCGGTTCCGCTCCGCTTCACATTTTAGCAAGCAATTACGAGCCGCTTATGGCGGCGATAAATAGCAAGGAGAGCCTGGACAATGAAGCCAATTGATAGACCATGGGAGCAACTTAAAAAAGCTTCTTTGGAAATAGAAAAAATGAAAAGCTCAACATCCTTAGGTGAATATGAAGAACATTGGAAAGATTATCTTCATAACCTAGAAAGAGCATGGAATAAATTGATTAGCCATTTGAAGAAAAGTCCAAAATTTCAAGGTTGGAATCGCCGAGGACAGATAGAGAAATTAAGAAAGCAAGATAACTTACTTTCTTATTTGGTAAATGCTAGAGGTGCGGATGAGCATTCTATTGAAGATATAACAGCAAAAGAACCCAGTAGCATTGGTATTAATCCTGCTGAAGGGAGTTCACTCACTTTAAAGAGTTTAACATTCAATGGTAATGATATTTCAGTTGAGTCAGATCAAGCCGTAAGAATAGAGTTCATTTCAGGCAAGGTTCGATTGCTTCCAATAACAAATCGCGGGAGAGTATATGAAGTACCATTAAAGCACTTTGGGCAAGATTTAAAGTCTAGTGACCCAGTTGAATTAGCGGAATTAGCTGTTAATTTTTATACTGAATATTTTAAAGAAGCAGAAGCTTACTTCGTCCATTAACCATTTTACAAGTTGCTCAAACGGTCAAAAACAGTTGGCTTTTTCTCGTGCTAAGCTAATCTTAGCCAACTTTCTTATTGCCGCTTAGCAAGGCGTTGGTACCAACCCTATTTCGTCATCTCACTTTAACCCAATAGCTCTGCTATTGGCTTTTAGGTGATGGCGTAGTCCAAGTGAGTCTGGACAAAGTGTGCGTAGCGCATAGTGTCTATAATATCTGAGTGGCCGAGTATCTGTTTTAGTACCAAGATATTGTCGCTGTTTCATTTAACTTTATTTAAATTTAGAAGCTTAAAATTGGATACAACTGGGTCTTTTGGTGGCAATGGAATTGACATAAAGTTAAGAAAGAGAAAGTTGAGTGAATTATCATCTGAATCAAACTTATACAGAAGCTGGGTGATGCGTATCAGTAAGTTTGGAATATTTTTTAGATCCTCACATTCATTAAAGATAGTTACACTCTGATTTTTTTCATCATTTTGATAGTCAACGTAGTTATTGCTTAAGTAGTGTGAGTTAACTTCAAATATATCCTCTAGCTGGTTATTTATGCCAAGTAAATCAATGATTCTCTTTGTCTTTACATTGATTTCCTTTAGCAGACGATAGAACCCACAGTCGCTGTACCCGATTATATTAATTTGCTTCACGTCTTGGTTTAATGACTCGAATATGGGATGTATAATCTCAAAACGACGGTTTACTTTTGGTTGACAACCTGAAGACATTGATGAGTTGGGATACAAGTTTCTGTATAAGTGATTAACATCAAATCTCAGAACAGAATGAGCCTTTAGTGCTTTGTCGTTTGAGAATGAATTTGACATTTCAGCTAAGTAATTTGAGAAAAAATTGTAATGTGCTAAATATAAGTCGGTTTTGTTCTTTTGTTGAGTTTCATCAATCTGATTTTGTGTTTTTTCAATTTGTAATGCAGTTTGTTTGGTACCGTGAATTCTGCCTGTTAACACTGCTAAAGGAATCGCTAGAGCTAGTAGTCCTATAGGAAGTTGAGAGATTGATATGAATGTATTAAAACCTTCAGCTGATACATTGGGTGTGGTTTCAATCCACACGAATATACCAGTACTACAAAATAATATTATAGGGATAAATATACTTGCCCAAAATGGAGATTGACGCTCAAGTCCATTATTAGGATCGAAGTGAGTAAAATAGAAAGGGTAAGAGTCATTTTCTATGCTTTCTACTGGGAATCGTCTTTTTAGACACCAATGCAAAAACCTTATACCAGCCACTATTAATAGAATTAGCAAAAGTAACTTGTCAAATTCACTCATTTGGATCATTTCAATAGTCCTGCTATTGGGTTTTTGGTGATGGCGTCGTCCAGGTGATCGGGGGCGAAGTGGGCGTAGCGCATTGTGTCTTTGATATCTGAGTGGCCGAGTATCTGTTTTAGTACCAGAATATTGCCGCCGTTCATCATAAAGTGGCTGGCGAATGTGTGGCGTAAAATATGGGTCATCTGCCTGTCTGGGAAATTCAACTTGGTGCGTTTAATCGCACGTTCAAATGATTTGCGGCATGGCCTGAATAATGGGCCTCTTGCTCGCGGTATCTTATCTGCCAGTTCTTTAGCGATCGGCACCGTCCGGTTCTTCTTACCTTTGGTTTTTACAAAGGTGATGCGGTTGTGGGCTATTTGACTGCCGCGCAAACCTTCGGCCTCTGACCAGCGGCAACCGGTGGCTAAACAGATGAGCACTATAGTGGTGAGGTGTTCATATTCGGCGTTGTCACATTCGGTTAGAACAATGGGGATCTCTTCCGGGTAGAGGAACGCGAGTTCGGTGTCCTCAATCTTAAATTGAGATATACCATCGAGTGGGTTGGGTAATGTCCATTCGCCTAGTTTCTTTAGCTCTGAGAACACCGCATTGAGATAAGCATGCTCATGATTAATGGTGTTGGGCTTAACCTTGTTCATCTTACCTTGGGCGTCTTCAATCTCGCCATCGAGGCGCATCTGTCTGTAATTAGCGAAATCATTAACGGTGATCTTGCTGGCAATCGGATCCCCCATGCCATTGCATATCAAGTCGAGTTTTCGCAAGCGCAACTCTGGTTTTGTCAGTTGCTGGCCGTGGAGGTCATGCCAGCGTTTGATTAACTCAGACAGGCGGCGGTTATCGATTTTATCACCCAGCCAGGGTTTATCATCGACCGTCTTCATGGTGAACAGCTCGAAGGAAGTAGCTTCACCACGGGTAGCAAACTTCTTACGTATGCGCTTACCCTCGCGGCCATTGGGGTAGCACTCACAAAGCCAAGGTTTGTCACTATTGTCTTTTAGGTTACGGATAGACATTGTTTTTTAATCTCTGATGAGTATTCCGCTGACACTTCACTAATATTTACATAATTCTTTGATATCTTTAGTTTGATTTTCAAGTTCTGGAAATAGTGTCGCATGGTTCATTCCGCAATAATTAAGTTGCTCTAATATTGTTTTCTTTGATGCGCAAGGAATAATAAATTCTTGGAGGACTTTATTGCTGACAACAGCGTTACTTTCTTTTTTAGAATTTGAGCCATGCAAAAGGGTTTCCATACTATTGACCTTAAGAATTTCATTACTTCCGATTATTTTTCCGCCATGTACAGTAAAACAGCCTTTTTGTGCAATTAATCTCTTATTTATTAGAGGTGGTTTATAAGTTACGAATCCATCTATTCGCCTTGAAGGAGCATATAAAGCTCTACACTCCATAGTGAGAGATTTACTATTTTGATTCAAATCTTTAAGAAATGTAAAAACATTAAGTGGATTGAATTTTTCCAAATCCTCAAAATCTATACCATTTAACGATAATGTATTAGTATATGCTCCTGGATCCGTTTTCTTTATAAGTTTAAGGTGTTTAACTACGTCATAGAATATACTGTGTCCATCATTTGCCTGAACCAAATTTTCATACAGCTTTACGGCTAGTGAGTCTCTTGGAGTACTAAATGTCTTTAATACGTATAGTTTTCCATCTGATCTTGGGTTGCAACAACAAAAATAAAGTGCGACTAATAGATTTTCGGTCCAATCAAGTAAACGAGTGGGTAACCCATAGTGTTGGGCATAAGTAAGTAACTCAAGAGGAGATTGATGTTCCTTCCTTGATGCTGGGTGTC
>Ga0316198_10002122_pt1 | contig 11931 bp, 9 predicted proteins | sample OudBieAanoxic_MG_FD_204935 | JGI IMG/M metagenome (GOLD analysis project Ga0316198, IMG submission 204935) | Coastal sediment microbial communities from Oude Bieten Haven, Netherlands - site A anoxic | ecosystem: Environmental > Aquatic > Marine > Coastal > Sediment | place: Netherlands... | reverse complement strand
GCCCGAAGGGCGAAGCCCGGCGCAAAGCGCCGCCAAGGCGGAGCGCAGCAACCGCCGCGGAGGGAGGACTACGCGGTGGGGGTGGGTGGGTGGATGTTGAATAGCCCGCGAGCCCGAAGGGCGAAGCCCGGCGCAAAGCGCCGCCAAGGCGGAGCGCAGCAACCGCCGCGGAGGGAGGACTACGCGGTGGGGGTGGGCGGGTCGGATGCAACTAAACCTCCCGGCGCCAATCTCGCTTGCCAATGCTCGCGCGGGAAATACACAGATGTTCAGTAACCTGCTACTCTCGGCCCGGTGATCGGCAGGCTTACAGGCACCATTGCGCATCACGAGGCCGACGGGTCCGTCGTCCTCGATGTCCATGGTGTGGGGTACGATGTGTCCTTGCCGGCCGGGACGGCCGGGCGTGTGGAGAGCGAGCCGGGGCAGACGGTGTCGCTCCACATTCACACCCATGTTCGTGAAGACGCGCTCGCTTTGTTCGGCTTCGCCACCGCCGAAGATCGAGCCGCGTTTCGCGCGCTTCTGAAGGTCAGCAGCATCGGGCCGAAGCTCGCTCTTGCGATCATCGGAGTCATGAACGCCTCCGAGCTTCAGGACGCGATCGCCCGCCAGGACAAGGCCGCCTTCAAAGGGATTAGTGGCGTCGGCAAGAGGACCGTCGAGCGGATCTTGGTAGACCTCCAGGACAAGCTCGACTTCGCAGCGAGCGGAAAGACTGGCGTTCGGCTTCGAGCGGTGCCGAGCGCTGCGACCTCCACGAGCGACACCGTCGTTGGTGCGCTCATCAACATGGGATACAAGAGGAGCGAGGCGGAGGCCGCGGTGGGAAGCGCGATGAGCGTGTCCGATGACACGAACGTCGAAGGGCTCTTGCGGGCAGCACTGTCGTCGTTGTCATGACCGAAATGGAAGCCAGAGCCAACGAAAACCTCAGTGTCTCCGAGCAGTCGGACGACCCCACACTCGATCGCAGCCTTCGGCCCGATCGGTTCTCTGATTTCGTCGGCCAAGAACAGATCAAGGCAAACCTGGGCGTATTCGTGGAAGCGGCTCGGCAGCGCGGCGAGCCGATCGACCACACCTTGTTCTGCGGTCCACCCGGGCTTGGCAAGACGACGCTGGCGCTCATCTTGGCATCCGAGCGTGGTGTCACTCTGCATTCGGCTTCCGGCCCGGCGATCGAACACAAAGGCCAGCTCGCCGCCCTCCTCACCAAGCTCGAGCCGAACGACGTGCTCTTCATCGACGAGATCCACCGCTTGAACGCAACCGTCGAAGAGAACCTCTACACCGCGGTCGAGGACTTCCGAATCGACATCGTCAACGGGGACGGGCCCTACGCCCAAACGCTCCAGCTTCCTCTCGTGCCGTTCACGTTGATCGGCGCGACGACGCGGACCGGGCTCCTCACAAATCCAATGCGCTCGCGGTTTGGCTACGTCGCGCGGCTCGACTACTACCCGGACGACGCCTTGCGCTTGATCATCGAGCGAAGCGCGCGCTTGCTCGAGCTTTCGCTGACCGAAGAGGCGGGCCACGAGCTCGCCAGACGTTCGCGTGGGACCCCACGCATCGCCAACCGTTTGCTCCGGCGTGCCCGTGACTTCGCGCAAGTCCTGTCCGACGGCAAGTTGGATGGTCCGACGGCTCGCGAGGCTCTGGAACGGCTGGACGTCGACGACGCCGGCCTCGACCAAATGGATCGGCGCTACCTCACGGTGATCATCGATCACTATGATGGCGGCCCTGTCGGCATCGAAACCTTGGCGGCCGCGTTGAGCGAGCCGCGCGATACGCTCGAAGACGTGTACGAGCCCTACCTCCTTCAGCGGGGGTTGTTGGCGCGCACGGCGAGGGGACGTGTAGCCACCCGGCACGCCTTCGAGCACCTCGGCAAAGAGCAGCCTTCGCGGCCGCAATCTGGCCTGTTCTGACCCACTTTCTTGTTCCTGAAACCCTCATGACATTCCGTCCCCATCCGGCCGACGAGGGCCTCCTTTCCTGGCTCGAGCGTTGGGCGCCTGCCGAGGCAGAGCTCTGGACGCGCTGGCGACAATCCCTCTCCGCCAAGCAACGCACGGACGCGCTGCTTCCATTGCAGGCGGCGCTGTCGGGGCTGATGGCGTTCCGTCACGTCGAGAACCACTCGCCCGCCGAATCGGTCGTGGACTTCCGTCCGCACCTTCATGCCATGCAGGTCACCTGTGCCTGGGCATTGGAGCTGGCTCACGAGCTCGGCGCGGGCAATGGGCCCGAACGCCGACTGCGCGCCGTGGCCAACAAAGCGACGGAGCCGACTGACTCTCTCGATGCCCTCGAGCGCTCGCTCCGCGATGCACTTCTTGTGAGCGAGCGACTCCTCGATCTGGATGGCGTGGACGCCGACGCGTTTACGGCGAGCTGCGATCTCTTCCTCCGTGACCTCGGGCGAAACTCGTTCTTTCGGCCGTCCGATCCACTCGAGTTCTCGAACGTGACGGAATTGTTCGGCCCGGAGCGCCTCCCCGCACAGCTCGCCTCGCTCGGCGACGGCGCCGCCAAGACGACGATGATCATCTCGTTTCTCTCGTTGCTGCGAAGTCACCGCTTCCTCGGGATTGCGGACGGGCAAATGAACGAGGATGACGGCATCTACCGCGCGCATGTCCTCCTCGCCGGCTCGCGCCGTGAGCTTCGTACCCTCACTCGTTTCCTACTGGTCCAAGGCGGGGAGGTCATCGAAAGTCTGGCGACGGAGGTGCGCGACCTGGTGCGCGCCGAGCTCGGAGAGCCGCTACCCGCGCTCCGGAGCGAACGGGGTCTCGCGGCCTCGGCCGAGCGAACACGCAACGGGATTCGCGAGGCTCGCCACACGTTGAAAGCCGCGGCGAAGCGGCTTCGTGATCTCGGTACCCCCGAAGTGCCGGAGCGCAAGGAACGCGTGAGCGAGCGCGTGCAAAAAGATCTGCGGCAAGACATTTGGGCGTTCCGATTCATCCTGCGTGGCTTCCTCGCCAAGGCGTCGGTTGCGCCGGTCGGCGCTCGCGTCGCCCATGCCGACGAGGAGCTCGCGTTTGCGGCCGAGTTCGTCCGGCACTTTCGCGTGTTCGGTCCGACGCTCGCCAAGGGAACCCGTTATCCGCGGCGGGCCCCCTTGATCCGCGCGCTCAGCGCGCTCGGTCGGCGCAACGAGATCGACGCAGAGAGTCTCGGCCTGGCCGCGCGCGAGTGTACGCGGTTCGTCGAGCACCTCGATCGGGCCCTCGAAAGCGCGCCTGTTTCGCCGCAGGCGCATTTCGACAAGCGGCAAGCCGGGGCCGCGCTTCGTGTCTACCTCGCCGGCGCCAGGGATCGCGTCTCGGCCGGCCCCGCCCCCGCCGGCGCATTTGGCGTGGGCGACGCCGACCACGCGGAAGCTGGCTAGACGCCCACCCCAAACACGACCAGCGCTCGTTCAATGACCCAGAACGCAGCGAGTGACCCGATGACATAGGCTGGGAGTGCTCGGTTCCCGCGCCACCCCGCGGGGATCGCCGAGCGAACCGCGGCGTAGCTCGCCCAGGCAACCGCGATGACTCCGAGCTGACCGAGCTCGAGACCCACGTTGAAGCCGAGCAGCGCGAGAGGGATCTCGCCGCTCGGGAGCCCGGCGTCGAACAAGACAGATGCGAACCCGAGCCCGTGCAGCAGACCGAGCGAGCCAGGGAGCAGCCAGGGATGCTTCCACACCGGGCCGTGACGGCCGGACTGAATCTCGAGCGCGAGCACCACGATTGTCATGGCGATCAAGGCCTCGACGATGGCCTGAGGAACGGAGAGGAAACCGAGCACAGAAAGTGCGAGCGTGAGGCTGTGCCCCACTGTGAACGCGGTGACGGCCGCGACGAGGCGCCGGTGCCAACCGAAGAGGATCAGAAGCCCGATCACGAAGGTCAGGTGGTCCCAACCGGTGAGCAGGTGTTCGACTCCGAGCATCACGTACTCGAAGAACGAGTGCGATTCCTGTTCTGGCGAGGCGATCGTGAGCCTCGGCCTGCCTGCGTCCAGGATTGCGTGGTGAACGTCACCGTCGGGGCGCGCCACGCGGACGACGACGTTCACGCTCGAGTCTTCGAAGCCATCGACCGCGATCACGGCACCCAGCATGTCGGGCGGCTGGCAGCGGAGCTCCTGGGTCTCGGTGATGGCGGTCTTTTCCTCGTTGAGCTCGCTGGTGACCGGACCCAGGGCCTCGCAAGAGTGCGGAATCCTAGGCCGAAGCGACTGGCCGGTCGGTCGTTTGACGGGGGCGCGCCAACGCATAGTCACGATGCCGTCACCGCTCTGCTCGAACGATAGAACCGACGGCGCCAATGGATGCGCACCGGCGGGGCTCGGCAAGAGGGCAGCGATGGACAGTGCCAGAAGGAAGAGACGGGCGCCCTTCATGGCACCCTCTCGATGTGAATCGTATACGCGTCACGAAGCGCGGCCATCCGCTCTTTTCGAAGTTCGGCTCGAATCTCGCCGAGCAGATCCGCCCTCACCTCGGCGCCGATCGCCTTGAGCGGAGGGACGCGCGCCGGCTCCTTCTCGAGAACCCTGATGAAATGAAGCCCGTAGACCGAAGACGCAGGGCCGCGCCAAACGCCCACGACGGCCTCGGCGACGGCGTCCGCAAGCTCCGGGCCGAAGCCTGCGCGAAGTTTCGACGGGGTGACGAAGAGCTCCGGGCGAAGGCCCGGCAGCGGATCGCCCAATCCGGTCGGCGGGGCGTCGCCGAGCACATCAAGTCGCGCTCGAAGCTCACGCGCGTCACCTGGCAGCGAGTCGCCACGCCGCGAACGGCTCAGAAACACTTGCTGAAATCGTATGCGACCTTCCCGCTGGAAGCGGTCCGCGTGCTCGACGCGATGCGCCTCGAGCTCCTCGCGGGTGGGCATTCGATCCTCCGGGACGAACGCGAGGGCCTCCCCCGCGCGGTAGAGCAGGCGCGCCCGCACGATGGGATCGTGCTCGTGCATACCCATCTGCAGCGCCCTCTGGTAGAGCGTGGCGTCGTCGTCAGCCGTATCTGGCTCGATGAAGCGCATGTTCCGGACGAGGTGGCTGAACACCACGGGATCGCTACGGTTCCAGCCGTACCGCCGTGCTTCATTGAGAAGAATCGCCTCGCGGGCGGCCTTGTCGACTTCCACTTCGCCGGCCCCGACAGGCACGCGCACGGTGAGCTCGGGACCATCGACGCTCCGCGGCTCATAGACGACTTTCGCGCTGAAGAGCAGGCCGCCGATCAGAAAGTAGTGGAGGAGCGGGCGCAGCATCAAGCGGGGGGCCGGTACCAGATCGGTGAGGTCCAGGCGCGCTCTTGGATGACAGGCTCGACGCGCGGGACGCAACAGCGTGCCTCCTTCGCGGGGAGGTTTTCGGGCTCGGTGCAATCGACCGAGTCGCACCAGTCGACGTTGAGCCCGCTCACGGGATCACAGCAGTCGCAGGTGTAGTTTCCGATCTCCTCGACGGCGGGCGTGCGGCATTCATCGTAGTCCCACTCGTTGCAGTCGTAGCCCGCTACGGCGCACTGATACGTCGACCAACGGCACGTCGGGTTCTCGATCACGCGCGCGTAGTAATACGCGCGTTGCGTAGGATCGAAGTTCTCGTCTTGCCAGACTCCGCAGAGGTCGCTTGCGCCTGCGCCCTCAGGGACGCAGTCGTCGAGGTTGACGCTTGCGCCATTGTCGGGGTCCCCGGCCACCTCGTAGATCTCGACTTGGTAGTCGTTGCCTTCGAGCCAACCTTTGATGATTTGAATGCGCTGAAGGGGCGCGCCCATGGGATCTTGCTTGGCCAAGACGACGAACTGAGGTCCGCCGCTTCCTGTTTGAGCGGGAAGCGTCCCGCCCATGGGAACGCCGCCCGAGTAGCCCTGAGCGGCGAGGTCCGCATCGCCGCAAATCGTGCTTGGATACTCCCAGCCACCAAACATGCGCGCGACCATCCGGGGCCCGCTGGTCCCAAAGACTTCCTTGTTGCGAAACGCAGAAAAGATGGCGTCGCGGGCGTTTTCTTCGGCCCAAACCGCGGTGAGGCCGCCGGGGCTGAGGTACTCTTGATCAGGAAAGCCCTGCGGTGGTGGGAGATATCGGTTTGGCTGTCCGGAGCCGGCGTGCCCCTTGAAGTCGTCCTCCGCAACGAAGCCGGGGGCCGAAATGTGTGTGTCGCTCGCTGCCGTGATCCCGTACTCGAAAGGATTGGCTCCGAGGTCTCTCTCGTACTTCATCCCCTCGCCATACGCATAGCGCAGAAAGCTCTTTGGATTCGGGGGCCCTTTGCTGTCCTGGTTCTGAGCCGCAATGTTGGCGTAGGGAAGAAGCTCGAACCCGCATTGCTCGTCTGTGGTGGGCTCGCCGGGAAGGCACTCGGAGGCCCCCTTGTGCTGATAGATCTCGATGACGGGTTCCATCAGGCTTCTCTGCTCGACGTACTCCGGCGTGAAGGGACCCCCGTAGGCGATGGTGTCGTCGAACTCGATGCCATCCGAGAGGTTGGTGTTGTGCGGAATCGTGAGTACGTCGCAGTTGCTGCCCGCGTCGAGGCACTCATCTTGCAGTCGATCCCACAAGCCCTCAGGGTAGGGCTCGTCGAAGTATCCGTATGCCTGCTGGGTCACGTTGCCGTTCTTGAACATGACGTTGCGGTGCATGTTCCTAGCCAAGGGAACCCCGCTCCACTCGTATCCTGGAAACGTCGTGAATTCACAGGCATCGCTGGTGTCGTAGTTCGCCTCTGCCTTGGCGACGATGTCGCGCCACACGTCGATGCCGGCGTCGATGCAGAGCGCCGCATCAGGCCCGCAAAGCGCCGGAAAACTCGCGTCCTCCGGCGGGAACGTCAGAAGGCCGTTGATCTCGACGAAGGTGAAGATCACCTCTTGCGGATCCGCTTCGAACTCTTGCGCGGCGCGGTAGTCGATGCACTGGCGAGCGTCGTAGCCGGGTGAGTCCGGATCGTTGCAGACCTTGAGCGTGCCCAGGAACTCCGCGTGGTCGCTGAGCATCACGAAGTCGAGCGGCCGATCGATCCGCGCCATCCGTGTAGGCGTGCCGTCTTCCTGGTAGGGTTGAAGGGGGATGGCTTCCCCTCGCGCAAAGGCGTAGGCGTCGTCCTGAGTCGTTCGCGTACCCTGCATGTTCGCATCGAACGAGAGGTCGGTGTGGATGTGAGTGTCCCCCCAGTACACCTGTTTGAGTGGATCGAAATCGGCGCAGCGGCCGAGCTCGTCGACGAACGGCGAGTCGTCCTTGGAGCATCCGGGCGTAGCGATGAGGGCAAGCGCGGTCAGGGCCGCAAGCAAGCAACGGGGCATCCGACAAAGCTAACGGAACCGGCCGATATTGCAATAGACGGGCTAGAGGTCGGTTTCGCCGCGAAAAACGAAACGCGCAGGTCCCTGCATGAGGACCGGCTCCCCGGGCGCGCCGACGGTGATCATGAGCGTTCCACCCGGCAGTCGCACCGAGATCGGCTGCTGTCGCTGCGCGCGCCCGGTTTCGACGGCGGCGACCGCGGCCGCACATGCGCCGGTGCCGCACGCTTGCGTCCAACCCGCGCCGCGCTCGAGCACGTCGAGCCGCATCGAGCTCCCTTCGAGCGCGGACACGAATCCGACGTTGACGCCTTCGGGAAAGTGCGGATCGCCTTGGATCGCTGGGCCGAGCTCGAAGCGCGCTTTGCCTACTTCGTCGAACGTGACGGCGTGAGGGTTGCCCATCGAGACGCCGCTAAGGCGAACGGTCCGGCCGCCGACCTCGAGGGGATGGTCGAGCCAGGGCTTGTCCGAGCTCAACGGAAGATCGCATGGCATCAGTGAAGGGGGCGCCATCTCGGCCGCCACCGATTCAGCGCCAGCGCGATTCACGACGAGACAGGCGTGCGGCCCCGCCAGGGTGTCTATGTTCACTTCGAGCGACGACTCGCCTGCGCGGCGAGCGAGGTGAAGTGCTGCGCATCGGATTCCGTTGCCGCACATCTCGGGAACCGAGCCATCGGAGTTGATGACGTCCATGCGCGGCGCCTGGACATCGAGGATGAGCACACCGTCGCCGCCGACTCCTCGGTGGCGGTCACAAAGCGCGATGGCTTGTGCCGCCGAAAGCGGCACCCCTCCGAGCGCTTCCCTTTCGACGATGAGGAAGTCGTTCCCAAGACCTTCGTATTTGTGGAAGAAGAGTGCCACGGAAGACGGTTGTAAGGCTCACGGGCCGGAACGGCAAAACGGCGCGAGCCGAGCCACGCGTGCGCGTTCGTTTGGGGGCACGAATTACGTATAGACGGCCAGCCAGCGTCACCCCAGCTTGACGCTGTGACCATGAGACTGACGCGCGAGAAGATCATCGGAACCGCAGTCGTGCTGGTGGTGTTGCTCGGGTTCCTGCGGTGTGGGGACATCTGGGTCGAAGGTCCGGGCGGAAACGGCGGCGCGGCCGGTGACGGCGGCGTCGCCGGTGACGGCGGCTCTTGCGGTGACTCCGCGTGCGAGGGCGAGGAAGATGTCTCGAATTGTCCGGTTGACTGCGACCACGACATCGTGGTCGTGGTGGACAAAGGGCTCGCCGAGACCCTCGCATCGAGCCTCGAGGTCTACTTGGCCGACTCGCAGCGCGAGCACCGGCTCGTCCGCATCGAGCTATGGGAGCCCGGAACCGTGAATGAGCTCAAGACCCTGCTGTTTGATCAGGTGGACCGCTACGGGGTCGAGGGCGCCTTCCTCATCGGCAACCTTCCTGCTGCGTTCTACGAGCATCGGGTCATCTGTCTCGCTTGGGACAGGCTGAACCGCTGCGTCATGTACGAGTACGAAGAGTTCCCGACCGATGTCTACCTGCAAGACCGCAACGCCGTTTGGGAAGACACCGACGGCAACGGAAAGTACGACAGGCATGGCGAGCTGGAGCTCGAGATATACGTTTCGAGGCTTCAAACGCTTCCGGACCAGACGAAGTGCGGGAAGAGCCAGCTCTTTCCCGAGTGCCCCGAGACCTATGACCCCGGTGAGCCGTTCTATGCGACTGAAGAATGCGTCACGCTGTGTCCGTCGAGGCTGCAATCGCAGATTTGGCAGGAGTACGAGCTCGGAGACGTCGAATGTTGCGGGCCCTACTTCTTCCGTCGCTACTTCGAGCGGCTTCACGAATACCGCACCAACGGCGCCCTCGTGAATCGTCGCGCCATGGTCTTCGCGGACGACGATTTCGTACCCATGCTGGTGCCTACGGGGCTCGAAGCTCTGTATCCTGAGGTCGAGGCCGTCACGGAAGGACGGGACACCACCAAGGACGTGTACCTCGATCGGCTGACTAACGACGGAGCGGACTTCGTACATCAGTTCCTCCACTCGACCGTTCGGAACCTGTATTTCTACGACTGCAAGGAGTGGGACGAGGGACAAGATCCACCGGAGTGCCTCAACACGACCGCACAACGGATCTACCGCACCGAGGTAAGCGCCGGCCCATTCGAGCCGAGCTACAACCTCCTGGTCTCCTTCGCGAACATGTACAACTGCCATGCGTCTCGGTTCACAGAGCCGAACCTCGGCATGGCGTTCACACTCCAAACCGACTACGGCCTCGCAACGGTCGGCAACACCAGGAAGGGCGGCATGAAGGACGCCACGGTGTTTCACCGCGAACTGGCTGAGGGCAGTTCGTGGGGCGAGTCATATCGACGCTGGTACAACGAGGTCGGCAAGCACGATGACCGCTGGTACCTTGGCGTCGTACTCAGCGGCGATCCCACGCTGACGATCCCGCGTTTTGGGGGTGAAGGGTTCGTAGCGGCTCGACCGAGCGAGGGCTCACTGGGGATCGAAACCCCACCGGAGCTCCTGGCGAGCGACCCACCGGAAACGTTCGAGGAATACAGACGGCGCAACCCTCAGTTCTTCGGCAACTAGCCTGGACGCAGGACGGCCCACGAGGGTTCAGACTCTAGGGGGAAGAAACCTTCGACCCAGCTCTTGAAAATATTTTGCTGACGCCCTAGTTATCTTATGTTTATCCCCGATAGGGGTCCCAGACCCGGGAGGTCGTGATGCGATTTCTGATTACCGTGGCGTGCACCTGGGCGTTCGGAGCCCTGCTCATCCTGGCCCTTCCGGGCTGAGCCGGTGTATCCGCGGTTACCTCCACAACTACCTGAAATGAGAGGCTTTTAGGAGGGGGAGCATGTCCCCCTTTGAGCCCACCGCGAGCCCGAAGGGGTGGGCGGGTCGGATGTTGCTAGACCAAACCAGGTCCGCCGCCCAGCGCCCCCCCTACCTGAATCAGCTGCAGCCCATCGAATTTCCGCAATTGAGGCACTTGTAACAGGCGCCGTTGCGGACGGTGATGTGGCCGCATTTGTCGCACATGGGGGCGTCGCCCATCATTTCACCGAGCTGTTGATCGAGAGCACTCGGTTGGTGGGCGCCATCGTCGAAGCCAAAGGTGACCTGCTCGGCCGGCTCGATGGCCGGAGGGGGCTCGCTGGTTTGCGCGCCTTCCAGCCGATGCGCCGCGGCGACGTCGGTCGGGTTCTGGAGCTCTTCCTGATCCTCCTTCGGCGGCACCTGCGCGAAGTCGTACTGCTTCAAGTACTCCACGCCGAGGACGCGGAAGACGTAGTCGATGATCGAGGTCGAGAACTTGATGTTCGGGTGACCCTCGACGATGCCCTGCGGCTCAAAACGGGTGAACGTGAACTGTCGGACGTACGCGTCGAGGGGGACACCGTGCTGGAGGCCCATCGAGACGCTGATCGCGAAGCAGTTCATCAAGGAGCGGAACGCCGCGCCTTCTTTGTGCATGTCGACGAAGATCTCACCAAGCGAGCCATCGACGTATTCGCCCGTGCGAAGGAACACCTTGTGCCCTCCGATGCGCGCTTCCTGCGTGAAGCCGCTACGCTTTTTCGGCAGGCGATGACGTCGCGTCGTCGGTGGCGTGAGCCACTCCTGGACCGGCGCGGCAACAGCGGGCGCGGCCTTGGCCTCCGCCTTGCTCTCTTCTTTTTCGTCTTCCTTCGAGTCCCCCTTGGCGTTGAGAGGCTGCGACGACTTCGAGCCATCACGATAGAGCGCGATCGCCTTGAGGCCGAGCTTCCAGCCCTCTTTGTAGATCTCTTCGACGTCTTCGACCTTCGATTCTTTCGGCAGGTTGACCGTCTTCGAGATCGCGCCTGAGAGGAACGGCTGAGCCGCGGCCATCATGTGAACGTGGGCCATCGGCTCTAGGAAACGCTCGCCGATCTTGCCGCAGCGGTTGGCACAGTCGAACACCGGGAGGTGCTCGGCGCGCAGATGCGGCGCACCCTCGACCGTCATGCGGCCGATGACGACGTCGTTGATCTCGCCGATCTGCTTTTCGGAATGACCCCAGAACCGGAGCAGGTGGAAGCCGGGCTTGTTGTAGACCTCTGGCTCGATACCGAGACGCTCGTAGGCCTCGGTGCCGATGACCCACGGCGCCAACGCGAAGCCGACATCGAACACGCCGCGAAGGCCCTTCTCGGCCTTCTCGACCTCACGCTCGGTGAGCCCGTTCTCGAGCAGCGCTTTGCGCCCACAGTGCGGCGCGCCGGTGAATGTGTTGGTGCCGGTGACGTACGACACGATGTCAGCCACCTGCGCATCAGTGTAGCCGAGCCGCTGTAGCGCTTTCGGTACGCTCTGGTTGACGATCTTGAAGTAGCCGCCGCCGGCAAGCTTCTTGAACTTCACCAATGCGAAGTCGGGCTCGATGCCGGTGGTGTCACAGTCCATCAAGAGCCCGATCGTCCCGGTCGGCGCGAGCACGGTCGTCTGCGAGTTGCGATAGCCGTAGAGCTCGCCGAGCTTGCAGGCCAAGTCCCAATCCTCGTGGGCCGCTTGAATGAGCTCGGGCGGGCACGCGGTAGGCTCGTCGTCCGTCAAGCCAGGGCCACCGGTCT
>Ga0316198_10002121_pt1 | contig 11932 bp, 13 predicted proteins | sample OudBieAanoxic_MG_FD_204935 | JGI IMG/M metagenome (GOLD analysis project Ga0316198, IMG submission 204935) | Coastal sediment microbial communities from Oude Bieten Haven, Netherlands - site A anoxic | ecosystem: Environmental > Aquatic > Marine > Coastal > Sediment | place: Netherlands... | reverse complement strand
ATGCACGCCGTGTGCTTTAGGGTGAAGCCAGTCGGAAAGCCGGATGCGGTAGCTCCGCATGTCCGGTTTGATGAGCGGGGACGGGAAACGGAGCTTTACGCTTCCGCGCCCGTCCTCGACTCTACGACGTTCCATATTTTCTAAAAACTCTACACTATGATATTGTTGCTTTTCGTTGCGAGGGCGGAAAGCAAAATATCAATGTCCTCTGCAACTTCCACGCCTGCGGTGGAAACCTAATTCCAAAAAATATCTGAGAGGGGGGCCACATGAAAGTATTCCAGATCCAGGATGACTGGTCAATTGACCATCTTAAAATCGCCGAGCGCGAACAGCCGGAACCTGGTCCCGGCGAGGTGCTGCTTCAGGTGAAAGCCGCCTCCATCAACTACCGTGATCTTGTGGTACCGCTCAGGGGATACGGGTCCTTCACCGGTACGCTGCCCCTGGTCCCGATCTCGGACGGAGTTGGGGAGGTCGTGGAAATCGGCGCCGGCGTCACCCGGGTGGCAGCCGGCGATCGGGTTTGCCCGATGTTCATGCAGAAATGGATTGCCGGAGAACCTGACCTGACCAGGATAACGTCCACCCTCGGCGGCCCGATTGACGGCGTAATGCAGGAATACATAGTCGTGAATGAGGAAGGACTGGCGAAGATCCCCGAATACCTGACGGATGAGGAAGCCGCGACCCTGCCCTGTGCCGCGCTAACCGCGTGGAGCGCGCTGGTCACGGAAGGGGATGTTAAAGCTGGGGACACTTTGCTGGTGCAGGGGACCGGCGGCGTGTCCTTGTTTGCCTTGCAGTTCGCCAAGCTGCTTGGGGCCACGGTGATCGTTATCTCCAGCAGCGATGATAAACTGAAACGGGTCGCCGCACTGGGTGCCGACGAAGGCATAAACTATACAAACGTTCCGGAGTGGGGCAAGGCCGTGAAAAAACTAACGAGGGGCGAAGGGGTCGACCACATCGTCGAGGTAGGCGGCGAGAAAACATTGCCCCAATCCCTGAGGGTGATTCGACCTGGAGGGACGATCAGCATGATCGGTGTGCTTTCCGGGTTGAACATGGGAGTGAGCCTGGGATTAATCGTTACCCGCAAGGTGCGCCTTCAGGGAGTCACCGTCGGTCACCGGGATTCATTCGAAGCCATGACCCGGGCGATAGGCCAGCACCAGGTAAAGCCGGTGATCGATCGGGTATTTGCCTTTGAAGAACTAAAAGAGGCGATGGGATATCTGCGGCAGGGGAAGCATTTTGGAAAGATCTGCATCCGTTTTTGATCTTGGATCAGGTGGAGAACCGCCTGGATATGTCGGTCTTCGATGGTAACTACCAAAACGATAAGACTGGCCGCCATGCCTATAATCCGAGGGTGTTGTTGAAAGTGTTATTATTGGCGTATTCGCGCGGTTTGATATCATCACGTCAAATCGAGCGGGCCTGCAGTGAGAATGTTATCTTTATGGCGATGTCATGTGATCGGCGCTGCAAAGACCAACTTTTCCAAAGCGATGCAGGACAAAGTCGATAGTGACAGGGGTCGTAAAATATATCCACAGCGATTTGCTGTTGTGGAGCCGGTTTTTGCCAATATAAAAACTCAAAAGCGCTTGGATCGTTTTACACTCAGAGGCAAAATCAAAGTCAACATCCAGTGGATTCTGTATTGTATGGTACATAATATGGAAAAAATCATGAACTGTGCGATGGCGTAATGAGTTGGGTTGGAAGACGATGAGGCTAATGTGCTAAAAACAAAGTCATGAGATAAAAATATAGATGTCCACTGCCTAAAAATGCGGCGATAGAAAAATTTGACCTTTAACCCAATAGATAAATATTTAAAATCGCCTTTTCCGACAGCTTCCCAACACATCCAAACTTTAGGAAACCACAAAGAACTTGTGATATCGTCATTGATGCAATGCGATTTTAAAAGCGCCATTTTTCGAAATAGCTTAACCTGCGTGCCTTGACTGGACACTATTGGCAATAGCGCTCGCTTATGATATAAAAACACACATGCAGTTTGAATGATTTTAAGATATTGGCAAGTTCTCCCAACCTCCATCATGAGGTAATATATGCAAAAAAAAGAAGACCTAACAGCTTGGATCACCGACCTAGTAGAACGTTTCTTAGCAAAATCTCCCCTTAACAATCTAAAAAACAAAGATGGTGCCCCGGCTTGGGATGAGGCTTTGGTAGGGTTTGCCTCAGGGGCTGACCCCCTCTTCCAAGAATATAAGGAGTATATCGGTCCTTTTCACTGGACACCATTGGAGATCTATAATCAATATCACCCCGAAAACATGGCTACTCCCGGAGACCTCACGGTCATCTCCTGGGTTTTACCTCAGCGTAAAGCCGTGCGGGATATGAACCGCAAAGCAAGAAAATTTCCCGCCGAGGACTGGACGAGAGTGCGCATCGAAGGTGAAAAGTGTAATGCCGGTCTCAGGGCTCATGTTGCTAAGACGTTGACCGATAAAGGTTACCCGGCAGTGGCGCCTATGCTGGCATCTAATTGGGCCTGGGTAAAATCGAAGAATTACGGATATGCTTCATCCTGGTCTGAACGCCATGCAGCCCATGCTGCGGGGTTGGGTACTTTTGGGCTTTGCGACGGACTGATCACCCCTAAAGGCAAGGCCATGAGAACTGGGGCTGTGGTGGCAAAAATACAAGTGGAGCCTTCCGTCAGGTTCTATAACAACCATCGTGCCTGGTGCTCTTTCTTTGCGGATGGCTCATGCGGCAAATGCATTGATCGCTGCCCAGTTCGGGCGCTCACCACTGCCGGCCACGACAAGGAAGCCTGCCGTCAGCACCTGATAACTTCCAGTAAGTATGTCAAAAAGACTTATAACTACGAAGGCTACGGCTGTGGCCTCTGCCAAGTTGGTGTGCCTTGTGAAACCCACATACCTGTAAGACAGGCCCGGAAGGCTTACGAGAAGGGAGAACTTCCACCACCACCCCCTCCTCTTGCCTGAGTGCAGCAAAGTCAGATCTTGCAAACAGTTATAGATAACTATTTGAGGGATATGTTGAAATGAAAATTCTTAAAATATCATTCCTTTATATTACCTTCAGCTTCATTGTCGTTTTCTGTATAATGAACTCGGCTGAGGCTGAAATTAGAACTGAAATTAGTGTGGAAAAGAATACGCTGATCTTTGGCGTCGTTGACGCAATGATTTTCAAGCTCGATTATGTTACAAAGGATTCAACCTTGTTTGAAGATATAGTGCTTCACGAAACCGATGCTGGTAAAACCTTTACCATCTCATCTTTCAATGACGATCCTCATTTTGACAACTTTACCACTTATCTGACCAACGGAAATAATGATTTACTATCGTTTATCTACCATTTCATCGGCGGAGATAGTTTTGAATCTATAGAATATGAGGCATCGTACTTTAATGAGGTTGTTGGTGGAAACGGTATAGATTTAAAGGGTTACCGGATTACGGACATTTCGCTAAATATCAATCAATTGGACATGACACTCTATGTCATCTGGGTAGGATTAATACCAACGTTTTACACAAATATTTCCTTTAAAGGAGTTTTAACCATTGGTTCAATAAAAACAGGCATTATCCCGATTATAGAATATTTATTGCTTTATTAGATTCCGACCAGAGCGCATACGGTAAGCCTCCAGATTCTGTTACCGGGGAATCCATTTCAGAACTAGCAGACAAGATTGATAGGGTAGTGGTAAGTCTGGAATGTGATTGAGAATCGTTATGATTTCATATTGTAATTGAAGTATTAGTTTTCCATTTAATTCAGCCAGATCAAGGTTAGCCCAGGAAAAAGTACGCCATTTTTTCGGAATGTCGTAACCTACCCGCCTTGTTAGTATCAGGTTGCCCAGGTGCGTGGTGGTTCAAGGCAAGCCATGGGCATGTTGGATGAAAAAAGCGATGGAGACCGTGAAAAAGGCGGTAACGATAATGGCATAAGCGCGCTTGCTCATAACATTCCCTGACCTTATCGAGCCCCCGGCCTTATCCGGCACCTGTCGGGCGTAGCCGCCATTTGGGCACAGCGACCTCGTTTTCTCCGGTGTCGGGTGGAAAATAGGATTTGATGTCTAAAAGTGGGCTGCCGTCCCGCGCGTCGATGGCGTCGATGTAAATGATCAGATCATCGGTTTTTAAAATGCGACAACGGGTAAGGGCAATCAGATTGGGGCGCATGGGCGAATGGGTGGCGAAAACACCGGTCAGGGGATTATTCAAATTCCGGCATGGGTGGACCTGAAGGACACTTCGGCCTTCCGGGGTGTCGTTTTCGTGAAACCAATACAGCACGTGAATATGGGAAAATTCCTCCAATCCCATCATCGCATCACGATATGGAGCTTCAATTTCGATCCATGCCGAATCATCCCGGTTATGGATGCGGCCGATAACATAAAGTGTAAATGTTTGCAGCATTGGTTACCCTCCCTTGATTGTTTTCCAGATTACCCGGGTCCATATCGCTTACCGCCAGCCGGACATTTCTTTAACCAGCTGATCGTCTACCTTTACCGTTATTTATTCCTTTTTTATATCTCTCATCCGATAGTTTCTACATTCAATAACAACTGCTTCAGTGAGATGCAACAGATGTTACAAAAGGGCAGAACACCCTATGCGCCCCTATGCGTTTTTGTTTTTTATCGCTCAGAAACACGCCCAAGCGGCTAAAAATCTGCAAGAAACGTTATGTTTGACATTATCTGATGGCTGCGTCTTTTAAGTGGTTATATAGGGCCATTCAAATTCACGGGCCAGTTAAAATGGTGTTGTGGAAATTGAATCGCAACCGCCTAACGCCGTTTGACATTTAAGTTATTTGAAAATGCCTTGAATCAAAAAATGACCGGCGATTCGAATATGGGATGCTCGCCCGAATATATAAAAACTGTTGAAATGGAAGAGCGGGTTAAGCGGGCCGAACGAAAGGCGGAAGAAGCGAAGAAAAAAGCAAGACGGTCCGAGAGTGCTGCAAGACGAGCTAAGAAAAAATAAGAAGGCCACATCTGGCAACCAAACCGGTGCAAATCGGGCTGGACTTAATATGGTAACCACCAATGATAGTATGTGTAATATTACCGGAAGTTGGATATTCTCCATATATCAACACTGCCTGCATTTCTATTTAATTCGCCATTATGCAGTAACCTAAACTTTCCTTTTATTTTGATAGCAGCGATTGACAATACCACAATGTGGTAATATTTTTACAATATTCAGTCCTTATATTAATTTGAAAACTCAACAATACTCAAGGCGCAATTGATGATTCGAACCTTGCCTTAGCATATATTCTTAAGTGAGAACAAAATCTTGGTTCATATCACAGGAGGACCAAATGATTATCCATCAGAGGGAAATCGGTTACGGGGAGAATTACTCGGTGTTTTTCGAGGCGCTTGTCAAGGCCAAGGCATATCTGGAAAAAAAATATCCTGAAATCTCGGTGGAGCTCATGTATAATCTGGCAGGACAGAGAGGCCGGGCAACGATTCAGACGCGCTATGCTTCGCTAGCCGACTACGAGCGAATCGATGCCGAAGCGGACAACGATGAGGAGTATTCGAAGCTGCTCGAGTCTACCATGGGCGCTATCGCGGACCCGCCCATAGATCAGTTCTATCGCGTAATTCAAAGCCCGTAGCCACATTTTTGTCGCTGCGCTGGCGCATAACTACCGCGAGCTACGGCAGTCAAAGCGATGGCATTCCATATAAAATGTTGGGGTGATGAATTCTGACCCGATACCTCCAGTAGTCCTGTAGATATCAATACCTATAGAAATGTTGATATCATACTGTCAACTTAAGTTCGTATTCGTTTTTGGATTTTCCATTATGACTTGACCTTCCTGCATGCCTCGAAGTAGATAAGACAATTAATGGATTTGTCACTGCTCATTGCCGCCGGCGCCAGTTTTGTTGTCGGTCTATTTGGTTATATTATCGCCAGGTTTTGGATCAAACCAATTGCGCGCTACAACATCACCAAACGCAAGCTCAACCATGAACTGACCCAATATCTGGCGCAGATGACTGATACAATCGGGCCTGAGAAAAAGAAGACCCATAACCGTGGAAATGAGACGGGGCGAATAGCCCGCAAGCATACCTTGAACCTAGTGACGTGTTACGGCGAAGATATCCCTTATTGGTACCGTCTTTTGCTGGATAGCCGGAAAGAGTCACCCACCGAAGCATTGGGTCTTCTCACCACCCTGCCCAAAATTCGTGGCCCGGAGCAAATAAAAGACCGTATCGACAGTGTGCGCAAAAAAATGGGGTTGTGAAGAGAAAAAAACAACCCTCCTGGCCCCGAGCATGCACGGCATCTAATTGGCGAGGGTGGACTTCGATCTACTTCATCCAAGTCAGAATGACGGTTCCAAAGATAATTCCAATTATTCCAAATTACCGCTGTGTCTGATCGGATATGCTTCCAAAATACCTATCCACCATTTGGCTGTAGGCTTTCTGTGGGTTGGTAAATGCCATGATCGCCTTACAAACCGCAAGCAAGCCGATTATTCTGAACACCCATGGGTAGGTGTGGTAACTGACGCAGATATCAGGAAGGGTAGCCCAAATACAGCTGGAATGGCAGCCAGATATCTAAGTTGGTATTTCTGGCACAAGCCTTTGAGTGCATCTATAGTTTTCCCAGAATAAAGAATCAAATAAGAGCCGATGGCAATGTACCCGAAGCCAAGCAAATAGACGATCATTTTCATGGTCAAAGACTCCGTTTCTAACTGATTAGTTCATCCCGGGCTTCGGAATAATGTCGCATTTTGATCTCTTCCCATCCATAGGTATTGATCATGTTCAAAATATCACTTTTACCTTCCAAAATAAAAATTGGGCAGCCACAGGGCAATGCCGGGGAACAGCATGACAATGGCCAGGCCAAGCATCATCACCAGTACAAATGGTATGATCGAGCGGTAAATATCCCCAAGCGACACCTCCTTGGGAGCCATCGCCTTCATCAGAAACAGGTTGTAGCCAAACGGAGGCGTCATGTAGGCTATCTGGCAGGTGATCGTGTAAAGAACCCCGTACCAGATCGGGTTATAACCCAGGCTAATTATCAGGGGAACATAAAGGGGGGCCACAATGATGAGCATGGCCGTGTCGTCCAGGAACATGCCCATCAAAATATAGGATAATTGCATCATGACGAGCACCCCAAAAGGACTGAGCCCCCACCTTTCAATAAATAGAGATTTAATCGCATGCACGGCACCGAGACCGTCAAAGACGGCACCGAAACAGAGTGCCGCCAGAATCACCCACATGAACATGCAGCTGACACTCAGCGTGTTTTTTAAGGTCTCATCCAGTACCCGCCGGGTTAACCGGCCTTTGGCGATAGCGGCAATGGTCGTTGCGGTGGCACCGGCTGCAGAGCATTGAACCAGGCTGGTGATCCCCATCAGGAAAAGGCCGGTCATGGCGAAAATAATAACCAGGGGAACGATTCCAGCCCTGAGCAATCGCAACTTCTGGCTCCAGGTTATCTCTTCCAGCTCTTCAGCACTTAATGCGGGTCCTAAATTCGGCTGAAGTTTACATCGAATATAGATGTATGCGATAAAAAGGCCTGCGAGTAGAAGGCCGGGAAAGACACCGGCCAGCCAGAGTTGGCCGACGGGTTGTCTGGCGATCATGCCGTAGAGGACCAGCACCACGCTGGGCGGGACCATAATCCCAAGAGAGCTGCCCGCCTGGATGACCCCCGTAACCATGACCTTGTCATACTTGCGCTTCAACATCTCCGGCAAGGCCAGACTGGCACCGATGGCCATGCCGGCAACGCTAAGACCGTTCATTGCGGACACGGCCACCATGAGCCCCATCGTTCCAATGGCGAGTCCACCACTGACCGATCCCATCCAGACATGGAACATTCGGTAAAGATCACTGGCTATTCCCGACTCGGAAAACATATACCCCATATAGATGAATAGCGGCAGGGTCAGGAGCGGATACCAGTTCAATAAGGCAAAAGCGGCGTTAAATGGCATCTCCGCAGCACCTTTCCCCCACAATAATAGCGCAAACAGAGTCGCTACGCCACCAATGGCGCCAAAGACACGCTGCCCGGTGAGTAGCATGAGCATCATTGAAGAGAATATCAGTATCGCAATTAGTTCATGACTCATGCTAAATTTTCTCCCCCCTTGCCTTTGCCAGATCCTTGAAGAATGTGGCTATCGCCTGCAGCAGCATCAGCAAAACACCGACGCCCATGGCAATTTTGATGGGAGCCATATACGGTGCCCACGCAGATCGATTTTTTTGCCCGTACATAACCGCGTATTCGATGCTGGAATAGGCACCATAAAGGAGAAAAACCAGGTAGAAGATCAGGAAAAGCCCGGTGACGGCATCAACCGTGGCTTTTTTCTTATCTGACCAGCGGCCATAGAGAAGATCCATGCGTACATGCCCTCGGAGGATCATGGAGTATCCACCGCCCAGCAGGTAATACGCTGCCATGGTGAATTGTGCCATTTCAACTGCCCATATGCAGGATTGGCCGAACAAATTTCTGGCAATGGGTTCGTAGAGCAGGATCCCGATCATCATAAAGACAAGATACATGGAAAACTTGCCAACCATTGTGTTTATTGCATCAACAGAATGTACGAAAATTTTTATTGGCTTAGGCATTTCAGCCCATTTCCTTTCTTTCCTTTAAACTAAGTAGAGCGATTTTTTACGGTTCAGCGCCGGTCTATTGCGCAGCATCGGTTCGTGAAAATCCTCATCGTATCCACAAGCACGAATACCATTGGGTATTTCCTGCGGAGGTACTTACGGTTTTCACGATTCCCTGTGCATCAATATCTCAGCACATCTCGTCGTATAAATCGCTCAACGTAGGTTTAAGCTTGTGCTCGAATGGTTTGCTCTCCCCGGCCTGTTAATTTATCATAGCCGGGGAGAGACCGATCTTATGCTATCCTAAACGAGGCGGTACCTGCTTATTAGTATCGGTAAGGAGGACCGGCATCCCTCATAGTTTGAGCGTACTCTTTTAGGATTTTAACCACTTTGGCACTCCTGGGGCTCTTCTTGGCTGTCTCGTCCCAGAATTTAAGTGCGGCATCTTCCACTTGTTTCCACTCCTCCGCGGGGATGGAGGTGAGCTCAAGTTTCCCACCCTTGGTGCGGTAGTGTGCTTCGCCCCACCAATACCAGTGCTGCCTGTAATAGTGTGAACTGTCCATTTGAAGACGGAACAACGTCTTGAGGCGGTCCGGTAGGGCGTTCCATGAATCGGAGTTCGCATAATACGAACCGGCCCAGGCGCCGGAGATGGGATTGGTCAGATAATATTTGGTGACATCCGCCCAACCGACGGTATAGTCCTCGGTGATGCCGGACCAGGCAACCCCGTCCAGTTCACCCGTTTGAACGGCCATCTCAATGTCCTCCCAGGGCAGGGCCACGGGGATGACGCCGAATTGTTGCATGAATCTGCCGCCGGTGGGAAACATGAACATTCTCAAACCCTTCAGGTCTTCAAGGTGTCGGATCGGCTTGGTGCTGGCGAAATTGCATGGGTCCCAGGCCCCGGCACTCAGCCATGTGACGCCTTTCACTTCAGAGAAGGCTTCCTCCCAGATTTTGTTCAGCCCATACCAGTTAAACAATACGGGAACATCCAGCGAGTAGCGTGAGGCAAAGGGGAAGTAAGCGCCAAAAATGGACACATCCACTGGCGCGGCGATAGAGTCATCATCACTCTGGACGGCGTCAATGGTTCCCTTCTGCATGGCTCTAAACAGCTCACCCGTGGGTACCAACTGATCAGAATTGTATAATTCGATTACCATTTCGCCATCGGCGACCTTGTTAAACGCATCGATTGCCGGTTTGCAGACATGCGCGGCTAAAGCTGGACCGGCATAGGTTTGCATTCTCCACTTGATGGTCGTTTTCTTGGCAGCATGCACAAAAGGTGCGTTTACCGTTGTGGCGGCCACCGCCGCAGCGCCCACTCCTGCCTTTTTAATAAATTCACGTCTTTTCATTTTACCTGTCTCCTTTCATGGTGTTTGGGGGTTGCATCCAACCAAATAGACAAAGGTATAACAAGCTTAATAGGAATTTCCACCTTCCACAATGCAAAACTATTCCTTATCCCATATGGACACTTGCTGCTATAACACAACCGCTCAATTCAGTTATAGCGGAAATGGTCGGCCCAAAGGCTTAAGGTTATAGATGTTTATACAGGCCCAAATTTAAAAAAAATCACCTCATTTTAGGTGATGGGAACTGCATTCGTTCGTTGCCAGTTTCACAAAGGCGTCTTAACTGGTTCGTTAAGAGACCTTTATCAAGAAAAGGTGGCAAATTTGAGGGAGTCCTATAATTCATTTGACTACATTGGTGAACAAGGTGTTGTCAAGTTATTTTGTGTGAAGATGAAGGTGTGTTCCGTAGAAGGGTGGGTTCAGGCACCGCTCCGGGAGGCAGTCCTCTATATCCCGTAAAAATTCAGCCCCTCACAAAGCCCCTAACTAAAAAAGGGATTGACTCACTCCATACCCCCGGTATATTTTTTTCATTTAGATGAGCGGCATTGAGTAAAAACTGATGCAATCGGCGGAATAATCGCCATGAGCGATCCGCAAACTACTAAACCGGCAAATGATTGTATAACTCGTTTCAGACCGAGAAAGAAGGAATTGACATGTGCAGTGCAACCCACCTATTGGATCAGGAATTCACTCTGGAAACCTGTTATGAACTTTTACCTGAGTGGAAAGGCATGGATGTCCGGATTACACAGCTCAGCGGCGGGATAACCAATAAACTGTACCGGGTTCAGTCTGAAAACGGCGATTACACCGTTCGGATTTACGGTGATAAAACCGAGCTGTTTATCAATCGCGATTTTGAAGCTCAAGCAATAACGGAAATGTATAAAATTGGCGTGTGCGCGCCCCTGGTAAAATATATGCCCGAGCGAGGCGTCACTATTGTTGAATTCATCGATGACGCCATTGTGTTAAATAATGACCATTTTCTCGATGAATCGCTATACCCGAAAATTGTCGCACCCATACGGAAAATCCATTCGAGCGGGATTCGGTTGAAACAGGTATTCAATCCCCTCTTGGAAGTGATGAAAATGTCCGCCATTCTTACCAGGCTGGATGTCGAATACAAAGAGTTCGATATTTCGGGCACTATCGATCGCCTGGTCAAGTTATCAAGCATAATCAACATACCGGAAACCGGATACTCACCCTGTCACAACGATCTGCTGGCGGACAATTTTATCCTCATCAAGGAGGATTCGGCGCACAAATACGACTCCCCTATGTATATTATTGATTGGGAATATGCCGGCATGGCGCCCCGGTATTACGACATTGCCGATATGTTCCAGGAGATTCTGGCCCCTCGAGAGGCGGAAAAAGGCATTGTCGCGGAATACTGTAATAGCGATAATTTTGAACGGACCCTTTTCTTTATCGATCTGTTTAAACCGTTCCCGGATATTTACTGGTTTCTATGGAGCCTGATCCAGTTGAACATATCCAAGATTAGTTTCGATTACTATAATTACGGCAGGGTAAAATATGAGAATGCCATGAAAAACATGGTGTTCATCCGGGAAGCCTATGGCGTGGCTATTTAACATCCAAATCTGTTTCAAAACTTCATCTGAGGTATGCCGGTTCCACCTAATACAAAATCTTCCGAAACGCCCAAAATGCTCATTAATTGTTTGCCAAGCCTGGTTGCTTACCCATCCTTTGTCATCGAAACTGAACTAAGATTCAAAAAATAGCTTCCAATCAGCTCGAATTATATATTCTAAAAAACGGGCCAGATGCCATTATCGCGCGATTGTAAATTTTTGGTTAG
>Ga0316198_10002120_pt1 | contig 11933 bp, 12 predicted proteins | sample OudBieAanoxic_MG_FD_204935 | JGI IMG/M metagenome (GOLD analysis project Ga0316198, IMG submission 204935) | Coastal sediment microbial communities from Oude Bieten Haven, Netherlands - site A anoxic | ecosystem: Environmental > Aquatic > Marine > Coastal > Sediment | place: Netherlands... | reverse complement strand
CTTCAACAGCGTGTCCAGCCGCGCGATCGGCTCGGACGGTAGCGCGGAGGTTTCGTCGGCGGCCGGCTCTTCCGACGAGCCGCAAGCGACGATCAATGCCAACGCGCACAACAACAGCAAGAAACCCGGGTTCTTCTTCATGATTTCCCCTCGATCCCTGAAGGAATGGAAAGACGAGACATAGTGCAACGAAACCGTGGTGGCGGGCAGCCTACAGGCCGCCCCGGCACACCAAGGTCTTGCTGCCATCCTCGAAGCCGACCTCGATCCGGCCACCCGAGCGCACCTCGAGGACCTTGCCCGGCCCGAATTTCTTGTGCGAGATGACTTCGCCGACCTTGAAAACGCCGTCGAGTTTGTACGTCGTGGCCTTGGCCAGCTCTTCCGGGGTGACCGTCGTTGCACCCTTCTTGCGCCGCTTGCCCCCGCCCGCGCGGGTCTTTTTCGCCAGGTCGGCCTTGGGGCGGCGGAAGCGGTGAATTCCCGTACAGGTCCGGCAGAGAACCCGATTGATGTTGCCGTCGGACTTCAGAGTCTCGATGGCATGCGTCCGATCGAGCTGGCATTTCGTGCAATAGGCATCAATTTCGGCGCCGACCGAGTATTTGTCTGTGGCCATCGTGAATTCTTCCACCTATCACGCAGTCAGACGCCGTCAGCGTCCGCCGGGAAACCGCCAATGCCAGGAAACGGCATGACCGTAGACCTGTAAGTGTAGCAGACTCGCGAATCCGACCCGATTCCTCCTGATTCTGGGGGCTATTCTTCCCGTCCCGCGATCAGACGGTAGACCACCGCTCCCAGCACTCCGCCGATGATCGGCGCGACCCAGAACAGCCACAACTGCTCGATCGCCCAGCCCCCGGCGAAGAGCGCCACTCCGGTGCTGCGCGCGGGATTGACCGAGGTGTTGGTGACGGGGATGCTGATCAGGTGGATCAGGGTCAGCCCCAGTCCGATGGCGATCGGCGCGAACCCCTGCGGCGCCCGCTTGTCGGTCGCTCCGAGAATGATCACGAGGAAGATCATCGTCATGACGATCTCCGTCAGCAGGGCAGCGAGCAACGAGTAGCCGTCCGGAGAGTGAGCGCCGTAGCCGTTGGAGGCGAAGCCAGCGGACGCGTCGAAGCCGGCCTTGCCACTGGCGATGACGAACAGCACGCCGCCGGCGACCAAGCCGCCGAGCACCTGGGCCACGATATACGGCACCAGTTTGTTCGCGGAGAAGCGTCCACCGGCCCAGAGTCCGATGGAGACGGCTGGGTTCAAATGACATCCCGAGATGTGACCGATGGCGTAGGCCATGGTCAAAACGGTCAGACCGAAGGCCAGCGCCACTCCGACCCAACCGATTCCGACGTCCGGATACCCCGCGGCGAGCACGGCGCTGCCGCAACCTCCCAGGACCAACCAGAACGTTCCGACGAATTCTGCCCCGTACTGTTTCACCGGATTACCTCCTCAAATTCGGAGAGCCCCTGGCCCTCTCGAGAGGGACCTCCGCCATTCTATAATGCTGGCCGCGCCACCCCGAACGTCGTATCTTCAGGGCATGTCGCGACGAGTCGCTTTGATTTGCTGTGCCTTGCTGCTGGCCCTGCCCTGGACCGCATCGCCGGCCCAGGTCGAGGTCGAGACGCCGCAGGCCGCCGATGAGACTGTCCGCGTCTACACGAACGAGGATCTCGAGGCGCTACCTCCGCTGCCGTCCCTGGTCATCGTTGATGAGACCGGCCAGCCGCTGAAGATCGATGGTGCCGAGGAGCGCTGGGCCTTCGTCGACTCGGTGCTGGGGCAGGCCTACGCTCGAATCGACGCCGACCGCGACTACTGGTTGGAACGGCGCCGCACCGAGGCCGCAGCGGATGCCCTCGAGCAAGTCTACTCCCGACCTCGCTACCTGCTGCCCTACAACTACCTCTATCGCGGAGGCGTCGGCGTCCCTCGAAGAGAGCACCGGCTGCGCGGCGAGGCGAGTCGACTGTGGGAGCGTCCGAACGCCCATCTGTTCCAGCCGATCACGCCGATCCACGCGCGCCCGTACCAGACGAACCTCTACCGGGCGAAAAGCAGGTTCCCGGCGAGCCCACCCGGGAATGGCGCCGGCGGCCGTGTTGGCCCACGTCCGGGCGGGCGTTAGACTGGATCCACAAGAAACCTGCGTGACAGGAAGGAGGAGCGATGTGGAGAATACTGGTCACGTCGATCTTCTGCGTTGTGGTTGCTCAGGGTGCGGCGCTGGGTCAGTGGACCTGTGACACGGCGGACCCGATCGATCTTCCCCACGTAGAGCCCTGGCTGGAGACGATGGGGCCCGATTCCTTTGGGTACTGGCATCGTTTCGCGCTCGACCGGCCCGCGATCATCGAGATCACGGGTACGCCGTGCTCCGCCCCGGGTTCGGCCAACTTGCGGCTGTGGTCCGGATGTGTGGCCGGAACTCCGGACGATCTGATCGGTCGGTACGTAACTCCGGTATTCGATCTGGGCCAGCCGGCCCACGCCGAGGTCGCGCTGGGCCCGGGAGAGTATTTTCTGGAGTTCAAGACGTTTTGCGTTCTGGACTGGGACACCTGGTTCTGGGGCAGCCTGCGGATCGAAGCCTTGCCCGCCATCGGAATCGATGTGTTGAGCAACATCAACCCGCGCAGCCGCGGCGTCATTCCCGTGGCGATCCTGGGTAGCGAGACCCTCGACGTTTCCGACATCGATGTAACGACGCTGCGGTTCGGGCCGGGCGATGCGACGACCAAGCACGATCTGACCGATCCGTGGACTTTCAACGAGCACCTTCGAGACGTGAATCTGGATGGCCGCCCCGACCTCGTGGCGCACTTCCCGACCCGGGAAGCCGGCTTCGCCTGCGCTGGCGGTTCGACGCCTTTCACAGCGTGGCTCACTGCCGTGCTGTCGGACGGCCAACCGGTCGCCGGGGCTGACCTCGTGCGCATCGTCGGATGCGCGGTCAAGAAACCGACAAGACGCTCGCCGTCCTTCCGCGCCGGCCCGTAGCGCCAACGCGCGACCCCTGTCCCAGGGGCTGAGAGCGGGTTCCTCCGTGTGATAAGCTCAGGGTTTGTCGTCTCGAACGGCGGCTCCTGCGCTCGCCGCTACAGGAATTATTCTATGTGTGGGATCTTCGGTATCGTCACCCACGACGACCAGGCGCTGGGCACGTTGATGCACGGGGCGGCGCAGCGGTTGTCCTACCGCGGCTACGACTCCGTGGGCATGGCCACCATCAACGGGGCCGGGACCATCGATTTGCGCAAGGACGTCGGCAAGGTCGATGCCGTCGCCGAACACCTGAATTTCGCCGAGATGACCGGCCGCAGAGGCATGGTGCAACTTCGCTGGGCGACCTTCGGGTCGCCGTCGCAGGTCAATGCCCAGCCCCACCTGGACAGCGACGGCGATCTGGTCGGCGCGCACAACGGAAACGTCGTCAATAACGTCGAGCTGCGCGAAGCGTTCATCGCCGAGGGAATGACCGTACGATCGACCAACGACGGCGAGTCGTGCGTTCACGCCGTCGAACGCTACGTCGACCGAGGCGAGACGATTATCGACGCGATCCGTCACGCATACAACGTCCTTGAAGGCGACTACGCCTTCGTTATCACGTCGGCGAACGACGATCGGCTCTACGCGTTCAAGAAGGGGTCGGGTCTCGTCGTCGGTCTGGGCGACGGCTTCACGTGCTGTTCGTCCGACCTGCCCTCGATCCTGCCGTTGACCGATCGCATCGTCCGCCTGCGCGACGGCGAGATCATCAGTCTGTCCGCGGACGGTATCGAGCTGTGGAGCGTCGAGGACGGCGAGCGTATCGAACGCGAAGCGGAGGTCTTCACCGAAGGCATGGACGCCGCGGTCAAGGGCGGGTACGACCACTTCATGTTGAAGGAGATTCACGAGCAGCCCGCGCGGGCAGGTGAGTTGCTGCACCTGCTGGAAGCTTCGCCCCACGTGGCTTCGATGGTCGAGGCCATGCGCGGGGCGCGGCATCTTTATTACGTGGGTTGCGGTACGAGCTACCACGCCTGCCTCGTGGGGGCCGTCTACTCGGCACGTCTGGCGGGGAGGCCGGTGATTCCGGTTCTCGCTCCGCAATTCGTGGCACAGTACGGTCCGGCCCTCGATTCGACCGACGTCGCTCTCTTCGTCAGCCAGAGCGGCGAGACCAAGGACGTGCTCAGTGCGCTGGAAGTGGCCGAGGCACGGCACGTGGCCGGGCTCGGACTGGTCAACGTGCTGGGTTCGACACTGACCCATCACAGCCGGGCCTACCTGCCGCTGGCCTGTGGTTACGAAATCAGCGTTCCGGCGACCAAGACATTCGTCAACCAGGTCGTCGCATTCCTGTATCTGGCCTTGCGCATGGCCGGGCAATCCGTGGACATTCTGAAGACGCTGCCGGAGTTGATCGACCGCACCATCGACGAGACCGACGCCCAGGTGGAGAGGTTGCTGGAGGTCTTCACGGACCGCGGAGACATGTACGAGTTGGGCTACGGTCTTACCTACGGCATCGCGCTCGAGGGTGCGCTGAAGCTGAAGGAGATCACCTACGCCCACTGCGAGGGAATGCTCAGCACCGAGTTCAAGCACGGACCGCTCAGCGCCGTCGACGACGGCTACCCGGTGATCTTCGTCGTCGGTCCGGAGGACGTTCCCGTGATGATCAGTGCGATCAACGAGGTGACGACCCGCGGGGGGCGCGCGATCGCCATCGCCGAGCCCGATGCCCGTCTCGTGGGGAACGCCCAGGAACTGATCACGTTGCCGGAAGCGGGTCCGTTGCTCAATCCGATCCTGGCCACGATTCCGTTGCAGTTGCTGGCATATCGGTTGAGCCTCGTGCGTGGTCTGGACCCGGATTTCCCGCGCAATCTCAGCAAGACATTGACCGTCGATTGACCCCCGGACGCGGGTCGCGTCCCGTCAGCAAGAGGTAGTCATGCCGGACATCATCTTCACCATGCAGGACCTGAAAAAGGTCGTGCCCCCGAAGCGCGAGATTCTCAAGGGCATCTGGTTGTCGTTCTTCTGGGGCGCCAAGATCGGCGTGCTCGGTCACAACGGGGCGGGCAAGTCCACCTTGCTGAAGATCATGGCCGGGATCGAAAAGGAATTCGACGGCGAGGCCTTTCCGGACAAGAAGGCCAAGGTCGGTTTCCTGGAGCAGGAGCCGCAGCTCGACCCGTCGAAGACGGTTCTCGAGAACGTCATGGACGGTGTCAGCGAGGTGAAGGAACTGCTCGACCGGTTCAACACGATCTCCGATCAGTTCGCCGACCCCGACCTCGACCCGGACAAGATGAACGAGTTGCTCGAGCAGCAGGGCAAGCTGCAGGACCGCATCGAGGCCGTGGGTGGCTGGGAACTGGAGTCGACACTGGAGATCGCGATGGACGCGTTGCGTTGTCCGCCGGGCGACGCCGAGGTCGCGAACCTCTCGGGAGGGGAGAAGCGTCGTGTCGCACTGTGCCGGCTGCTCTTGCAGAAGCCGGACTTGCTGCTGCTCGACGAGCCGACCAACCACCTCGACGCCGAATCCGTCGGCTGGCTCGAGAGACACCTGAAGGACTACCCGGGGTCGGTCGTCGCGATCACGCACGACCGTTACTTCCTGGACAACGTCGCCGGCTGGATCCTGGAACTCGACCGCGGCGCCGGCATCCCGTGGGAGGGGAACTACTCGTCCTGGCTGGATCAGAAGCAGAACCGCCTGGCTCAGGAAGAAAAGTCCAACGCCCAGCATCGGCGCACGCTGCAACGCGAGCTCGAATGGGTTCGCATGGCGCCCCGCGCGCGGCAGGCCAAGAGCAAGGCCCGCCTTGGCCGCTACGAGGATCTGCTCAGGGAAGGACAGGAACGGGCACCCGAGACGGTCGAGATCTACATTCCTCCCGGCCCGCGTCTCGGCGACGTCGTGATCGAGTCCGAGGGTCTGACCAAGGGCTACGACGATCGGTTGCTGATCGACGATCTGTCGTTTCGTCTTCCTCCCGCAGGAATCGTCGGTGTGATCGGGCCGAACGGGGCCGGCAAGACGACCCTGTTTCGCATGATCACGGGACAGGAGCCGCCGGACAGCGGCTCGTTGCGTCTTGGCGAGACGGTCGAACTGGCCTACGTCGACCAGTCACGCGACGCTCTCGACCCCGAGCAGTCGGTGTGGGAGGCGATCAGCGAGGGCAACGACCGCATCATGCTCGGCAAGCGAGAGATTGCCTCGCGCGCGTACGTTTCCGGCTTCAACTTCAAAGGGTCGGATCAGCAGAAGAAGGTCGGTATCCTATCGGGCGGCGAGCGCAACCGGGTGCACCTGGCACGCATGCTGAAGTCGGGGGCCAACGTTCTGTTGCTCGACGAGCCGACGAACGACCTCGACGTCGATACGCTGCGCGCGCTGGAAGAGGCCCTGCTGGATTTCGCCGGCTGCGCCGTGATCATCAGTCACGACCGCTGGTTCCTCGATCGCATCGCCACCCACATCCTGGCCTTCGAGGGAGAGAGCCAGGTCGAGTGGTTCGAGGGCAACTACCAGGACTACGAAGCCGACTTCAAGCGCCGCAAGGGGCACGAGGCCGACCAGCCGCACCGGATCAAGTACCGCAAGCTGACCAAGGGCTGATCGGCGAAGTCCGGGTGGCGGGCCTTTCCGGCTATCGCCTTACCCACGTTGCCTTGAAGTCTCGCGTGACCTGCTCGACCAGGGTATCGACCAGAGGGCCGTAGGCCCCTTTCGGGTCCTGGGCGTTCACCACGACGTCCTTGCCGCCGTAGACACTGATGTTGCCAACGTTGTGGCTGGCGCTGGCCGAGCTACTCCAGATCGAGGCGCCACTCGAGACCTCGATCAACTGCACCGCCAGGGTGGCCTTGATCAGGGCGGACACGCTGCCGGACTCGAGCGACGGAGCGATGCTGATGCTCGGGCGAGCCTCGGAGATCGTGAGCTTGCCGGTGAGGATCGTGGCGACGCCGTGCTCGTTGCCGAGGGCCTTGACCGTGTCCGCATTCCACGCTTTTTCGTGGACCGAATCCAGCGCTTCCGCTTTCGAGCCCAGTCCCGCGATGCGGACCAGTCCTTGATCGCGCCTGGCTTCGTCCGTGAAGCTCTGCGTCGCGAGCGATGCGAGTTCGCGTTCGGACGAGGAGTCGAACTCGACCACGCCGATGACCTCCAGCTGCGTGAGATCGATCCGCGGCGGGATGCGGACGGTCGTCTTGGGGGTGCTCTTGGCGCATCCCAGCGCTCCGGCGAATAAGATCAGGGCAAGCGCGAATATCGAAGCTGTCCTCATGCGGTGGCTCCTTCGGCAAGTGGACGTCCTGACCGGGAAGATAGGTCCGGTCGGCCGAAGGAACAAATCTGTGCAAATAAGCCCGGTCGGGCCGGTTTCGCCTAGAAGATCCAGCCGCCACGGAGTCGGATCACGCCCACCGCGATGAGAGCCAATGCCGCCAGGACGACGATCAGGTTGTTGCGGAACTTCTTGGCCGAATCGTCCGAATCGCGCCAGATGGCGGACAGGTGAACCGCTACCAGGGCGAGCAGCATCGTCGTCGCGTGCTCGAGTCTGAACGGCACCCATCCGCCCGGAAGGGCGAACAGCAGCGTCAATCCCATCAGCAGGTTGAGGTCGAGCAGAATCGTGAAAACTAGCAACAGGATGCGATCGAGCTTCTTGAAGTCGGCGCCCCGCAGCCATCCTGCAGCGAACCTGATCGCCGCGATCGCACCGACCAGTACGACGAGCCAACGCATCTCACCATGGAACTTCAGAAGAAAGGCCATCGGATCACCCCACGAATTGCCGGCGAATGTTCTGTATCGCTGCCTTGCCGCCATCTTCGACGACGACGCCGTGGGACATTACCACACCGCCGAAACTGCAGTCGAGAATGGATCTTCACGGACGACTGCGGTTCGGTAACACGCGCACGCAGTCCGAGGCCGCGAAAGGCGATCCGCTTTCGAGGTAGCCGCGGACCTCTCCACCCGGGAAGGAGCCTGTGTGGATGTTGATGAACGACAGACCGTCCAGCACGGTCTGGACCTGCTCGGCAGTCAACGTGCCGCCACCCTGTACCACCCCGTTCATCCCTCCGCTGACCGAGAGGGGAAGGAAGATCCTGGTCGCATCGTGCAAATGCGCCGAGATGGCGAACCCGACCAGTCCGCGGTACGTGCAGTCCGCGGTCACGTCGCCCGAGAAATCGTCGAGTGTCACCGTGCACGACCCTCCCCGATTGCCGGTCACCGGAGGAACACCGGGCGACGCCGAGAGTTCGAAGGTGTAGATCAGTTTACCATCCACGCGGACGGGCAGAGTATGGCCGACGATCGTCAGCTCGACGTGCGATCCGCCGGTGGCATCAAGACCCAATGCCGTGACGACATCCTGGGTTTCGAATTTCAGGACCGGGTCGTCGATACCGTCGATGACGTCTTCCGAGCACGCGCACGCACTGCCGATCTGCGGCGCCGTCACATCCTCGATCGACGCCCGGACGGGGTAGACCCTCGCGGGATCGCCGGAGCGCGTCAGCGCAATCGTCGAGAGGTCGATATCGGAAACATCGAAGTCGGCTCCACCCACGATCGCAACCGGTAGTTTTCCACGCGAGCGGGGATTGACGGGGTTGGGGCACGAGCCCGGTTTGATGTCGAGTTGCGGGCCGGTTTGCACCGAGACGACCGGGTTGGCCGGCTGACTCAGGATGCTCGGGCTCCTGGGAGCGTCCCGGGCCGGTGTCTCGGACCCACCGAAAAACACGGCGAGCAGTGTCAGGGCCACGATCAACTTCCCCGAAGACCCCATCGACATGAACTGAAACGGCATGCTGGTCCCCACGCACCGGCGAACGTCGTGTCCGTTGCCGGGCCGGAATTGCGATGTTCTACAATTAAACAGGGGCCAGGCCGTTGGAATTCCCGATATGACGGTGCTTCATCAGGGCTCTTTCCCGCAGGAGCGGTTGCAACGGAGCGCGACATGTCGACAGCAGGGCGGTTTCTCGAACGGTTCCGGATTCTTCATCTCGCCGTGTTGCTCATGCTGATGCTGACCGCTTCGTGTGCCTCGGTGGGGCCGAAAACGATTCCGCGGGACCAGTTCGACTACGGGCAGGCGATCGCCAATTCGTGGAAGGAGCAACTCCTGCTCAACGTGGTCGGATTGCGCTACGTGGAAGCACCGGTCTTCGTCAACGTTTCATCCGTGATCAATCAGTATTCGCTCGAGGGGGAAGTGGCCCTGGGAGCAGGGGCCAACACTTCGCTCACCGGTGGCAACACCCTTTCGTTCGGCGGGGCGGGGCGCTACGCAGATCGGCCGACCATCACCTACACGCCGGTGACGGGACAGGACTTTGCCCGCAGCCTGCTGACCCCGATTCCACCGGAGTCGTTATTTGCGCTGGTGCAGGCAGGCTGGGCTCCGGAATTCATCATGCGCCTGGCCGTGAGTTCGATCAACGGAATCGACAACGAGTGGGCGTCGCCCATCAATCGTAAACAGGTCGACCCGAGATTCGTCGAGTTGATGGCAGTCTGGTCACGACTGCGCACGGCGCGGGTTATCGGGTTGCGGCGCGACGAAGACGTCGAGCACGGCGGTAAGGGCGCACGCTCGAGGATCGTCGTCTTCAAGAACGGCCTGAAGATGACGGAAGAAACGCGCGACGACCTCCAGTTCCTGCAAGAATCGCTGGGTCTCGATCCGGCGTCCGAGGAGTTCACGCTGAGCTACGGGCTAGTCCCCGAACACAAAGACGAGATCATGATCATGACCTTGTCCATCCTGGAAATCATCAACGAGATGGCTTGGCGAATCGAGGTTCCGCCGGACCACATCGACGAAGGCCGAACCTTGTCGACGTTCGAGTCCATCGATGGCTGGACGGTCCCGCTGATTCGCGTGCACTACGCAGACGAACAGCCGAAGGACAGCTATGTGGCCGTGCGTCTTCGGGACCACTGGTTCTACATCGACGACCGGGATGTGAATTCCAAGCGTACCTTTGCCATCCTGCAGATCGTTCTGAGTCTCACCGATTCCGGAGAGACCGCACGCGGACCGGTCGTTTCGATCACGAATTGACCCGGTCCCCCGGAGTCCGGAATCAACTCGCGAAGTTGACCGCCGCGGTCTGTTGGCCTCGCGGTGTCGTCGAGAACACGGCGCCCTGGCACGGCCGACCCAGCGAGGCTCGCATCGATCGGATCGCTCCATGTTCGATCTGTCGCACTCGCTCGCGGGACACCTTCAGTCGCTCGCCGATCTCGCTCAGGCTGCGTGGCCTGACGCCCTCGAGCCCGAAGCGCAAAGTCAGGACGGTCCGCTGTCGCCGGTTCAATCCGCAGAGCAGTTTCTGGAGGCTCGAAGTGAGTTCTTCCAGAAGGATCTTCTGGTCGATCGAATCGCCGCCGGGTTCGGCCAGTTTCTTGCGCAGCACGGCCCCGGGAGTGTCCTCCACGGGGTCGTCGAGACTGATCTCGCTCCCGCCGTATCGAAGCAATCGCTCCAGGCGACCCAGGTTCATCGAAAGGTGGTCGGCAAGTTCCGTCCGGTTCGGCTTGCGGCCCAGGCTGCGACGGAGCGTCCTCTCGGCGTGGGAGATCTCTCGTTGCATCTGGGTATGATAGGCCGGGAGCCGGACGACCCTCGATTCTGCGGCCACGGCCTCGAGGATCGACTTTCGGACCCAGAATGCCGCATAGGTCGTGAATCGGACGTTCCGGGTTGGGTCGAAACGGCGCGCGGCCCCGATCAATCCGATGTTACCGGCGTTGATCAGGTCCTCGACCGGAACACCGGTCCAGCGATAATCGTTGGCGAGTTTGACGACGAACGCGAGGTTGGCTTTGACCAAATCGTTGACGGCTTCACGTCGTCCGTTGCGGATCTCCTGGCTGACTCTTTTTTCCTCGTGCTCGTCCAGCCTTGGGATCTTCTTGAGGTCGGCAAGGTACCGCCCCAGTGCTCCGGGCGTTGCCCGGCCCGTTCGCTGCATGGCTGCCTCCCCCCAAATTGGTCGGCGCTGGCAGGTCCGAGTCTAAGCGGGAACACGTCGAGTCTCGACGTGGGCGTCGCTGAAGTTGCGGTCAATCAGACCGCAGCCGTGGTGAGCCGCTTGCCTGCGGATCGAGCACCGAACAACATGAATTCGATTGACAAGAACCCGACACGGTCGCGGGCCCTGCGACCGTCATTCCATACGGTCCACAAGACCCAGGAGACGAGACAATGAAGAAGCTGCTGGGGATTTGCATTGTTCTGGCGTTCGCCCTGGCGCCTGCCTACGCGCAGAAGATCACCATCGATTACGCCCACGACTTCGATTTCGCGAAGGTCAAGACGTTCAAGTTCGTCGAAACCGAGGAGACGAACGCTCAGGACCCGCTGATGCACAACCGGCTGAAGAGCGCCATCGTCAGGGAACTGACGGAAGGCGGACTTCAGTCGGTCGACTCCGACGCCGACCTGTTCGTCACCTATCACCTGTCGACCAAGGACAACACCGTCTTCAACACGACCAGCTTCGGATACGGAGGAATGGGGCGTGGCTGGGGCGGCTGGGGCGGCAGCATGGCCATGGGCAGCTCGACCACGACCGCGTCCACTTACACGATGGGCACGTTGCTGATCGACGCCTTCGAGCCGGCCGAAAAGAAGATGGTCTGGCGCGGGTCCGGTACGGTGACCCTCAAGCAACAGCCCGAGAAGATCTCCAAGCAGATCGACAAGGTCCTGGCCAAGATGGGCAAGAAGTGGGACCAGATCCTGAAGAACCAGGGGAAATAAACCACCCGGTCTAGTCGGCCTTGAATCCTGCCGGCTTGTGGCTGCCGTCGCAAAAAGGCTTGTTCTTCGAGTCTCCGCAACGGCAAAGCTCGACACGAAACTGCGCTCCCGGCATGT
>Ga0316198_10002119_pt1 | contig 11935 bp, 12 predicted proteins | sample OudBieAanoxic_MG_FD_204935 | JGI IMG/M metagenome (GOLD analysis project Ga0316198, IMG submission 204935) | Coastal sediment microbial communities from Oude Bieten Haven, Netherlands - site A anoxic | ecosystem: Environmental > Aquatic > Marine > Coastal > Sediment | place: Netherlands... | reverse complement strand
GAGATCAACACCGCCGTCGACGACGAGGTCGAGGCGGCCGGCGGGACGGCCGAGCGTCTCGGCGAACTGCACATCCTGGGCCTGGGCGTGGACCCCGACGACCCGGGCTTCGAGGCCGTCCTGGCCGGGCAGCGGGGCGGACGTGAGCGGCGCCTGCGGCTCACGCTGGACCGGCTGCGGAGGCTGGACCTCGACGTGGAAGCGCACCTGCCGCGGGTCGAGGGCGGCATCGACGCGCTGGGCCGGCCCCACGTGGCACGGGCGCTCGTCTCCGCCGGCCACGCCGCGTCGGTGCAGGACGCCTTCGAGCGCTACCTCGTGCCCGGGCAACCGGCCTACGTGCGGCGCCAGGGGATCGGCCCGCGTGCGGCCATCGAGGCCATCGGCGCGGCCGGCGGCATCGCCTCCCTGGCGCACTCGCCGTGGGCACCCGCGGAGCCGGCCATCATCGAGCAGCTCATGCGCTGGGGCCTGCGCGGCCTGGAGGTGCACTACCACCACTGGGAGCCGGAGCGGATCGCGGCCATGGGCGCCTTCGCCGACTCGGTCGGCCTGCTGCGCACCGGTGGCTCCGACTACCACGGCGATACGGGCACGTATGCCGAGGCCCAGGCCGAGGTGTACGTGCCCGACGGGGTGGGCGAGGCCCTGCTCGCGGCATCGGCACCGAGGTAGCACCAGGACCGAGGCAGCACGCCGAGGCGGTTGATCAGGCCCTGTCCCGGCCAGCCAGCACCCCCATCGGTGCACACGGTCAACGCCTATGGCACGTCAGCAGGACCGGATCGCGGAGGGAGCACGCGCCACGAGGTGTGGCCCGGTCCGGTGCGGGGCCCAGCAGTGCGGTCGCCGGTACCTCTGGGTCAGACGCCCGTACTAGTGCCATCCGGGGACCCTCCCCGTACGTTCGCCCTCGATCCGGGCACCGGGACCAAGAGGACCGCAGACATGAACCGCATCCAGGCGATGATCCGACGTCGGGTCTCCCACCCTCGCCGCCACGACCGGACCGGCTCCGTGGGCCAGTCCGTGGTCGAGTTCGCGATGATCGTGCCCGTCGCGCTCATCGTGCTCGGTGGCGCGCTCGACATGGGGCGTCTCTTCTACACCACCGTCTCGATCGAGAACGCCGCGCGGGAAGGCGCCTTCTACGGCGCCTCCGATCCGCGCTGCGACACTTCGGTGCAGACACTCTGTGATGATCCCAATACCGCCGACTGGCGCGTGCGCAACGAGGCCGCCGGGCTGAGCGCGCTGAACGTGAACTTCAGCTGCACCAGCGCCGGCACGCCCGTGGCCCTGACCAGCTGCCAGGCGGGTGACATCTACGAGACCACGGTGAGCACCAGCTTCGACCTCGTGACACCGCTGCTCATGCCCATCTTCGGTACGAGCATGAACCTCGAGGCGTCGGCCACGGCCGTGGTGCTGACCGACGCCTTCGATCCGAGTGCCTCGCCGCTACCCCAGCCTTCGTTCCCGGTCGTGTGCACCGTCCAGGACTTCGTGGGCATGACGATGAACGAGGCCAAGAACACCTGGAAGGCCGCCGGCTTCGACGACAAGCTCTTCGATGCGCCCGGTATGGCTCCGCAGGACATCGTGGCCACGCAGTCCATCCCGGCCTGGTGGACGGAGCCGTGCGACGTCACCGGCATCACGGTCGGCATGTGAGGGAGGTCGAGATGGATACCAAGAAGCAGAAGCAACGCGGCCAGGCTATCGGCGAGTTCGCACTCATCATCCCACTGCTCTTCCTGATGATCGTCGCCCTCCTCGACTTCGGTCGCATGGTCTACGTCAACAACGCCCTCGCCGAGGGTGCCCGCGAGGGGGCCCGCTGGGGCGCCGTGCAGGGTCGGGCCGCCACCACGGCCGGTCTGACCTCCGTCGCCGACGAGACCAGGGCGCGCATGACCGCGGTACCCAACCCCTCGGTCACGGTCACCTGCGACCGTCTCATCACGACCACGCCGAACTGCTCCACCGGGGACATCATCGAGGTCACCGCCGCCAGCGTGGTCTCGCCCATGACACCGATCATCGGCCAGTTCATCGGGCCGGTCACCCTTACGGCCACGGCCAAGATGTCGATCCACCAATGAGCACGACACCGCCAGCCTCCCGACTTGGAGACGATGCCATGAAGTCACGCAAGCACGAACCGCAGCGGCAGGGGGAGCGCGGCCAGGCGCTGGCCCTCTTCGTCCTGGCCTCGACCGTCATCATGGCCATGGCCGGACTCGTCGTCGACGGCGGCATGGCCTTCGTCAACCGCCGCGATGCCCAGAACGCGGCCGACCTCGGCGCCATGGCCGGGACCCGCGTCATCTCCGACTACTACATGCGAGACGCCTCCAAGCACTCGCGCAACGTGTGGGACGCCATCGACGCCGCGGTCCAGGCCAACGGCTGCACGGACGGCGGCACGGTCCCGTGCTCGTGGACGGCCTCGTTCCTGAAGCCGGCCGCAACGGGACCCGGCACCGAGCTCATCAGCGGCTCGCAGCTCAAGGGCGGCATCCCCGACACCGGCCTGCCGATCCCGCTGGGCGCCCAGGGCGTCGAGGTCGTGATCGAGCGTCAGCCTCCGACCGTCCTGCTGCCCGTCATCGGCATGACCCAGTGGGACGTGGTGGCCTCGGCCCAGGCCATCACGGCGCAGATCGACACCGTGCCCTCCGGGGTGCTGCTGCCGATCGCGGTCGATCCGCTCCCGGGTCCGGCCAACTTCCAGCCGGGTGACACCCACATCCTCTCGCTCGGCGACGACGCGCCCGGCCAGTTCTCATGGCTGACCTGGGATGGCGACCATAACTCGGACACGCTGGCCGCGAACATCTGCACCGCGCAGAACCCGGCCATGGACCTGGCCGACGCGGACACCGAGGCCGACTGGATCATTGGGGACGTGGGCAAGACCAACTCCAGTGCGGTGCGTGACTGCCTGCTGACGCACAAGGGCCGCATCATCGTCCTGCCGACCTTCGACGCCACGCGGCTGCAGGGCAGCAACGGCCAGTACCACATCACTGGCTTCACCTACTGGCGCCTGCTCGACTTCGAGGCCAACCCCCACATCGACAACATCAAGGCCATGTTCATCGACGTCGGGCCGGGGCAAGTCGGCCAGGAGTACGCCGGCCCGCCCTGCAACGCCTCCACGGACATCAGCTGCGACCGCCACTCGTTCTTCCTGGGGCTGATCGACTAGCATGGTCAACCCAAGGCTGGTCGCGCGGCACCGTCCAGCCTGAGCCGAGGCTCGGACCCGAGCGGGTCCTGAGCCCCGGCTACCGAGAACCTCAGGGCAGGATGATGCCGATCTGGACGCCGTCCGGCGAGGGCGTCTTGATCTGCTCGGGCAGCTGGGCCGGATCCTTGACACCGTGATCGGCGATCACGATGTGATACTCGGCGCCGGCAGCGTTTGGCACCGTGATCGTGCCGCCGAAGTTGACCTTGCCGTTGCCGCCGACGGGATGGCCGGCGACGAACTGGACCATGTAGCCCACGGCAGCCCGCTGCGCTGCCGTCTCGGTGTCGTCAAAGCCGCAGGCACCGCCACTGCAGTTCCACGGCTTGGAGAAGCTGAACGACCACAGGGTGTAGGCGTAGTGGCCCTCGAGGCCGCTGGTCTTGACGGTGACGCGGGCCCTGTCGGCGGTCGCGTTCACGGTCACCTGCGAGCCATCGACCTCGACGAACCCCGGCAGGGTCTGCATCGGGGCCGAACGGTGATCCCCCGCGGCCACGAGCCCGGGCAGCGCTGCCATGAGCAGCGCCACGATGGCTGCGGTCAGGATGAAGCGAGTCTTCATCGCGTGTACCTCCACCCCCCCCGCGAGGGCGGCCTGGCCCCCTGGCCCTCGTATCCTGGATGGGCACGTTCGTCGGGTGGATCACTCCATCTTCACCGGCGCTACCATGCGGAGGCCCATGCGACTCTCCATCTTCGGCGCCCGCGGCGTGCCTGCACGCTGGGGCGGCTGGGACACCATCGTCAGCGAGCTCGGACCGCGCCTGGTCCAGGCCGGCCACGAGGTCACGCTCTACGCCATGCCTCGCTACACCGGCGAGGACGTGGGCCGTGCCTTCGAGGGCATGCGCGTCACGCGCCTGCCCACGCTCTACGGCAAGTTCACCGAGACGCTGCTGCACGAGCTTTTCAGCAGCCTCGTGGCGCTCGCTCGGCCGCGCCAGGACGTCTACTACGTGCTCGGGTGCCGCACCGTCTGGGCCTACCTGCCCCACCGGCTGCTCGGTCGCACGGTCGTGTTCAACACCGACGGGCTCGACTGGAAGCGGCGCAAGTGGGGCCGCCTGGCGCGGGCCTACCTGCAGGTCAACTACTGGCTCGCCCGCCGGACAGCCTCGCACCTCGTCTCCGACAGCAAGGAGCTGCAGCGGCTCTACCGCGAGCAGTGGGGCGTGGACTCGGCCTTCCTCACCAACGGCGGTCACGTCCACAAGGTCACCGACGCGGAACGCCACCGCCGGCTCCTCGCCGAATACGGTGTCGAGCCCGGCCGCTACTACCTGCAGGTCTGCCGCATCGAGCCAGAGAACAACCCGGACGTGGTCGTGCGCGAGTACCTCGACTCGAATGCCGGCGACCCGCTGCTGGTCGTGGGCGGGGCCAATTACGAGAGCAACTACCTCGAGGCGCTCAAGGCCACCGGCGACGTGCGCGTGCGCTTCCTCGGCCCGGTCTACGACCCCGCGCGCATCGAGGCCCTGTTCCTGGGGGCCAAGGCCTACATCCACGGCCACGAGGTCGGCGGCACGAACCCGTCGCTGGTCACGGCCATGGGCTGCGGTCGACTGGTCCTGGCCCATGGCGTGGCCTTCAACCGCGAAGTCCTCGGCGGCGAGGGCCTGCTGTGGACCAAGGCGCCGGGCTCGCTCCGAGCCGCTATCGACGAGGTGGAGCTCGACGGCGACGCCCTGCGCGCGCGAGCTGCGGTAGCCTGCCGCGAGCGCATCCGCGACTACTACGCCTGGGACACGTGCGCTCACGACCACGACCGGTTCTTCCGCTGGCTGGCCGGCGAAGTGGAGGAGTATGACGATTCGTTCTGACCGGCCGGCCTTGCCGGTGCTCGAGACGCCGGCCCCGGTGATCGACGACCCGCGCTCCCCGGCCGCGCCCGCGGCCGAGCTCGCCGAGTACGGCACCGAGTCGGCAGTCCTGCCCCGCTTCCACGTCTGGACCCTCGGCTGCCAGATGAACCAGTCGGACTCCGAGGAGATGGCCGGCGCCCTGCTGGCCGCCGGCTGCGAGGAGGCCGCCGACCTCGAGTCAGCGCAGCTGATCGTCATCAACACCTGCTCCATCCGCGAGGCGGCCGAGCAGAAGGTCATCGGCCGCATGGGCGTGCTGCGCCGGCTCAAGGAAGCCGACCCGAGCCTGCGCGTCGTGCTCACCGGCTGCTCGGTCCGGGCCGACAACGCCGGCACGCTCGAGCGACGCTACGCGGCGGTGGACCTCTTCCTGCGCCCCGACGAGGAGCCCGAGCTGACCGCGCGGCTGGGCCTGGGCGGACCGACGACACCGGAAGGGCTGGGCGCCACCGGCTATCAGCGCGTGGGCCGGTCGGTCGCGGCCACGGCCGACGGCCTGCCCCTGACGCGCGCCGCGGCCGTGGAAGCCGGGCGGGTCGCACGCAGTCGCGGGTCCAAGGCCTGGCTCCCGATCGTCTACGGCTGCGACAAGACCTGCACCTACTGCATCGTGCCCTTCGCGCGCGGGCCGGAGCGCAGCCGTCCCTTCGACGACATCGTGGCCGAGGCTCGCGCCCTCGCCGAGGCGGGCTACCAGGAAGTCACCCTGCTGGGCCAGAACGTCAACTCCTACGGCCACGACCTGCCGCCCGACCCGCGCTTCGCCGAGCTCAGCAGCCAGCGCCGGCTGGGGCGGGCCCAGGAGCGCGAGGGCCGGCCGGACATCGCGGCGCTGCTCGACGCCATCGACGGGATTCGCCAGCCCGACGGGCGGCCCGGAATCCCGCGCGTGCGCTTCGTGACCTCCCACCCGTGGGACCTGACCGATCGCCTCATCGAGGCCATGACCGCCTGCGGCTCGGTGTGCGAGCACCTGCACCTGCCGGTGCAGTCGGGCGACGACGAGGTCCTGCGCCGGATGGGCCGCCAGTACACGGTCGAGGCCTACCTCGACCTCGTCGCGCGACTTCGTGCCGCGATCCCCGGCATCAGCCTAACCACCGACGTCATCACCGGCTTCTGCGGCGAGACCGAGGCACAGTTCGAGTCGACGCTCGAGCTGCTGCGCACGGTGCGCTTCGACCAGGTCTTCGCGGCCGCCTACTCGGAGCGACCGGGCACGCCCGCGACGCGCCTGGCTGACGACGTGCCCGCCACGGAGAAGAAGCGTCGCCTCAATGAGTTGCTGGCCGTGCAGGAAGCCATCGGGCTCGAGCGCAACGAGGCCTGGCTGGGCCGCCGCACGGAGGTCCTGGTGGAGGAGGCGCGCCAGCCACGGGTCCACGACCACGAGGCGGCCGAGCACCGCCGGCCTCGCCTGGTGGGACGCAACCGCGAGCACAAGCTGGTCCACTTCGATGGTCCCGAGGCACTCGTGGGCACGCTCGTGGGGGTGGACGTCGAGCGCGCCGGTCCCTACGCGCTCTCGGGCCGCCGCGCGGAGGAGGCCGGCCACGCCTGAGCTGCCGCCGCTCATCGTGGTCGCCGGTCCCACGGCCACGGGCAAGACGAGACTGGGCATCGAGCTCGCGCAGGACCTGCCCGGCGCGGAGGTCGTCTCGGCCGATTCTCGCCAGGTCTACCGCGGCATGGACATCGCCACGGCCAAGCCCACGCCCGAGGAGCAGGCAGCGGCGACCCACCACTGCCTCGACCTGGTCGACCCCGACGAGGACTTCACCACGGCCGACTACCGCGGTGCAGCGCTCGAGGCCCTGGCCGCGATCGCGGACAGGGCGGGCATCGGCCTGATCGTGGGAGGCACCGGTCTCTACCTGCGCACGGTCGCGCGTGGCCTGCCGCTGGGGGAGGGCGATGCCGACCCTGAAGTGCGCGCCGCGCTCGATGCCCGCTTCGCGGCCGACGGGCTCGACGGACTGGTGGCCGAGCTGCGGACGCGGGACGCGGACGGGGCCGAGCACATCGACCTGCGCAACCCCCGCCGGGTCATCCGCGCCCTCGAGCGGGCCATCGTCAGCGGCACGGCCAGCCCGCCGGCACCCGAGGGCTACCCCGCGCCGGTGACCTGGCTGGGCCTGCGGCTCGAGCCGGCGCAGCACCGACGCCGCATCCGGGCCCGCGTCGAGGAGCACTTCGAGCGCGGGCTGCTCGACGAGGCCGAGCGTCTGCGTGCGCGCTACCCCCAGGACCTGCGCGCGTTCAGCGCCATGGGCTACCGCGAGGCCTTCGACGTGCTGGCCGAACGTTGCACCGTCGCCGAGGCCATGTCCCGCGATGCCGATCGCACCTGGGCCTACGCCCGCCGCCAGCGCACCTGGTTCCGGTCCGAGCCGGACATCGCCTGGCTCGAGGCGGGGGAGGGCAGCCACGACGCCGCCCTGGCCTGGCTCCGACCGTGGCTCGGGCAGATCGGGCGAGCCGACTATGCTGGAGGCAGATGAGCCGCAACCAACCGATCGATCTGACGCCTCAACCCGAATCCGCCTTCCTCATCGCCGTCGACACCGGTGACGACGAGGGCTGGACCGCCGAGGAGTCGCTGGGGGAGCTGGCCAGCCTGGCCGACACGGCCGGTGCCGAAGTCGTCGGCGCGGAGTGGCAGCGGCGGCGACACATCGACCCCAACTGGTACCTGGGCAAGGGCAAGGCCCAGGAGTTGCGCGAGGCCAGGCGCGAGACCGGCTTCAGCCTGCTCATCGCCGACGACGAGCTCAGCCCCAAGCAGCAGAAGGCGCTGGAGGAGACGCTGGAGGTGAAGGTCCTCGACCGCTCCGGCCTGATCCTCGACATCTTCGCCCAGCACGCCCGGACCCACGAGGGCCGCCTGCAGGTGGAGCTGGCGCAGCTGGAGTACCAGCTGCCGCGCCTGACGCGCATGTGGACACACCTCTCGCGCACCGGCGGCGGCATCGGCACCCGCGGCCCCGGCGAGACCCAGCTCGAGACCGACCGCCGCGTCATCCGCGGCCGCATCAAGAAGCTCAAGGAGCGTGTCGAGCACGTGCGCCAGCAGCGCGAGACGGCGGGTCGCTCGCGCGACCGACGGCTCGTTCCCAGCGTGGCCATCGTGGGCTACACCAACGCGGGCAAGTCCTCGCTGCTCAACGCGCTGGCCGGGCGCGAGGCCGCCCGGGCCGAGGACCAGCTCTTCGCCACGCTCGACCCCACCAGCCGCCAGGTCAAGCTGGGCGACGGGCAGTCGGTCGTGCTCACCGACACCGTCGGCTTCATCCACAAGCTGCCCCACCAGCTCGTCGACGCCTTCCGCGCCACGCTCGAGGAGGTGACCCGGTCAGACCTGCTGCTGGAGGTGGTGGACGGCGCGGACGCGCACGCGCACGAGCACCGCGACACCGTCCAGGCCGTGCTCGAGGAGCTGGGCGCAGGGGAGAAGCCGCGCGTGGTGGCGCTCAACAAGGCCGACCTCTACGACGCCGCGCACGTCGCGGCGGGCGCACCGGCGCCGGTGATGGGCGATGTCGTGCCCGTCTCGGCGCTGACCGGCTACGGGCTCGACACGCTGCGCCTGTCTCTCGCCGGCGCCATCGCCGACCTGTGGGAGGACGTCGACGTGACCGTCCCGTACGCGGAGGGCGAGCTGCTGGCGCGGGTCCGCGAGCGCGGCAACGTGGAAGTCGAGTACCGCGACACCGACGTGCACATCCGTGGCCGCGTCGTGCCCTCGCTCGCGGGTGAGCTGCGGGCGGCCGCGGCACGCTGGAGCCAGTCACTCGAGGAGGTGCACCCATGAGCCAGCCCGTCAACGTCGTCTGCCGGCTCACGCCCGGGGGTTTCGACTGCGAGGTGATGGTCGGGACCGACCCGGCGGCGACCCGCCACACGGTGGCCGTGAGCCAGGCCGACCTGGAGCGCCTGGCGCCGGGGCACTACGACCCCGAAGCGCTCGTGCGAGCCTCCTTCGACTTCCTGCTCGAGCGCGAGCCGCGGGAGTCCATCCTGCGCCAGTTCGAACTGCCCGTCATCGAGCGCTACTTCCCCGGCTACGAGCGGCAGATCCGAACCCGGCTGGCGCGCTAGATCCGCGGCGCGACCGTCTTTGCACAAAGACGCCGGGCCGCGGCGGCCGGCCGGCGCGTAGGGGAGTGCTATCGTGGTCGGCGCGTGCCGCTCGCGGTGGGACATTTTCCACATCCCGGGACAACACTCCTGCGGAGTCGACCATGGAGCTCATTCACGCCTACATCGATCCCGGCTCGGGCAGCCTCGTCGTGCAGGCCCTGATCGCCGGCCTCGTGGCCGTGCCCATCTTCTTCCGTCGCCAGATTGCCCGCGTCATCGGCACGCTGCGCGGCAAGGACCAGGCGAGCGATACGCAGGCCGGCCCGGACGACTCGGCCACGGGGGGCTAGCGGACGATCAGGCCCGATCCGTCGTCCAGCGACGACCGGGCGGCCTACGTCGAGAAAAGTCTCGACGAACGCCTCGTGCGCGCAGCTGCTGGCGCAGGCGGTGTAGGCTCTGGCGCATGCTCAGGAACACCTGCCGCGCTTCGGGCGCGGCCGCCATCGCCGTGATGCTGGCGCTCGGGCTCATGGCCCAGGCCAGCGCGACCGAGGTGCGCGACTTCGAGGAGATCGCGGCCTCGCCGGTGGTGATCACCCCCGACCCCAGCGGCCGTGCCGCGGTGCTGGAGGTAGACACGTCGATCGACGTGGCCTGCTCGGTCGTCTACGGCACCGACGAGACGTTCGGCCTGATCGCGGTCGACAACGACATGGATGGCGGCGCCCATGCCGACCACCAGCCCGTCCTCGGTGGGCTGGAGCCCGACACCACCTACCTCTATCGCCTCCAGGGCACGGCGCCCGACGGATCCATCTACGTCAGCGAGGTCATGACCTTCTCCACGCCGCTGGCCGCAGATGGGCCGGCCAACCTCGCCCTGGGGGCCTCCGTGAGCGGCGTCAGCTCCGAGTTCTCCGACGCCTTCGCCGCCGAGAACGCGTTCGATGGCGATCCCGCGACCGAGTGGTCATCGCGTGGCGACGGCAACGACGCCTGGGTCGAGATCGACCTGGGCACGCCACAGGCGCTCGGTGACGTCGTCTTCCGCACGCGCTCCATGAGCGACGGCTCGGCCACGACCGCCAGGTACCGCGTGACCGCCGACGGCGTCGAGTACGGCCCGTTCCCGGCCGACCAGCCGTTCGGCGATCTCGGCGAACTCGGGATCGTGGCGCAGGTCCTGCGCTTCGACGTCGAGACCTCCACCGGCGGCAACACCGGCGCGGTCGAGATCATCGTCAGCGCCGCCGAGTAGGGCTGGAAGCGCCTAGCTCACCTGTCGCGCGAGCAGCGTCAGCCGTTCCCGTGTGAGCGGTCGCTTCGCGTCGCCCCGCTGTGAGCAGATCCAGCGTGCGCTGAGCTGCGCCCGCCACGCTGCCTCATCGACCGATGGGGCGTCGACGTAGCGGGCCACGAGGAACCCGACCGCGAGGTTGTCGCCGGCGCCGTTGGTGTCGACGACCGGATGGCCCAGCAGGTCCAGCGCGGGATAACGTTCGAGCGCACCATCGACAGCGACGAGGCAGCCTGCTTGGCCGTCACCCACCACCACGGTGCGCCCCGCCCGCCTCGCGGCCAGCTCAGCGGCCGCGCTCGCAGGGTCGTCGAGGTTGGCCGCAGACATGAAGAGCACGTCGGCCGCCTCGATGAAGTCCGCGCGATAGGGATCATCGAGATCGACCATGTCCTGCAGGTCACACGAGACGACCGCGCCGGCCTGCCGGGCCGATGGCAACAGCCGACGGCTCCAGTCGTCGAGATGGAAGTGCGCCACCCGGGCGCCCGCCAGCGCCGCCAGACAGGCCTCCGTGTCGACCACCGTCTCGCTCACGCCTCGCGGGTCGAAGAAGTTGCGCCTCGAGCCGTCCTCGGCGACCAGGTTCACGCTGCGGTGTGTGCCACGGGGATCGCGCAGCTCCGTGACGCCGATGCCGGCCTCGATGAGCGCCTCGCGCACCCACGCGCCCAGGCGGTCGTCGCCCAGGGCCGCGATGGCTCGGGTGGGGACGCCCAACGCGGCCGCCGCAAGCGCGCTGTAGCACCCCGCCTGGCCGAGCCCGTCGGTCGTGTGGACGAACGTCATCTCCGCGCCCTGGCGCGCTCCGGCGACGTAGACGTTCGTGTCGATGCCGTAGGCACCGACCACCACGAACGCACCATCCGCACCCATGTCCGCGACGATAGCGGGACGGCCAGACCCCCGCAGGTGTCTGTGCACGTCCGCTGTGGTGTGCACAACACTTCCGATAATGGAAGTTATGTAACATTACCGCGGAGGCTGGGCTGCGCAACCGGCCGTCGCCGACCCCGGCACGCTCGTCGCCTGCAGCGGCGGCGGCTGCCTCGTCGATGTCAGCTTCTGCGTCGTCGTCGATGGCTTCGTGGATGTCGTCGGCCCGGATCGCTTCATCGTCGCGGACCGCTTCGTCGACAGGTTTCTACGCGGGACCTTACGACAAGAGGTCCCATACCGGGCTACTACCGTAGGTTCTGGCGCGATACCTTGCGCAACAGACTGACGCTGCTCAGGTCGCTGGGTCGCGGCTGCCCTCACCTCACTCACTTGCGAGATTGCGCAAATACTGTAATGATTCGTGCAGCACCCGAATGTCGGTCCGCACCCTGGGGAGTCCCGTCGATGTCGCCTCGTATCCTCTCGCTCGTCGTCCTGGCGATCGTGACCATCTTCGCTGTCGCAGCCTGCGATTCAGAGGACGCATCGAGC
>Ga0316198_10002117_pt1 | contig 11935 bp, 10 predicted proteins | sample OudBieAanoxic_MG_FD_204935 | JGI IMG/M metagenome (GOLD analysis project Ga0316198, IMG submission 204935) | Coastal sediment microbial communities from Oude Bieten Haven, Netherlands - site A anoxic | ecosystem: Environmental > Aquatic > Marine > Coastal > Sediment | place: Netherlands... | reverse complement strand
CGCTACGGCGGTGTCCTCTTTGGCGTCAGCTTCTACAACGGAAAATCCACCCTCGCCTATCGGGACTGGGTGGATGCAGACGGTCAGGACGTCAGCCATACAACGTCGCTCGGTCTCTCAGATCTGACCGCCGCCTACGTCCTACGGTTTGGGCGCAACAGTGTTCGTCCGTATATCGGCGCCGGCGGGGGTCTCTTGTGGTGGCAGTTCCGCGAGGAGGGCTACTTCATCGACTTTTCCGACGAGGAAAGCCTGCCCATTTTCTTCGGCAACTATCGTGCGGACGGCTTGACGTGGGAGCTTTTTGCCCTCGCCGGTCTGGATTTTCGGCTCAGCCAACGTTGGAGCTTCTTCTTCGAGGGTCGTTACCGCTGGTCCGAGGACGAGCTCAACAAGGATTTCTCCGGCTTCGGCACCATCGATCTTTCGAGCATCCAGCTGGCCGGAGGATTCTCTTACAATTTCTAACCTCTAGGGAGGCCGTCGCGCATGTCCACTGTAGAGGCGGCATATAGCCGCCCTTGAGCGACCAAGCGTCCTTCAGTCGACAAAGGCGGGATATTTCCCGCCCCTGCACATCAACTGCTGCAAATGGCTGATGGAAATGAAAAAGCCCCGCGAAAGCGGGACTTTTTCGTTTGCGCCCTCTCTGACTCTACCAACGCTCTCCAAAATCAGAGCGCCTTTGATGATTGTTGTTCTTCGGTTGCGCGAGATTGACCCGCAGGCGACGGCCATCAATCTCGAATCCATCGAGTGCGCCCGCGGCGCTTTCAGCCATCTCATCGGTTTCCATTTCGATGAACCCGAATCCGCGTGACCGACCCGATTCATCATCACGAATAACCACAGTGCTTACCACAGTGCCGTATTCGGCAAATGCGGCTTCGAGTTCGCTTTCGCCGACGCTGTAGGGAAGGTTGCCAACGAACAGTCTCTTCTCCATTCAGCCTCTCCTTGCAATAAGCACCCGAAACCGTCGCAAAACGTGCGAACCCCGCTGATTCGAAGAGGTTAACGGCCCCACGTGCAATGGTCACACTACTAAAAAATTATCACGCAAAGGTCCGAAATGCAATGTTTTCCAATCTGCAGAGGGTTCTACTTCATGTTGAGCCGATAAGATCCGGCATGGGTATAATGCGAGCGCGACTTCGATCTCGCAACGACTGAGGAGGCGGCATGCGTCAACCAGACGGCAGCTCCGCGCTGCTCACGACCAAGCTCGCCGCAATGCTCGCGTGGGCTCGGAAGAACAGCCTGTGGCCTCTTCCCTTTGGCACCGCCTGCTGTGCGATCGAGTTCATGTCGACGGTTTCGTCGCACTACGACCTGGCGCGTTTCGGCGCCGAGGTCGTGCGCTTCTCACCCCGACAGTCAGACATGATGATCGTCGCCGGGACCATTACCGACAAGATGGCTCCGGTTGTCAAACGCGTGTACGACCAGATGGCGGAACCCAAATACGTCGTGTCGATGGGTGCTTGCGCGTGCACCGGAGGGTTTTATCGCGCCTATCACGTGGTCCAGGGCGTCGATGAATTCATTCCGGTCGATGTCTACGTGCCGGGTTGTCCCCCGACACCCGAGGCTTTGATGGAGGGGATCTTCAAGCTCCAGGAACTGATCCAACAGGGAGAGACACAGTATGACCGTCTCAAAGCTTGAGTCGTCTCCCAATCCGTTGGCCAAGTTCCTGCCGAATCACGAGGAACTGTCCGTCGTAACCGCGGCCGACGGTTTCACCGAGATCACCACCGACAGAAGCCGAGTTATCGAGGTCTTACGCGCCCTCCGCGATCGCCCGGAATTCGACTGCAACCTTTTGCTGGACGTCTGCGGCGTCGACTACCCGGAGAACGAACAGCGTTTCGAGGTGGTCTACCACCTCACCAGCCTCGACAAAGGTCACCGGATCAGGGTTCGGGTTCCGCTTGACGAGGAGGATCCGCGGGTCCCGACTGCCTACGGAATCTGGAAAGCTGCCGATTGGTTCGAGCGCGAAGCCTGGGATCTCATGGGGATACGATTCGACGGCCACCCCAACCTCCGTCGAATCCTCACCCATGAGGCCTTCCAGGGTCACGCTCTGCGCAAAGACTACGACCCCGAAAAACGATGGGTTTTGACTGAGGCCGAGACCTTTGTACCCGACTGGGCCACCGAAACAGGCGACGATGACGAGTTCGAGACCCAGATCATCAACCTCGGACCATCTCATCCGGCAACTCACGGGACACTTCGTATCATTGCTCGCCTCGACGGTGAGGTCATTACCAGGGCCGAGTGCGAAATCGGCTACCTCCACCGGTGTTTCGAAAAAATGTCTGAAACCCACGGCTGGAGCGAGGTGATTCCCTACACCGACCGCCTCAACTACTGCTCGAGCATGATCAACGGAGTCGGCTACGCGCTTGGCGTCGAACAGATGCTCGGCATCGAAGCGCCACCACGCGCACAGGTCGTGCGGGTGATCTTGTCGGAGTTTTCACGCATCATGGACCACGCGGTTTGCCTCGGCGCGACTCTGGTCGATATCGGCGCTCTCACCAACTTCTGGTACTTTTTTCAACCTCGGGAAGAAATCTACACCCTTCTCGAGTCGTGCGCCGGTGGGCGTTTGACCGTGTCTTACGCGCGAATCGGCGGGCTGGCACACGAGGTTCCCACCGATTTCGAGGAGCAAGTCCGGTACCTGCTCGGATACATCCCAAAGTTTATCGATGACGTTGACAAGCTCGTCACGACCAACCGCATTTTTCGCGGCCGTACCGAGGGCGTAGGCGCTCTCTCGGCCGAGGAGGCGCTGGCCTGGGGTTGGACGGGTCCCTGTCTGCGCGCCTGTGGAGTGCCGTACGATTTGCGTCGCGCCAGACCTTATCTCGGTTACGAGAACTACGAATTCGACGTCCCGATCGCTTCGACCGGCGATAGTTTCGCGCGCTACCTCGTACGTATGGAAGAAATGCGACAGAGTCTTCGGATCATTCGACAGGCTATCGACAACCTCCCGGACGGACCGGTGATTACCGATAACCACCACGCTGCATTGCCGCCCAAACCGAAGGTCTACTCCGAGATGGAGTCCCTGATTTGGCATTTCAAACTGATTTACGACGGCATCAAAGTGCCGGCCGGGGCCGCCTACTCTGCGACCGAAGGGGCCAACGGTGAGCTTGGCTACTACCTGGTTTCGGACGGCGAAGGCAAACCCTACCGAATCAAGGTTCGGCCACCGTGTTTCGCCATCTTCCAGACATATTCTCATCTGCTCGAAGGCTGCCTTGTGCCGGATGCCATTGCCATCCTGTCGAGCCTCAACATCATCGCCGGGGAGCTCGACCGATGAAGCCGGTGGCGACCATCAACGTCGACCGGCCACGGAAGGGCTTTGGCGAGTGGGCCAATCTCGGACCAATCTTCAAGGGGCTGATGGTCACCGGGCGCCACTTCTTACGCAACCTTTTCGGACAACGAGACGTCGCTACCATCCAGTATCCTGAAGAAGTCCGGCAGTACTCGGAGCGGATGCGCGGTCGCCACATCCTCACCACAAAGGATGACGGCTCGCTGCGCTGCGTTGCCTGCTACATGTGCGAAACGGCCTGTCCAGCCGACTGCATAACGATTGTTGCGGACGAGGATCCGGAAGCGACTGTCGAGTGGGAAAAGATCCCGGTCAGTTTCGAAATCGACCTCCTGCGATGCGTCTTTTGCGGATTCTGCGTTGACGCGTGCCCGAAACAAGCACTGATCATGAGTCGTCAGCACGAAATGGTTTTCACGACCCGCGACGAGGCGGTTGTCGGCATCGACGAACTCAAGCAAAAAGGGCCGATAGAGGAAGAGGATCTGGGGTATCGACCGTATTACTAAACCCAATGAGAGCTTCCCGCATCGGCGAGTCAGGTGCCACTTTCACAATTGTCAGCAGCGCGCTCGGGGCGTCGGCGCGATTTTGACAATTGTGAAAGTGGCACCGGTGTCATCGAAGCTGGAAGCGCTCTCAATGGGCTGATCAAACACTGCACAGAAATACATCTGCGCACGGGCTCGTTCACGGGCACGGGCATGGGTTCGGGGGGAATATTTCCCCGTTGTGAGGTGCTTCCACAGGTGATACGATGGACGGTGTACGTCACTTACATTGGAGGGTCAGAATGAGCGCCAATCAGGAGCAGGTTGAGCAGAGCTCTCTCACCATTGAAGATCTCCAACTACAGCACCAGGACCACGAGCGCCGGCTCGAGGAACTGCGAAGCAGGGCGTTCTTGACGCCCGACGAGGAGATCGAAGAGAAACGTCTCAAAAAGCTCAAGCTGCACCTCAAGGACCAGATGGAGCGCCTCCGCCGGACGGCCTCCTAGAAATCTGGCGAGGATTTACTGATGATGGCCCCGGAGGGGTGGCCCTTCGCTGTGATACCGCTGTTCGCCGGCGCGATCTTTTGGATCGTCGGCTGGCCCCCGGTCGGCGTTCTGTTGATGGCGCTGGGCGTCTTCGCACTCTTCTTCTTCCGAAACCCGCGACGAATCTGCACCTTCGGCCCAGACACCGCCTGCGCGCCGGCCGATGGCAAGGTCATCAAGGTCTGTCCCGCGCCCTCAGAGATGATCCAGCGGGAACTTCCGAAGCAGATCAGCATTTTCATGTCGGTCTTCAACGTCCACGTCAATCGGGCCGCGATCGACGGCACCCTCACAGAATACAGCTACAACAAGGGCCGGAAATTCTCGGCTTTCAAAGACAAAGCGTCTCTCGAGAACGAACAGAATCTCTCGGTCTGGGATGGACCTCGGGGGCGGATCGCTCTCAAACAGATCGCAGGGCTGGTGGCGCGGCGCATCGTTTTTGATCATCAACCGGGAGATCGAGTCCGGAGAGGTGACCGAATCGGTTTGATCCGCTATGGTTCCCGAGTGGATGTCTTTCTACCTGATGACGCGACCATCCTTGTCGAAGAGGGAGACCGCGTTCGGGCTGGCGAATCGGCCATTGCCGAGTTCGTCGGAGACACCTCGTCGTGAAGCCTTCGAGCGTCAAGACGAGAAAAGCCAGGACGGGCAAACGCAGAGGCTTCTACCTCATTCCTTCGCTGTTCACGGTAGCCAACATCTTCTGTGGTTTCCTATCGATCGTTGCCTCGAGCCGTGGTCAGTTCGAACGTGCCTCAATCCTGATTCTGATCGCCATTTTTGCCGACGTGCTCGACGGTCGTATCGCTCGCCTGACTGGAACCGTGACCCAGTTTGGAGAGGAGTTCGACTCGCTGGCCGACGTCACCTCATTCGGAGTCGCTCCTGCCCTGCTCGCCTTTCAATGGGGCCTCTGGGAAGTACCGCGAGTCGGAATGGCAGTGGCGTTTCTCTTCCTGGTCGCGGGTTCGATTCGGTTGGCGAGATTTTCGGCAAACGACAGCGATTCCCTCGATTTCATCGGGCTGCCGATTCCGGCTGGCGCCGGCTCCATCGCGATGTTAGTCCTGACCTCGCCGACACCGGTCACACACCCAGCATTCATCCCGGTGGTCGTGGCCTTTGTCCTCGGCCTCTCGTTGCTGATGGTCTCCAACCTCCCCTACCCTTCTTTCAAGGGGGTCAACCTGCGCAAGAAATGGCCCGCCCCGACCCTCTTTCTGATTGCCCTGGCGTTTTCGCTCATCACCCTGACGCCTCATTTCCTGTCGGTGTTTGCCGCCGTCTACATTCTCTCGGCGCCGATCACGGTCCTGACCCGCAAGGTCCGTCACAAACAGGGCGCAGCCGAAGAGCCGATTTCAACCCCTGGAGATAACGCCAGTGCCATCGAAAATACTGATTCTTGATCCTCTGACCCTCAGGGGTCGCGAACTCCTGCGCTCTTCCAAGCAACTCGGCGGCACCGTCGGCGAGTGGGATTTCCGCCACACCGACCTCGACGAGGAACATCAAATCGCGGACATGATCGAAGGGCCCGCTCTGGTCCCACCCGTCGAGGGACCTGACGATTTCATCGGTGCCGACGCCATCATCATCGCCTCCGACGGATGGTCCTCTCGCCACGAGCACCTGCTCGCATTTCTCGACGACAACCCGGAGACGATTCTCCTCGACCTCTCTGCTTTCGAAAACCTGCGCGATCGCACCACCCCTTCGATCGGAGACGTCGGGCCCGACACGCGCCAGCTGCGAGTCGCCCACCCCGCTCTCTTCGGGACATCGCGTGTCGTCGAGGTTTTGTCCCACCTCGGTGCACTCGGCGGTTCATTGGCAGTCGTCGACCCGGCATCGGCGTATGGCCGCGAGGCGGTCGAGATTCTCGCCCAACAGGGGGCCCAACGGATGCAGGGTAATAAGGTCGCCGACCGTATCCAAGGGCACGTCCTCGCATTCAATGCGGTTTCCGTAGATAGCGATGATCTCCAAGAGGATGCCTCGCTGATTCTCCCTGATCTGCCGCTGGCGATCACACGAACCCTTTCAGGCTCCTTCCATGGTCACCTGGCGCACCTGAGCCTGAGCTTCGACCATCGGGTCGATTCCATCGCCGTTCGGGACGTGCTCGAACAGGCCGAAGGGATCGAGATCGACTCGCTTCCACTCAGCCTGGACTCGGTCCCCGATCGGGACCAAGTTGTCGTGACGCCGCCCTCGCTTTCATCGGACGGCACTCAGCTGGCGCTGACAATGATGGCGGATGGACTCCGCGTCGGTGGTGCGCTGACCGCGGTGGAAATTCTCGAAGGCTTGTTGTAGTCCTCCAACCATTCCGATACTCGATACTCGATACTCGATCCGCCCACCGACCCAAATTTGCCCGCAGATGACGGAGATAGCATCACAAAAGGTCCGGGTAGGAATCTGCGTGATCTACGGGAAACTTCTCGAGCTTGCCGGCCAGACAAGAAACCGAAGTACCGAGTGAATGAAACACTCCTGCGACACGAGCCTCGAGAATCGAGGATCGAGCATCCAGCTTCGAGATCGGATATCATGTCGAGGCCGACTCTCAGGGTCGGATCACCAACATTTGGAGGCCCTTCATGAGCAGTCCCCTGGAATCTCTCGAGCCGAAACTCCTGTGGCAGCACTTCGACACCATTCGTCAGACTCCTCGCCCCTCAAAGCATGAGGAAAAGATCATCGAGGCCATCAAGAGTTGGGCCGCTGACAGCGGTTTCGAAGTCCTCCAAGATGCTGCCGGCAGCATGACGATCAAGGTCCCGGCCACGCCCGGCCACGAGGACGCGCCGACCATTATTCTCCAGGGCCACATCGACATGGTCTGTGAAAAGAATTCAGACGTCGAGCACGACTTTATGACCCAGGGCATCGAGGTTGAGGTCGACGGCGACTGGGTACAGGCCAAGGGCACGACGCTGGGGGCCGACAACGGTATCGGTGTTGCGGCCGGGATGGCCATCGCGAACGACCCCGACGTGGTCCATGGGCCGTTAGAGCTGCTATGCACCGTGGACGAGGAGACCGGCCTCACCGGCGCCAAAGAACTCGATCCGTCGATCGTCACTGGTCGCATCATGCTCAACCTCGACACCGAAGAGGACGGAGCGGTGTATATCGGTTGCGCCGGCGGCGCCGATACGATCGCAAAACTCAAGACTGCCCGTCGCACCGCATCACTCGGGTCGGTGCCGATGATGATTTCCGTGACCGGGCTTCGTGGTGGTCACTCGGGGCTCAACATCATCGAAAACCGCGGCAATGCCATCAAACTTACCACCAGAATTCTGCTCGCAGCCATCGACGAAGGAATGGAACTCGATCTGGCCTCGATCGACGGCGGGGATAAGCACAACGCGATTCCTCGTGAAGCCTTTGCCGTGTGTCGAGTGGAAAAATCCAAGGTCAGCGCGCTGAAGAGCGTTGCCGAGGAGTGCGCCAAGAACTTCTTGGAAGAATTCGGACCGTCGGACCCCGACCTCTCGATTACGGTGGAGGAACTGGATGACGACGATTCCCGGCGCATGGTGCTCAATGTTCACGCTCGGGACCGCCTTCTCAGGGTCCTCGACGGCCTGCCGCACGGAGTGCTCTCCATGTCGAGAGAAGTCCCCGGCCTGGTCGAGACTTCCAACAACCTCGCCGTGGTCAAGAACCACGGTGACCACGCAGAAATCAATGTTTCCTATCGCTCCTCAGTCATGCCGGCGCTGTTCGCGGTCCGCCGCCAGGTGGAATCGATCTTCAGACAGGCAGGAGCCGATGTTCACGTCGAAGATGCCTACCCTGGGTGGAAACCCAACCCCAACTCGCCCATCGTCCAGAGGACGAGCGCCGTCTATGAGAAGCTCTTCGGAAACAAGCCCGAGCTCAAAGCGATCCACGCCGGCCTCGAGTGCGGGCTGCTGATCGAAAAGGTCCCCGGCATGGACGTCGTTTCAATCGGTCCACAGATCGAGAACGCCCACTCACCCGAGGAGAAGGTCCAGATCTCTTCGGTGCAGAAGTTTTACAAGCACCTCGCCGCGGTCCTCGAGGATCTCGCATGACGAATTAGGAAGTAGGAGTTAGGAATTAGGAATTATCACCCCTCCCCGCTGACCCGGCATGCCGTGTGTGGGTGGGCGGCATTCCTAATTCCTCATTCCTCATTCCTCATTTTCAGGGGTGTCTGCGCCATAATCGCTCCGTGAGCCCAACACAATCAACCGCCGATCCGAGGGCAACACTTTTCCTCCTCGGCGTCGCCACCGTCGTTGCACAGGCCCTGTTACTCCGCGAAGCGATGGCCGCTATGGGCGGCTCCGAAATGGCCTGGGGCACCGTAATGGCGCTGTGGCTTTTCGGGATGGGGCTCGGTTCGAGAATCGGATCAGCAAAGGGTTCGGAGCGGCTCGCTCGAATCCTACCAGTGCTTGTGCTCGCCATCGCGAGTCTCGGCATCGTACTCTTCAGAGCCGCGCCAGCCCTGGTTGGCGCCGCATCCGGAGAGACTCTGACTACTGCCAGCGCCATCTGGTTGTGGATTTTGGCTGTCTCGCCGACCGCCTTCGCCGGTGGCCTCGCATTTCCGATCCTCGCCGAAAAACTGGGTGCGTCGGGCGGTGGAAAAGCCTACGCGATCGAAGCGACAGGAATGCTCACAGGCGGAACTCTGCTGAGCGTGATCCTGATGGGATTCGGCACGACAGTCGCTCTGTGCTTCACGCTCGCGGTTGTGACCGCCGCAACCGCATGGCGACGAAACCGGGCAATCGCTTTCATTGTCATGGTCGCCGGAATCCTGTTGGCACCGATTGCCGCCAACTCTCTGGCCCAGGCCGGTTGGGTCTGGTCCGGCAACCCCGGAAAGCTTCGTGCCTGGAAGGAAACCCGTCTGCAGCGGCTCGAAGTTAGCGACGGCCCTCCGACCACCATATTCGCAGACGGTCGCCTGCTTGCGTCCTACCCAGACCCTTACGAAACCTTGCCGCGTGCTCATCTGGCAATGCTTCTCCACCCAACACCATCTCGAGTTTTCACCATCGGCTGTGTCGCCGACGGTTCCGTCGAGGCCATGGCGCGCCATCCGGTCGAAAGCCTGGTTGTCGTGGAGGAAGACCCCGTGCTGCTCAGCAACCTCCCCACCTGGTACGGGGTCGATGTGGCCGCGGCACTTGAGAAGCCACACGTGCGGCCGGAGACTTCAGATCCGCTCCGCGCGATGTCGAGCTCCGGCCCTTGGGATCTCGTGATTCTTCACGACGGCAACCCTACGACCCTCAGAAGAAATCGAACCCGGACCTTGGAGTTTCTGCGCCATTGCCGCGCTCACATGAAACCGGACGGCGTGCTGGTCATGCGGGTCGCTGTCTCCGACACCTACCTCGGCGGTGTCGCGGGCCAGTTGGTTGCGACCCTCGCAACCACCCTGCGAGAAGTCTTTCCGCAGCTCACCGCTCTTCCGGGTGGAGAGATCTTGCTGATCGCCGGTGGGCCCGACACCCGGCTAGATTTCGATGCCGATCGTCTCGGCGAACGGTTGCGGAGCCGTGGTCTCGATAGCTCGGAGCTGATCCCCGAGATGATTCCGTTGTTCCTCGACCCTGAAAGGGCTGCGACTCTTCGCGCAGGGCTCGAACGCACGGCGCGAGTCAACAGCATTCTTCACCCGAGGGCGGTGATGCTGGCGGGTGGGCTGCACGAAGCCCGGTCGAAGCCTACGGTCTTACCGCTCATCCTGGATCTCGAGCACCGCGGAAGCTGGCCTCTCGCTGTCGCTCTCGGCATCGCGGTTTGCTGTCTCCTGGCGATGAGCTCCCGGCGCCGTCCCCCGGTTTTTACCACTGCCGCCGCGGTCGGTTTTTGTTCGATGGGCTGGTGGTTGCTTCTGATGGCGACCTGGCAGGCGACCCGCGGTTCCGTCTACTCGGAAATTGGCGTCCTCACCGCAATATTCATGGCCGGACTCGCCGGCGGTGCCGGACTCGCCTGCAGGTGGTCGCAACCCGAGCGCCGGTTGCCCCTGGCGCTGGCCGCCGGCGCTGCGCTGTCGCTGCTGATCGCCGGAGGGGTGGCCGTCCATTTCACTCGTGCCGTTGTGCCGACATTGTTGATTGTCGGCGGAGGGTTGACCGGGATGGCGTTCCCGGGCCTGACGGCGCTCAGTGGTCTTGCGAGCCGACGCGGCGCGGGAATCGCGTTCGCCGCCGACGAGGCAGGCGCCGCCGCCGGAGCGCTGATCGTCGGAATCATCGCCTTACCTTGGGCTGGTCTCACCGCAACCGCCTGGGGGCTTGCGGTACTCCAAGTCGCGGCGATTCCCGCGGTATTCATCACCCTGCGTCGGGCTGACTGATACGGCTGAGGTTCCTATCGCTAAACTGAGAACATAAGGAGACTCGAAATTGATGGCAAATGGTTGGAAGGTCTACAACCCCTCGGGCAAGAGGCGGGTCGTGGTCACAAAAGAGCTGCCGGGCGACCGTTGGTTGAAAATTCTCGCCGAGGCAGACGCGAGGATCGAGTATGGGACTGAAGCCCGGATCCTGAGAGTGAGCGAAATCAAGGCTGCCATTGGCAACCATTGCGACGGCGCGATTGGGCAGTTGACCGAGGACTGGGGAGACACCCTGTTCGCGGCCCTGCAGAAAGCGGGAGGAACCGCGTACAGCAACTACGCGGTGGGTTTCAACAATGTGGATGTCGAAGCGGCAACGAAGAGGAGGATTCCGGTCGGCAACACGCCCGGAGTACTGACCGAAACTACTGCGGAGATGGCGGTTGCGCTTACATTCTCTGCCGCCAGGCGAATCCCCGACGCCGATGCCTATATGCGCGGCGGCAATTACGAAGGCTGGCTTCCAACGCTGTTCCTTGGAGAGATGCTCACCCGGAAGACTGTCGGTGTGATTGGTGCAGGGCGCATTGGGGCCGCGTACGCGAAGATGATGGTCGAAGGCTTCAAAATGGATTTCATCTATTTCGACCTCCATCAGAACCGAGGCCTGGAGGAATACTTTCGTGATTACTCGAAATTCCTCAGGGTGTATGGCGAAGCGCCTGTGACGGTGACCCGTGCGACGAGTGTGGAGGAGGTACTCAAGAATGCCGACGTGATCAGCCTTCACCCCCTGCTGAACGAGACGACTCATCACCTGATCAACGCAAAACGGCTCCGCCTGATGAAAAAGAACGCGATCCTCGTCAATGCGGCCCGCGGACCCGTGATTGACGAAGCGGCCCTGGTGGCGCACTGCAAACAGAACCCGGAATTCAAGGCCGCGTTGGATGTGTATGAAGACGAGCCGAAAATGAAGCCAGGCCTGAGCAGGCTGAAAAATGTGGTAATCGTGCCGCACATCGCGTCGGCCACCGATTGGACCCGCCTGGGGATGGCGACGCTTGCTGCCTCGAACGTGGCGGCAATCCTGCGGGGCTGGCCCGTCTCGACGGATCCGAGCAGGATTCTGGAGTTCATCGAGGGCAAGGCGCCCAGGGCGGCACCGAGCATCGTG
>Ga0316198_10002116_pt1 | contig 11937 bp, 13 predicted proteins | sample OudBieAanoxic_MG_FD_204935 | JGI IMG/M metagenome (GOLD analysis project Ga0316198, IMG submission 204935) | Coastal sediment microbial communities from Oude Bieten Haven, Netherlands - site A anoxic | ecosystem: Environmental > Aquatic > Marine > Coastal > Sediment | place: Netherlands... | reverse complement strand
TATTTCTAAGAATAATTCTTCCAACCTTTGACCAAAATCCACTTGTAATCTTACTAACCATACTGTTATTTATGAATCCAGATTTTAAATACAGCTATAAAGTAAATTATATGTGCTTCATTTGAACACCTGGTACTGATGCCCAATTGAATTATGAATATGGACAATCTTTATTTACTATTGTATTTTTAATCGCGGCAAAGGTAGAAAACAAGGAGGACTGTACCTAGAAACGCTTTATAAAATAGCGATTACAATCATATGTAACTCAAAGTGCTATTTGCTTAAGAATTTATGTAAATTGAGGAGAAGTAAAAAAAGCCAATAACGAAACTCCAATTAAATAAAATTGGTTAAAAGGAATGATGTTATGCCGGATGAGAAAAACTATAGTAGAATTGCCATTATACTATATCGGGTATTAATAGTCATTTGTGCTATTATCGTTATTGTTGCGATTATTGCAATTTATTTTGGAGGTTAGACTACACTTCCTTAATAAGGTTAATGACTTGTAATTGTGTAGTATACATTATATAAAATGAAAATTTAGACTTTCATAATCTCTACTTCCTTCATATGAAGTATACTGTCTATTTTTTCTGTGTAAGTGTTGGTCATTTCCTGAATATCAATTTCCGCGTTTTTTTCAAGATCTTCAGATATCCCCAGGTTTTTTATTTCTTTATTAGCTTCCTGTCTTGCACTACGAACACTAATTTTAGCTTCTTCGGCTTCGGATTTTGCCTGTTTTACTAATTGTATTCGCCTTTCCTCGGTTAGGGGAGGAACATTAATAATTACCATCTCTCCATTATTCATAGGATTAAAACCAAGGTTGGCATTCGTAATAGCGGTTTCAATTTCCGACAGCATATTTTTCTCCCAAGGTTGAACAGATAATGTTCGGGCGTCTGGCGTATTTACATTTGACACCTGTGATAAAGGAGTCTGCGAGCCATAATATTCCACCATTACCGACGATAACATCGAGGGATTGGCTCTCCCTGCTCTAATTTTAACCAACGCCTTTTCCAAATGTAAAATGGCTCCGTCCATACTATCTTTGGTGGCCTCTAAAATAAATTTAACATCTTCGTCCATAATTTTTTTTATAACTTATTTACACAAATTATACCAAACTAAAGATCTACTACCGTTCCAATGTTTTCACCGGATACTATTTTCGTGAGATTCCCTTTTTTGTTCATATCAAAAACGACAATTGGAAGATTGTTTTCCTGACTAAGTGTAAAAGCAGTAGTATCCATTACTTTTAAACCTTTGGTAAGTACATCATTAAAACTAATAGTATCAAATTTGGTAGCAGTTTTATCTTTTTCAGGATCGCTGGTATAAATACCGTCAACTCTGGTTCCCTTTAAAATAACGTCGGCTTCAACCTCAATTGCTCGTAAAACTGCGGCAGAATCTGTAGTAAAATAAGGATTTCCTGTACCCCCTCCAAAAATAACTACCCGTCCTTTTTCCAAATGGCGCATTGCCCTTCTTCTGATAAAAGGTTCCGCAACTTCGTTGATTTTTATAGCAGATTGTAATCTTGTTTGTACACCTTTGAGTTCCAAAGCACTCTGTAACGCAAGACCGTTGATCACTGTTGCCAGCATGCCCATATGATCTGCCTGAACCCTGTCCATGCCATTACTTGCCCCGGCCAGACCTCTAAAGATATTTCCTCCTCCAATGACAATTGCCACTTCAACACCTAGTTCTACTACTTCCTTAATCTCTTCTGCATAAGCTGCCAGTCTCATCGCATCTATCCCATATTGCTTGCTGCCCATTAGTGCTTCACCACTGAGTTTAAGAAGTATTCGTTTGTATAACATATTCTCTTAAGCTGATTTGGAAACAAAAATAGTCAAAAATATTTATGAGAACTCTTCGTTAATAGGTTTAATGTTCATCTTAATTATTTCCTAATAACCTGTATGATCTAAATTAATTTCAATAATCTTGTTTTTTAATTATTCTATCTCAATTATAAATGAAAAAATTATTTTTCCTTTACGTTTTCCTTGCTTTCCTATATGGCTGTGGCACTTCAAAATCTGTTTTATCAGCAGACAAAGCAGTTGTTGTAACAACAATAGATTTGGTAAATGTCACTAATGACAGAGTAAGTGTAACAATCAACCCAGGGTCATTTAGTAATCAAAAAATTTCCTTTTTTATTCCAAAAACGGTTCCGGGGACCTATAGTGAAGATGACTATGGCCAGTATATACAAGACCTCAAGGCTATTGATTATCAGGGCAATGAACTTTTGGTTACTTCTATCGGAACCAATGAATGGAATATTTCCAATGCGACAAAATTAGATAAGATAACTTATTACGCAACAGACACTTATGATAATGAAGGTGAATTAAGCGATCCTGTTTTTTCTCCTTCGGGAACTAATATTTTAAAGGACAAAAATTTTGTATTGAATCTTCATGGCTTTGTAGGTTATTTTGAGGGATTAAAGGAAATACCCTATGAGATAATTGTTTCTTCTCCTTCAAACCTGGTTCCCACAACATCATTAATTAAAAAGCAGGATGATACTAATACTACGACCGATACCTTTATTGCTTCAAGATATTTTGAAGTGGTAGATAATCCAATTCTTTATGCGAAACCAAACTTAGCTTCTTTTGACATCAATAATATTACGGTTAATTTAAGTGTTTATTCTCCTAATGATGTTTATTCTGCGGCAGATCTAAAAGAAAGCATGGAACTCATGATGAGGGCCCAAAAAGCATTTCTTGGCGAGATTGATGGAACTAAGGAATATAATATATTATTGTATCTGTCTACATTAGACGAAAATGATGCTTCCGGTTTCGGAGCTTTGGAACATCATACTTCCACTCTTGTGGTACTACCGGAGCAAATGCCTTTGGAAATTCTGGAAAAAGCAATGATAGATGTTGTTTCACATGAATTTTTTCATATTGTTACACCCTTGAATGTGCACTCAAAGGAAATTCAATATTTTGATTATAACGATCCAAAAATGTCTGAACACCTATGGATGTATGAAGGTACTACCGAATATTTCGCCAACTTGTTTCAGATTCAACAGGGTTTAATTGATGAGGCCGATTTTTATAAACGAATCATAGATAAAATATATAATTCCAAGTTATATGACGATGCAATGTCATTTACTACAATGAGCAGAAATGTATTAGAAGATCCATATAAAGGTAATTATGCCAATGTATATGAAAAAGGAGCCTTAATAAATATGAGTTTGGATATTATGCTTAGAGATTTGAGTAATGGAGAAAAAGGAGTACTATGGTTAATGAAGGAGCTTTCTAAGAAATATAACAATGACACCCCATTTGAAGACGATGAAATTATCGGAGAAATTGTAGATCTGACTTATCCTGAAATAAAATCATTTTTTGATACTCATGTCATAGGCAATACACCATTAAATTATGATGATATTTTGGCGTCTGTTGGATTGAGGATTACAGATATACAAGAGCGGAGTGGTTATTTTTTGGATGGAGAAATACCATTTATAGATATTGATCAAACGAATAATGATGCAATATTTATTAGAAGTGATATAGAACTAAATACTTTCTTTACAGATCTTGGGGCGCAGGGAGGAGATACAATAATGAGCATAGACGGCATGCCTATTTCATTAGAATCTATCCGACCTATTATCGGACAGAGTTTTCGATGGACATCCAATAGGAAAATTACTATGGTCGTTCAGCGAGGCGAGGAAGAATTAGTACTCCAAGGCAAAGTAGGGACACCAACTGTTAAGGTTTCCACCATTGTACCCTTGGATGATTTGGAAAACACCCCTCAATCGGAACTTAGGAGAGCCTGGCTCAAAGGCTAGCGATTAAAATAAATATGCTAGTGAATTTTACCTGAATAACTGGCTATTCGAATCCCATATGTGCATAAAAAGTAAAAATAATTTGTCTAAATGTAAAGAAAACTTTACATTTGATTTAAAATTTAATCATGGAAACAAATTATTTACTTTCGTCAAAATTTAAGAGGATAGGTTTGATAATTCTTATTCCTTCATTGATTTTAGGGTTATATACACTTTTTACAGATTGGGAGCCTGCATTTTTTGATGCGAATGTATTAGGAATATTTATTGAAGACCTTTCGGGGAACAATCAATTTATTGGCATGGTCGAAAATAATATCTTAAATGAAATACTGGGTATTTTGGTCATCCTAGGAGGCATTATGGTGGCATTTTCCAAGGAAAAGGACGAGGATGAATTAATTGCCAAAATTCGACTGGAATCTTTGGTATGGGCCATGTATTTGAATTATGGGATCTTACTTTTGGCATTCCTCTTACTTTATGATTTCTCTTTTTATTGGGCTATGGTATTCAACATGTATACGATGTTGTTTTTCTTTATTATAAGATTTAATATCAAAATTTGGCGATTAAGAAAAGCTGTGAGTTATGAAGAACAGTATTAAAGTTCAAAGGGCAATTCAAAATATGACCCAGGCTCAGCTGGCTGAGAAGGCAAAAGTAAGCAGGCAGACAATCAATGCTATGGAACTTGGTAAATATGTGCCTTCTACTGTTCTTTCTTTAAGGCTCTCTGTGATATTTAAGATCTCGGTAAATGAACTTTTTGAACTGGAAAAACAGGATTGGGTAAAATAGATCAAACAAAAAACCACTTTTCAAAAAGAAAAGTGGTTTTTTTATTAAACATTAAATGGGTGTTTTATCCTAAAGCTACCCTTTCAAAACCTGTGATTTCCAAATCAGGATTGACAGATTTGATGTATTGAGAAACACTCTGTTTATTATCTTTAATAAAATCCTGGTTAACCAGAGTATTGTCTTTAAAGAAACGTTTTAATTTTCCCTTTGCAATATTATCCAACATGGCCTCAGGCTTACCTTCCTGACGCAATTGATCTTTGGCTATTTCTATTTCCTTGTCAATAACAGATTGATCTACTGCAGATTCATCAAGCGCAACAGGATTCATAGCGGCAGCCTGCATGGCTACATCTTTAGCAGCAATAGCAGCACCTTCAACTGCACCCGAAAGTCCAATCAATGTTGCAATCTTGTTACCAGCGTGAATATATGATCCTACAAAAGGAGCATTTAGTTTTCTAAAGCCACCAATTTCAATTTTTTCACCAATTACACCAGTCTGTTCAGTTAATTTTTCCTGTACTGATATGCCATTGTAATTAGCATTTAGGAATTCATCTTTACTATCAAAATCAAGTGCAAGTTGAGCCAGTTCATTAGCCAGAGCAACAAAACTATCATTCTTGGCAACAAAATCGGTTTCACAATTAAGTGAAATAATAACTCCCTTAGTTTTGTCGGAATTAACCTGAGCTATAGCAGCTCCTTCAGAAGAATCTCTGTCTGCTCTCTTAGCAGCCACTTTCTGTCCTTTTTTTCGAAGGATTTCTATAGCTTTCTCAAAATCTCCTTCAGCTTCAACCAATGCATTTTTGCAGTCCATCATTCCTGCACCTGTGGTCTTTCTTAAATTGTTAACTTCTGCGGCGGTAATTTTTACCATTATATTTTCTTTTTATTGAACACGAGTGTTCGTGTTCTGTTCTCAATTATTTAATTAATCTATAATTACTCTACTCCACCTTTGGCCTTATCCTGCCAATCTTTCAATTCATCCCAGTTTCCATCAGCAGCCATTTTTGCTTGTTTTGGCCAGGAATCCGGATCTAAATGTGCCATTCTGGAACTCGCTTCAGTAAGGATTTCCTTAATTTTTCCTGCATTCGCTTTAGCTAATTTCGCATAGGTATCAATACCTGCTTTGGTAAGTGCTTCGGCAGCTTTTGGACCAATGCCTTCAATCTTTGTAAGATTGTCAGAATCTACTTTTGTTGTTTTTTTAACAGCAGCTTTTTCCTTTTTCTCGGTTACCGGCACAGCCTCTTCTTTTGTTTCCTTAGGAGTGTCTTTCTCTACAACAGCTTCAGCTTTTTCTTCTTTGGGTGCTTTTACGGCTTCAACTTTTTCTTTCTTAACTTTTTCTACAACTTCTGCTTCGGCTTTTGCAGTAGTTTTTTCAGAGCCACCTTCTTTTTCAGATTGTTTTTCGGATTTACGTTCTTCAAGGCCAGCAGCAATTGCATTTGTAACTTCCGTTAATATTACATCGATAGATTTAGACGCATCATCATTAGAAGGAATTACATAATTAATTGGTCTTGGATCTGAGTTGGTATCCACCATAGCAAATATGGGGATATTCAATTTTTGAGCTTCTTTTACAGCAATATGCTCACGCATTGTATCTACAATAAACAATGCGCCTGGTAAACGTGTCATATCGGATATAGAGCCAAGATTTTTTTCTAACTTAGCACGAAGACGATCTACTTGCAAACGTTCTTTTTTAGAAAGGGTCATAAATGTTCCATCTTTCTTCATCCTATCAATGGAAGCCATTTTCTTTACGGCTTTTCTAATAGTCACAAAGTTAGTCAACATACCACCTGGCCATCTTTCTGTGATGTATGGCATATTTACGTTGGCTACTTTCTCAGCAACAATATCTTTAGCCTGTTTCTTAGTAGCTACAAATAAGATCTTTCTACCAGAGGCCGCAATTTTTGACAAGGCTTCATTAGCCTCTTCTAATTTAGCAACCGTTTTATATAAATTGATTACGTGAATTCCATTCCGCTCCATGTAGATGTAGGGAGCCATATTTGGATTCCATTTTCTTGTAAGGTGTCCGAAGTGTACACCAGCTTCTAATAATTCTTTAACTTCAGCTTTTTTAGCCATTTTAATACTTAGTTTACGTTCTTTTGAATTAGCAATGTTGAAGTGGTATTCCTTCTTAACGGAAAGCCTCCAACATTTAGATGCTAAACTAAATTTAACCTTTTCCTGCTTTTATAGTTCCCTTAAATAGGGGTAACTAACAGGTTTAGATTTTTAATTGTCCCTTTAAATAAGAGACTTTCAATGAACTTGGGTTAAAAATCCTGAATTCATTCCAGGACTATATATTTTTATCGTTTCGAGAATTGGAATTTCTTTCTTGCTTTTTTCTGACCAAACTTTTTACGTTCAACCATTCTGGGGTCTCTTGTAAGCAATCCTTCAGGTTTTAGGAATTCCCTGTTTTCTGCCTCAATCTCACACAGGGCCCGTGATAAAGCCAGGCGTACAGCTTCTGCCTGTCCTGTGATTCCACCTCCGTAAACATTAACTTTCACATCATAAGTGTCCACGGTATTGGTTAAAGCAAAAGGTTGTTTTACTTTGTACTGTAAAGTAGCAGTAGAGAAATAATCTTCTAATGTCCTTTTATTTACCGTAATGTTGCCTTTGCCTTCTGAAATATAAACGCGTGCAACAGCAGTTTTTCTTCTGCCTATTTTATGAATTATGTCCATCTATGTAAGGTCATTTAAGTTAATAGCCTCTGGTTTTTGCGCTTCCTGATCGTGATCAGTACCAGCATAAACTCTTAAGTTTCTAAACAGTTCAGCTCCTAATTTGTTTTTAGGTAGCATACCCTTCACTGCTTTTTCAATGATGCTTGCAGGGTTTTTCTCCAAGAGTTCCCGAGCAGTGGTTGATCTTTGACCTCCGGGATATCCCGTATACCTAGTGTAGGTCTTGTCTTCCCATTTATTGCCGCTAAGTTGAATTTTCTCCGCGTTCACAATAACAACATTGTCCCCGCAATCAACGTGTGGTGTAAAACTTGGTTTGTATTTACCTCTTAAAATTTTTGCCACTTTAGAAGCAAGACGTCCCAATGTTTGGCCTTCAGCATCAACCAATAACCACTGCTTTTCAACAGTATTCTTATTAGCCGATTTGGTCTTGTAGCTCAATGTATCCACTACTTATTTTTTTATAAATTAAACACTTCAATCCCGTTTAACGGGCTGCAAATGTACAACTATTAAGTTTAAATGCAAACCGTTATTTCTCTAATTTTTAAAAATAATTATGCCTTTTTAAATCTGATATTTTAAGCAAGATTTTACAGATAATATATAAAGACTGTTAAACTAACCACATAATCGTGCTCTAATCATACCACCTAAATATACTATATGGCCATTTTTTACGTTTTTCAACAAATAAAACATTTATAAACTCAAAAAAATGAAATGTAACCTATTAACCCTTTTTCTTGCAACGGCTCTTTTATTTTCCTGCTCATCAGACAAAGATGATTTAAATCAGGATAATAATATTCTTGGGTCATGGGAACTAACCGCATTAGAAATTGATGAAAGTACGGCAAGTGATGATGAAGAATTCGCCCAGGATATTTTAAGCTTTTTATCGGCAATAAATTGTTCTATTATGACCATTACTTTTAATGCAGACCTAAGCGTAATCACTGAAAACTCAGGAAACTACCTGGAGATAAATGTAAACCCTGGAGGCAGTGGGCTCGATGTTCCATGTCCAACGGAGAAAGACACTAGCGTAGATAGTTATTTATATGAAGGGGGAGTACTAACCTATATAGATGAGGATCAGGTTGAGACTACTGTAAATGTAGAGATTTCAGGAACTACCATGAGAATAAATGCCACGGAATTAGATTTTGCTAATTTTAATGATGGTGGTGTTTTGATCTTTACAAAAAGGTAATAAGAAATACAACATATAATAAAAACCCTTCGTTTTTTACGAGGGGTTTTTATTTTTTATAAAATGTGGTTTATAAACTCTGCTCCTCAGATGAAATAAAATTCTTTATATGTCTGTCTCCTTGAGGAGGGCAATTGATATATTAAGGACATATTACTTTGTGTTCAATGATTTTTTCGATGATCAAACTACAATAGGAGCGGTATCCTATTTTTGATCCTGCTTATTAAGAAGGTATCAACGCCATCAGCCTCAAGTTTCTCAAGATCATTGGTAATGATTTCTTTATAGTTTTCAGATATGACTTGATGGGAAGAGATCAATTCCCGGTATAGTATCTCTGCTTCTTTCACATGCCCTAGAAGCAGGTAGGCATGAGCGCGGTTACATTTTAGTAAGTCCATTCGCTTGTCCAGGCTTTCACCCTGCTGGATCACGGTTAGGGCATTCTCGGGTTCCTGCAGACGCAAGTATAACCATCCCAGATCATTTTTGGCAATGGCCAGGAAATGCCTTAACTCTTCATTCTTAGGGTATTGCTCAAATTGTGTTTTTAACAGACTTACGATCTGTTCCTGATAGGTCATTTTTTCCCTTGGCAGAATTGTACCATTAATCTCTTCCTGCAACGCCCGCATTGTTTTTTTAGCCTTCTGTAATGAAAGCTCTTCCAGGTTAATAGTGTTGAAATATTCCAGATAATAGGTACAATCACTCTCCATATTCTTTATCACAAGCCGGTTATCCTCAAAAATATTGAGTCGTTCCTCGATATCTTCTAGAAGTACAAGACTTTTTTCTCTATAAGAAATATCCAGTTGGTTTTCTAAAAGATACTGATAAAGTTCAACTAGATTAAGGGCACTGGCACAGACATCGGCATTAAAGGCTTTTGGGGCTTGTAGCGCGATTTTTTTCCTTAAAGATAGGGCCTCTGTAAAAAAGTGTTCGGCCTGATCCATTGCTTTTAACTCAAAATAAAACAACCCTAAATTGTGTAGAGAAGTGGCAAGATAATGGGTGTAATCGTTTGGATTTGAGTCGGCGAGGTCATTGTAAATTGCCAAAGCTTTTTTGGTTTCATCGATTGCTTTTTCAACAAGCTGTATTTCCATAAATGTAATGGCCAGACTGCTATGAGTGGCGGCTACATAGGGAAGAAACACAGTAGATTGGCTTTTGCACAGGGCATTATACAATTCGAGGGTCTTTTTATAAGACGCAATAGCCTTCTGAGGTTCATCAAGAGATTTAAAGGTAATAGCTAAATTGTTATGTAGCGCGGCAATAAAGGGCTTATTGCCTGACTGTCCAAAGCTTTCTTCCTTCTCAAAAACACCCAAAGCCTTGGTATATTGTATTTTGGCATCATAGAGATTGAATTCCTCTGTATAAATAAGCCCCAGCTGATAGTGTGCTCTTGCCTTAATGACCTTTAACTCTGGAAGTTGCTCATAGCCTTTGATAGCTTCTTTAAAGTGCGTTTTTGCTTGTACTAAAGCCTCTTTCTGTAAGAAGGCCTCCGCTAAAGCAAAATGTGTGTTGGTGAGGTGGGCAAGAAAGTCTTGCTGTCCTAAACTGGCAAGCGTCTTATGAAGTGATAAAGCGGATTTATAATGGCTGATGGCATTCTCAATATCAAGCGTCATATATGCTGCCGCAAGGTTATTGTGAAGTGCAGCTTTAGCAGCAGCTTCCTTTTCCGGATCCAGGAGATCGTAAAGTTTTAAAGAGGCTTCAAATGCTTCCACCGCCTTTTTGGGTTTATTGGCTTTTTGGTACAACCTTCCCAAGACCAAATTAAGGTCTCTTTTCTGTTTGTAGTTAATGGCATTTTTTAGTGCCATGTTATACTCCAGAATGGAATCTTCGAACCTTTCCTGTTCTAAATAAAATGCCCCTTTTTGTAGTTGTTCACTAAAAGATGATTCCATACCTGTTTATATTAGTTCTCAAGATTTAAAAGCCCGGTTGTGTGAGCTATAGCGTTCTCTTTGCAAATGCTGACATAAGTTAACCTGGCCATTTCTTCATAAGGGATTCCCTGAAAAAAGACCGTCTCCTTTTGCATATCCATTAGCTTATATCCTTTTTCACAAAGTTTTTTTATCAGGGAGCTAACCGCGAAGTTCATTACGGCATCGGAGGTGCCAACCAGATATTCTCCGAAGAATAATTTCTCAATGGTGACTCCGAAGATACCTCCTGCCAGTTCCCCCTGATCCCAAACTTCTATTGACTGTATATATCCTTGCCGGTGCAATTCCATGAATATGCGAAACATCCTTTCGGACAGCCATTGCGGACTCATTTGTGTCTCCCGGTTAAAATATGCCTGACAAAGTCGCAACAGGTCTTCAAAGTTCGAATTAACGCTTTGCTCATATTTTTCGGAAAGTTGTTTAAAGGCGTTCTCGTCCCATGGATAGGATTCAGGATATAGTACTATCCTGGGATCCGGAGACCACCATTGTATCCTTTTTAGAGGGTGATGCCAGTAGTAGACTCCTTCCCCATAAGCGTTTAAGAGATTTTCGGCTGAAATTTTCCCGCCTACCGCCAATAACCCGTCAATATCAGCAAAATAGGCCGGAGGTAGTTTAAATTCGTCCTTTTGTAGCTCAAAATAAGGCAATGCGGCTGAAATTAAGTTGTGAAATCCGGAGAATCTAATTCGTTCAACTCCCCTAATTGTTTTAAAATATCAAAAGTTTTTTTGGCTTCTACTTCATCAACCACACTTATAGCAGCGCCCACATGTACCATGATATAGTCATCAATTTTGGCTTCGGGCACGAGTGTAAGGCTTACTTCCTTGATGACCCCGTCAAACGATACTTTGCCAAGCCGGAAGGTATCATCCAGTTGTGAGGTGATTGCGATTAGTTTCCCAGGGATTGCCAAACACATAATAGGCGGTTTAAGTTATATTTTATGCCGAGACCATTTTTACCGTGTCCCGCAACCAGTTGTACCATTGTTCCATGCCTTCCCCTGTGGTCGCAGATACTTCAAAAAACTTTAGGTTGGGGTTTACCTGTAAAGCAAAGTTTTTCAGGGCTTCAAGATCGACCTGCAAATATGGTAATAAGTCAATTTTATTGATGATGCAGATATCTGAACTATGGAACATATCCGGATACTTTATGGGCTTATCCTCTCCTTCAGTGGTACTGATGATGACCACTCTTTTATCTTCTCCCAGATTGAACATGGAAGGGCATACCAGATTGCCAACGTTCTCAATCATTAGTACTGCATGGTCTTGCATCTTTAGTTTTTTGGCT
>Ga0316198_10002114_pt1 | contig 11944 bp, 10 predicted proteins | sample OudBieAanoxic_MG_FD_204935 | JGI IMG/M metagenome (GOLD analysis project Ga0316198, IMG submission 204935) | Coastal sediment microbial communities from Oude Bieten Haven, Netherlands - site A anoxic | ecosystem: Environmental > Aquatic > Marine > Coastal > Sediment | place: Netherlands... | reverse complement strand
CAGGTCCTGGTGGGCACCGACAGCCACACGACCACGCACGGTGCGCTCGGCGCCTTTGCATTCGGCATCGGCGCCACGGAGATGGCCGCGGTCTGGGCGCTGGGAAGTATTCTCAACGTTGAGGTGCCCGGCACCATCAAGGTAGTGATCAACGGTGAGTTCCCGAGCGGTGTCTACGCCAAAGATCTGATTCTGCACCTGGTCGGCCAGCTCACTGCTGAAGGTGCGAACTTCAAGGTGATCGAGTTTCACGGTGACACGATCCGCAACCTGGCGACTTCGGGTCGCCTGGTGCTTTGCAATATGTCGGTGGAAGCCGGTGCAACCGGTGCGGTGGTGCCACCGGATGCGGAGACGCGTCGTTACCTGCGGGACGAAGCCGGCGTTGAGGATGAACTGGATGTATTCGCTCCGGATGCGGACGCGGTTTACGACCGGGTGGTGGAGATCGATGTGACGCGGCTTGAACCGCAAATTGCCTGCCCGCACACGGTGGACAACGTCAAACCGATCGGCGAGGTGAAGGGCAGAAAAATAGACCAGATCGTAGTGGGCTCCTGCACCAACGGACGTCTTGATGACATCGAGATTGTCGCGCGGACCCTCAAGGGCAAGCAGGTGGCGGAGGGCACGCGCATGCTCGTGTTCCCGGCATCGTGGCGTATTTACTCGGATGCACTGAACGCCGGTTACCTGAGCGACTTGATCGCAGCCGGTGCCGTGGTCTGCAATCCTGGCTGTGGGCCCTGCCTGGGCATTCACCAGGGAGCGCTGGGCGACAACGAGACCGCGCTGGCCACCACCAATCGCAACTTTAAGGGCCGTATGGGTAACCCGGGTGCGGACGTGTTCCTGTGCTCGCCATTGGTGGCAGCGACAAGCGCGCTGACCGGCGTTATTTCCGACCCGCGGGAGGTGAACTGAAATGGCCAAAGGCAAAGTTGTACTGAGACTCGATGACGACATTTCCACGGACATCATCTACCCGGGCCGATACATGGCGACTGTGCTGCCGACGGAGACGCCGCTGTTCGCCTTCGCGGACAACACCGGATTCAATCAGGCGCTCAAGGAGAAGCAGTTCCCCGCGGGAAGCTTCATCGTGGCAGGGGATAATTTCGGGTGCGGTTCCTCACGCGAACAGGCCGCCTCGTGCATTAAGGGCTACGATCTGATCGTCGTGGCCCGAAACTTTGCGAGGATATTTCTGCAGAATTCGATAAACGTTGGTTTGCAAATGATCATCTGCCCCGATATCGAGGCCGAGGAGGGTGATGAGTTGGAGATCGGGGACAGGGAGGTGCGGAACGTGACCTCTGGTAAGTCCTTCGCAATCGAATCGCTGCCCCAAGCCCGTCAGTCCATCATCGATGCGGGTGGACTGATCCCCTACACGCGGCGACTGCTGCTGGAGCGCAGAGCATAAGGTCGCCAGAAGCTATGTTATGCGCAGCAGGTTCATTGCGAAGTCATCATTCGGCGTGAGTTGCGGCGACATGGCCGGCGAACCCGGTGCCAGCCTCGGCATAAATGTTGAATACGGCAGTAGCACCTGCCTCACGTAGCGTCGCCTCGTCGTCCGGATACCGTGCGGTAGCGGCGATACCACCCTTGAAGTCAATCTCACGCAGCTGCTCCAGCGCATCCAGGTTGGCCGTTAATGTGGGCAGCGCCAGCATCACGAGATCAATGCTGGGAACCCGTTCAGCCAGGTCCCAGAAATCTGCATCGCCGGGGTCGCCGCGCATCACGTTGCGCCCTTCCTGCCGGAGTTGCCGGACTCGCTCGGCATTGAAATCGATGCCGACCACGCTATTGCCGCGCAGCTCACACATCTTGTCGTAGGCGCCGGTCCCGACTCGGCCCATGCCAAAGATGGCAATCCTGGCGTTGCCAGTGTCCGTCGGCTGTTCGTCGGGCAGGCGCTCCTTACGCTGAAATATTTGCCAGAAAGACCGGTAGTCGCTGTAAATCTTGTCGTCCCGAGTGACTAGAGGAGCGGCAACCACGAACGAGAAGGACAGGGCGATGGAAATTACGACCAGCCAATCTGGCTGTAGCCACGCGTTGGCCACACCGATTGCGGCTATGATCAGACCGAACTCGCTGTAGTTGCTTAGATTCAGGGTTGCCAGCAGGGAAGTACGTGCGCGTAGCTTGAAGGAGGTCATCAGACCATAGAACAGGGCCGACTTAACGAGCACCAGTGGCGCCAGCAAGGTGCCGATCACCAGGGCCTCCGGCGAAAGCTCACCAGTCATGCCGATGGAGAGGAAAAAGCCCACCAGGAACAGGTCCTTGAAGCCCAGCATCGATTTGGACATTTCGGCCGCTTTGGGATGGGTAGAGATCAACACGCCCATGATCAGGGCGCCCAGGTCGTCCTTCACGCCGCCGAGTTCGAAAAGCTCAGCCCCACCCAAGGCCAGCACCAGGCCGTAGAGGATGAGCAGCTCTCCATGACCTGCACGCTGTAAGAGCTGGTGGAAGAGGGGCCGCATGGGGATCAGCAGGAACAACAGCGCTGCCCAGGGCGAGGGCAGGTTGCCAGTTGACGCAGACAGAAAGGCCACGGCGGTAATGTCCTGCATCACCAGGATGCCGATGGCGATACGGCCATACAGGGATTTCATCGCCGCCTTTTCTTCCAGACTCTTGACCACGAATACGGTGCTGGAAAAGCTGAGGGCGAAAGCCAGAAGCAGAGCCCCCTTCAAATCCAGGCTGGTGAACACGGGGGCACCTATCAAGGCGAGCACAAAGATCCCCGACCCAAAGACCGCGATGACCATGCCAACATGCAGGCTGGTCACTGCCCATACCTGGGGCCGCAGCAGCGTCTTGAGATCCAGCTTCAGGCCGACCGTGAACAGCAGCAAGGTGATACCCAGGTCAGCTAATTTCTGCAGCACCTCGCCGCTGGCGATGCCCAGATAGTTCAGCACGAAACCGGTGGCGAGAAAGCCCACGAGGGGCGGCAAGCCGATCTGTCGCGAGCCAAAGCCAAGAGCAAAGGCCAAAGTAATCCAAGCGACGTCACCAAGGGCTATGGCTACCCACTCAAAGTCCATTATTCACATGTCCCGAATGATTGACGAGCTGCTGCTACCCCATGAGATGAGTAGTGTAAGTGAGCGATCATGGCAGTAGAAGTCAATCAGCGTTTCGAAAGCAGAATTCGCGAGCTATTATGAAGCTTCATCTCTTACGGAGGCAACATGCTGATTTTCGTTATAGCTGTAAGCGTCGTACTTGTCATTTCGTTCCTATGTTCGATCTTTGAATCCGTTCTGCTGTCATTGACAAGGTCGCAAATTGCCCTGGTTGGTCAAAAGAGGAAGCAAGCTGGTCGGCTGCTGTCTGGCTTTAAGCAAAACATGGACGTGCCGATCGCCGCGATCCTGATACTCAACACTGCGGCCCATACTGTCGGCGCCGCGGTCGCCGGCGCAAGCTACGCCAATGTATTCGATGTCAAAACCCTGTGGATATTTACGATCATATTCACGATTGCCGTTCTGCTGTTCACGGAGATCATTCCCAAGACGCTAGGCATTACACACGCGTCGAAGCTTGCCGTACCGGTCGCCCATGGCATCAAATGGCTGGCGATCTTGTTACGGCCGCTGGTTGCCGTTAGCGAAAAGATCTCCCGTTCGATTCGCAGCGACGTCGACGTCCCGGTAACGTCATCCGAGGAGCTGCGACTGCTGGCTGTACTCGGACGGAGCGAGGGGGCGGTCGGCGACCAGACCGCCGAGATCATCGTTGGCGCGACACAGCTCCGCTACTTACACGCCCGAGACGTGATGTTGCCGCGCAAGGACGTGCGTTATCTGTCAGCAACAATGGATCGCCATGAGGCAATAAATCTCGTCAGGGAGTCCGGTCACAGTCGCTTCCCATTCTCGCCGACGACGCATCTTTCCAACGCGTCCGGCGTCGTACTGGCCAAGGACCTGTTGTACTGGCTTTTGGAGCACGACGACGACCAGATCGACTGGGAGGCGATTCGCAAGGACGCGCTGGTCGTGCCGGATAGCGCGCCCCTGCCACAGCTATTGCATACCTACCAGGACAGTCACCGCCATCTGGCGATCGTCGTTGATGAGTATGGTTCTGTCGAGGGTGTGGCGACGCTGGAGGACGTGCTCGAGGAAATTGTCGGCGACATTCGTGACGAAAGCGATTTGCCGGTGGATGACTTTCGAGAGCAAGCCGATGGTACGTTGCACGTTCGCGGTCGCGTCGACTTGCGAAAGTTGTCTGACGAACTCGGCATTGCATGGGATCCGAGCATAGACGTATCGACGATCGGCGGCCTAGTGACCGAGACACTCGAGCGTATCCCCGTCGTCGGCGATTCTATCGATTGGAATGGGCACCAGGTCGAGGTAATACGTGTCGACCGCCGCCGCGCCAGGCTATTGCGCGTATCAAAAAACTAGTGGAGCGCTCGTGCCTGTGTATTTCCTGAAATTGCTGGTCGGATTTACGGCCAAGGAATAGCCTCAAGAGATGGACAGCCAGTTGTCGAAGCGAGTTTTGTTGGTGGGGGCGACTGGCTATGCAGGCAACCAACTGGCCAACTATCTGCTGAAGGAAACCGACGCAACTGTAATCCTTGCCGGCAGAAGCAGGGCGAAGCTCGATGATTTGCAGTCTGGTTTGCGTCAACAGGATCTTGCACATCGCGTAGAGCTGCTCGAGCTTGATGCGACGAATCTCGATTCCGCGGCCTTGGGTGATTTCGATTTGCTCGTCAATGCCACGGCAGAGGGACCGCACAACGCGCCCCCAATCCAGGCCACCCTATGGAACGGTCGCTAGGGCGCCCCTGTGCTAGCCTCTTGCGCAGGATCAGTTTGCGGGCTTCCTTTAGACCGAACAATCGTCCATTCGTAGGCTCTCGTGATCAACTTTGGCAGTTAAGGCGAGAAATAATGTCGGCTGCCACGTGACTATTTAGGTTAATTAACAGACTATGGTCCCCGCATCGACAGGCTTCAGCAAACAATTACCTGCCGGCACCCACCAGTAAGGACACAAACCACATGCCAACTCAAATCGGTAACGGCCACAGAGGCGGCTCTTCGCGCCGTGGCTCCAATTCAGGCTCCGAGCTCGAGCAACTCATCGGTGAGGGCCAGCAACGGCTCAAGCAAATGATGCCGGACGGCGGCTCCCGAACACCTATCATGCTGGCGGTGTTCGCCGCGCTTGTTGTTGGGGCATGGACCGCGTATTACACGGTGCCGAGCGACTCCGTCGCAGTTGTCCAGCGGTTCGGCAAATATGTCAAAGAGGTACAACCCGGTTTACATTTCAAGTTCCCGATGGGAATTGATACGGCGAAGATCGTTCCGGTAAAGCGGCAGTTGAAGCAGGAATTCGGCTTCACGACCCCGGGTGCCACGGACCCCTACCAAAGCCCTGTCGATGGCAGAAGGGAAACGGAAATGGTGACCGGTGACCTCAACGCTGCGCTGGTGGAGTGGGTCGTTCAGTATCGAATCTCCGACCCGACCAAGTTTCTGTTTGAAGTCCGGGAGCCGAGCGCAACGTTGCGCTACGTGTCCGAGTCGGTAATGCGCGAGGTTGTCGGTGATCGTACCGTGGATGAGGTGATCACTATTGGGCGCCAGGAAATCGAATCGGAGGCCCTGACGAAGATGCAGGCGCTATCCACCAAGTACGCGATGGGAATCAGCATCGATCAGGTGCAGTTGAAGAACATCAACCCTCCGCAACCGGTGCAGGAGTCATTCAACGAGGTGAACCAGGCGCAGCAGGAGAAAGAAAAACTAATTAACGAGGCCCGCCGCGACTACAACAAGGTAATTCCCCTGGCCGAGGGCGAGAAGGATCAACGAATCCGCGAAGCCGACGGCTACCGACTCAAACGAATCAACGAAGCAGAAGGTGATGTCGCCCGATTCAGCGCATTGTTGACTGAGTACACGAAGGCCCCGGAAGTGACGCGCCGCCGCATCTACGTCGAGACTTTGCAGGCTGTATTGCCGAGCATCCGCTCAAAAATAATCGTCGATGATCAGACGCATAACATCTTACCGCTGATGAATATCGACGCTGCAAACGGTGAACGGCCATGAACAAACTCGCACCTCTATTCGTAATCCTGGCCGCTGCTGTTTTTGTCCTTTTCAGTTCTATCTACACAGTCAACGAAGTCGAGCAGATGATCATCACCCAGTTCGGCAAGCCGGTGGGTGAGCCAGTGACGACCGCGGGTCTGAAAGTCAAGATTCCGTTCATCCAGCAGGTCAATCCGATCGAAAAACGGGTACTGGAGTGGGACGGCAATCCATCGGATATGCCGACCAAGGACAAGCTCTATATATCTGTCGACCTGTTCGCTCGTTGGCGGATTACCGATCCGCTGCAATATTTTCTGCGGCTGCGCGACGAACGCAGTGCTCAGTCCCGTCTCGATGACATATTGGGCAGCGAGACTCGCAATGCCATTGCGAAGCATGAACTGATCGAAATCATTCGTACGACCAAGGATCGCGTGCCGTTGCGTGACACGCTGTTGACGGATGCGGAACGCGACCTCAACATGGGGGCGCTGGTGCCGATCCAGAAGGGGCGCAAGCTGGTTGAGCAGGAAATATTTACCGCAGCTGCAGAAAAGGTCGAGGTATTCGGTATCGAACTGCTCGACATCCGCTTCAAACGAATAAACTACAACCAGAGTGTTCGTCCGAAGATTTATGATCGAATGATCAGCGAACGTCGGCAGATTGCGGAGCGCTTCCTTTCCGAAGGCAACGGCGAAGCGGCGAGAATTCGGGGAAACCGTGTTCGCGACCTCAACAAGATTCAATCCGAAGCATACCGCGAGGTTGAGGAAATTCGTGGCGTGGCCGATGCGAAAGCAACCGAAATATACGCAAGGGCGTACAACCAGAGCGCTGAATCTGTCGCTTTCTACGAGTTCACCCGGACGATGGAGTCCTACAAGTTCATCATCGCCGAAAACACGACACTGGTCCTGTCAACCGACAGCGAGTTGTTCAAATTCTTGAAGGGCATGGATCCCGACGAGTAAGATCATCGAGAGGCGCAAATCGAGCAGGTTTTTCTCGAAGCACCCTCTTTTTATTCCAGCAACACCTCGGAACAGATCAGGCGCACATTGTGTGCCTGGCCTGTTTGTTCCAGTGTCAGGTAGAGCGTGATCAGGTAGAAGCCGACCCAGACGAAGTCGCTGTGTAACTTGTAGTCGTTCGCAATAAAGAACTCGAACAGGTCATCGAAGGATGACTTGAACGTATCGATCGAGAATCGTTGGGCGCTCTGCTCGATACCGAAGTGCGAGTGTAGTAACTCTTTAAGCTCCGACTCTGCGGCCGCCGACATGCCGGGACGCAATAGACCCATCTGCCTGAGCGCGTCCTCGAATGCCTGGTCGTCGGCGCTGTAGAACGACCGGTACAGCGCCAGCATGCCCTCCCGAAAATCCGGCCGCAGCTGTATCCAAAGGCCGTTGGGTGCGTACAGAAGCTCATCGTCCTCAACACCAAACCGCGACGCCCGGAGGTCAAGGAACAGCCCGTCATCGACCAGCCATTGCGCAAAGTACAGCCGCAGGATGTCGTCGCCGATCCGCCGTAAGCGCTGTTTCCCCGCGATGTCGCTGAGGTTATCCGCATCGTCCAGTGAACTAACAAACGCGACCGATGGAACAACGTCGGCAGTAATGCGGCCGAGTTTATTGACACCACTTCCGGTCACAAACCGCCAGCTGACCGAGCGCATCGAGCCGAGCATCGGTTTCCATTCAATGGCGTCCCATCCGCTGAGCGGGACGAAGCGGGCTAGTTGACGAAGCTCATCGGGAATAAAGGCGGGTAGTTGCAACGCAGGATCCTGCAGGTGACGCACGGTCTGCCCATGATATCGCCATCATTCAATAAGGTCTGCACTAATCGCGGCATTGAAGTGCAGGCCCGGCAATCGGCGTTGGTTAACGCCAACGTACAGACGCGGTTTCTTGAATTTCGCGAGTGTCAGCAGCGACAAGCTGCTTAACCGGCGATTTTGCTGACGATATGTTGGCCGATCGGAATGGCTGCAGTTGCCGCAGGCGAGGGCGCGTTGCAGACGTGCAGGCTGCGCTTCGTCTCAGCAAACAGAAAATCGTGGATCAATGTGCCGTCGCTGGATACGGCCTGTGCCCTTATTCCGGCAGGATATGGGAGCAGGTCAGTCAGTTCGATCGATGGACAGTATTTCTGTACGCGTTTGAGGTATCCGGGCTTCCAGAGCGAGTCTCTTGTTTCGGCGATACCCGTCCGAAAATTGCGGCCCGCTACTTTCCAGAATCCTGGAAAGCCGGCCATCGAGAGAACGTCTTTCAGGTTGAAGTTAATTGTGCCGTAGCCTTCGCGTTTCCATCCCTGTACCGCATTCGGCCCGACGGTAACTGAGCCATCGATCATGCGCGTCAGGTGTACACCCAGGAACGGCAGGTCCGGATCGGGTACCGGATAAATCAGGTGACTGACTATGTCGTTCTTGTCGGCGGGCAATCGATAGTACTCACCGCGGTATGGGATAACCTGGAAGTCGATGTCGATATCGAGCATGCGCGCCACTCGATCGGCCATCAGTCCGGAACAACTGACGAGGTAACGTCCCTGGCAGAGTTCGCCAGTCGTGGTACTGATTTCGATCGAATCGTTTGTTTCGCTCAGGCCCGTGACTTCTGCGCCGAGACGAATTTTGCCACCCAGATCCCGAAACAGGTGGGCCATATGCTCAACGACCTGGCGGTAGTCGACGATGCCGGTAGAAGGCACATGAAGGGCACCGATCCCGGTCACACGGGGCTCGAGCCTGTGTAACGCATCAGCCTCAAGCAGTTCAACGTCAATCTGGTTTTGCCGCGCGCGCTTAAGGAGCGCGTTCAGGCGGGTATTTTCGAGCTCATTCGTTGCCACCAGCAACTTGCCACATTGCTCAAACGCGATGTCGTGAGCGTTGCAGAAGTCGATTGTGGCCGTCAGCCCGGCCTTGCAGAAGTCTGCTTTCAGGCTGCCGGGTTCGTAGTAAATCCCGGAGTGAATAACGCCGCTGTTGTGCCCGGTCTGATGAAAGGCAAGCTGGCTTTCTTTTTCGAGGAGCAGGATTTTGCAGTCAGGGAATTTCTGTTGCAGCTGCCAGGCGGTGGAGACCCCGACGATACCGCCGCCGATGATCACGTAGTCGAATATCATAGCGGCCCTTATTCGATGCCGCCCATCGAATGAAATTTGGTCTCGTAATAGTCGGACATGCCTTCCTTACCACCTTCGGAACCGATGCCGGATTGTTTCCAGCCGCCGAACGGTGCGACCTCGGTTGAGAAGACGCCGGAGTTGGAACAGACGATGCCGTACTGCAAGCGCTCGGCGACGCGTATAACCCGACCAACATCGCGCGTGAAATAATAGGCGGCGAGGCCATACTCGGTATCGTTGGCACGCTCAATGACTTCGTCTTCGGTAGTGAATGTTTGTACCGCCGCAATTGGGCCGAATATTTCTTCGGTCGCAATTCGCATGGCGGCGGTAACGCCAGTCACCAGGGTCGGCTCGAAAAAGCAATTTCCCAGTGCATGTGAACCGCCTCCGGCAAGCACGGCGGCACCCTTGGACGTTGCATCGTCCATGAATGCCTGCATTTCCTTGACGGCAGTCTGGTTAACCAGCGGTCCGGTCGTGGTGCTCTTCTCGAAACCGTCGCCCACGCGCAGCGCTTCAATGGCAGACTTAAGCTTTGTTGTGAACTCCTCGGCAACCCCATCCTGCACGTAGATACGATTTGTGCACACACAGGTCTGCCCGCAGTTGCGGAACTTGGTACCCATGCAGTCCGTTACTGCCGCATCGATGTCGGCGTCATCAAAAACGATGAAGGGCGCGTTGCCACCGAGTTCCAGTGAGACTTTCTTTACACCCAACGCGCACTGTTCCATCAGTTTCTTGCCCACGACGGTCGAGCCGGTAAAGGTGAACTTGGCGATCTTCTCGTGCTGGGTGAGGACCTTGCCAATTTCGCGCGAATTGGAACCCGCCACGACGTTGATCACACCGGCGGGTATTCCGGCACGATCCGCCAGCTCGCACATGGCCAGCGCTGACAGGGGAGTCTCTGTCGCGGGTTTGATGACAATGGTGCAGCCAGCGGCCATCGCCGGGCCGGCTTTGCGGCCGATCATGGCGTTCGGGAAGTTCCACGGTGTAATGCACCCGACGACGCCAACCGGCTGTTTGTAAGTCTGCAAACGGCGGTCGTTCGAGATTGTCGGGATCGTGTCGCCTTTGTAGCGTTTGCACTCCTCGGCGTAGTACTCGATGAAGGACGCGCCATAGGCCACTTCACCAATCGACTCAAAGAGTGGCTTGCCCTGTTCGGCGGTCATGATGGCACCGAGGTCCTCGGCATTTTCCATCAACAGGTTGAACCAGTCGCGCAGGACGATCGCGCGTTGCTTCGCGGGTGTGCGGCTCCAGCCTTTGAAAGCGGCGGCGGCAGCCTCCACAGCGCGCACGGCATCGGCGGCATCGCCGTTCGCGGTAGCGATGACGATCTCGCCGTTGGCCGGGTTGGTGACATCGATACTGCCAGCGCCGCCGTCGACCCAGATACCATCGATATAGTTCTGAGACTTGAGCAGGGTTACGTCTTTGAGCTCTGGCATGACGGGGCCTTTCTGGTCGGATACTGGCTAAATTGGTGGAGCCGCATATTGCCATCAGTTTAGCGCCGGTGGCATGACTTTGTGGACGTGGATAACCGTTACGCTGTTTGCGTTGCGCGCGTGGCCTCGATTGCCGTATAATCCCGCGCCAGCGCACCAGTGGGACCTAAGTTCAGGTAAGCCTGAGGACCCATCGCTACCGATTCCCGGTAGATACAGGCCCCGCTCAGGGGTTTTTTGTTGTCTGAGGACAACGTGTAAGGAGCGCAGGGAGAATGGGCCAATGGCCCATTTTTTGGTTTAGAAACAAATGGTTAGGTAGTTTTTAGGTGATAAGTCGATGACGGGAGATGAGCTGGCAGCAATGCTTGAACCGACCGTCGAGCGGCTCGGGTTCGAACTGGCAGACCTGGAGGTACGACTGGGGAGTCAGGATGGCCTGATTCGGCTCTTTATTGATAAGCCGGATGGTATTGGGGTGGAAGACTGCGAAATAGTGAGCCGTGCGGTGAGCGCGCTGCTCGACGTTGAGGACCCGATACCCGGTAATTACAGTCTCGAGGTTTCATCGCCGGGTCTGGACAGGAAGCTGACAAAAGCTGCGCATTTTCAGCGATTTATCGGCGATACGATTAAAGTAAAGCTGCGCTTGCCGCTGGATGGAAGAAGACGATTCCGCGGGGCATTGGTGGCGCAGGACGACGACAGCATTGTGGTCGAGGTGGACGGTCAGTCTTACAGCTTGCCGCTGAAGATGATTGATACGGCTCGACTGGTGCCCGACGGGCAATAGGCCGCACGGGATTTTGGAGTTTTAAGGTAATGAGTAAAGAAATTTTGATGGTTGTTGACGCTGTTTCTAACGAGAAGGGCGTTGAAAAAGACATCATATTTGAGGCCATCGAGGCGGCATTAGCCTCCGCCTCGCGGCGCAAGCACGGTGAGGACATCGAGGTCCGCGTCGCAATCGATCGCGAAACCGGCGAATACGAGACGTTTCGACGCTGGTTGGTCTTTGCAGACGAATCAACGGAACTCGAGGTGCCCGATCGCGAGCTGCGCATGATTGATGCTGTGGATGTTGACGAAAACGCCGAACCCGGTGGCTACGTCGAGGTGCCCATGGAGTCCGTCGAGTTCGGTCGCATCGCGGCGCAAACCGCGAAACAGGTCATCGTCCAGAAAGTGCGCGAAGCCGAACGCGAGCAGGTTGTCGAAGAGTTCAAAGACCGCGAG